>Ga0126381_100001286_pt1 | contig 27050 bp, 18 predicted proteins | sample PanSoiMetPlot_28_FD_96465 | JGI IMG/M metagenome (GOLD analysis project Ga0126381, IMG submission 96465) | Tropical forest soil microbial communities from Panama - MetaG Plot_28 | ecosystem: Environmental > Terrestrial > Soil > Tropical forest > Bulk soil | place: Panama | collected 2016-02-17
CGCCCCGCCCAGGTAAGGGTCAAGCATCTCGTCGCTCACCTCACCAAGCTCGGTTACCAGGTCCAACTCCAACCACTCCCCGAGGCTGCCTAGTGACCCAGTTTCTTGTTAGCGCAGCGAAGCGATCTCGTGCCGCTGAGCGCTCGTCCGATCGAGATTGCTTCGTCACTTCGCTCCTCGCAATGACCAGAAAACTTTGTTTTCCCGACGCTTGAACCTTACGCGAGTTAGAAGGGAGAAGAACTATGGACGCGGTTGAGACACGGCTGCCCGCCAGACCAGGCAACATCAATCCCGAGGAATGGGCGGTACGGGTCGATCTTGCCGCTTGCTACCGGCTGATCGCGCATTTCGGCTGGGATGATCTGATCCTGACGCACAATTCGGCGCGGGTGCCGGGCGAGCCCGATCACATCTTGATCAACCCGATGGGACTCATGTTCAACGAGATCACTGCTTCCAACCTGCTGAAGGTCGATCTCGACGGCAATTTGATCGAGCCCTCCGAATACGAGCCGATCTATGCCGGCATTGTGATCCACGGTGCCATCTATCTCGGTCGGCCGGATGTCGAGTGCGTGATCCACACCCACACCGAGGCGGACATCGCCGTCGGCGCGCTGGAAGAAGGGCTGTTGCCGCTCAGCCAATGGGCAATGCGGTTCTACAATCGGCTGGGCTATCACGATTACGAGGGCGTCTCGCTCGACCTCGACGAGCGAGACCGGCTGCAGCAGAGCATCGGCAACCATCCGGTGCTGGTGCTGCGCAATCATGGCCTGCTGGCGACCGGCCGCAATGTGGCAGAGGCGTTCTCGTTTACCTATCATTTCGAGCGGTCGGCGGAGGCACAGTTGAAAATCATGGCCGCGTTAGCGGCGGGCGCGAAGATCGTGATGCCGTCACCCGAGACCTGCGAGCGCCAGGCCGCCCAATTCGCCAATGCGGTGAACACGCCGCGCCTTGGCGGCCAGCGCGAGTGGCCCGCACTCTTAAGGCTCGCCGACAAGCTCGACCCCAGCTACCGCAATTGAGCCGACCTCAGCTATCGGGGGTCGCCGTTGATGTCGGGAGTGCGGGTAGACTAAAGTCAGAACATCAACCTTTTGTCGCGGGGATGCTCTCGACGTAACACAACCGGAAAGGCGATGCCGAGAAGTAGCAGGAGGGCGCGCTCGGCGGCGAACGTGCCGCCCGGAGTGGGGCTGCGACGCACGCTGGAATGGAACCATCGCGCGATCAAATGCGTCGCTTTTGATCCGGCACTTCAGAAGCTCGCCGGCGGCGGCCTCGACGGCACGATAACGCTTTGGGATACCGTCGAGGGGACGCTGCTCCGCACCTTCGAGCGGCGGCGCAGCCAATTCGAATGGCAGCGCAGCGAGATTGCGAGCGTCGCCTTCGACCCAGCAGGGCGCAACCTGGCCAGCGGCAGTGGCAATGGCACCGTCAACCTCTGGGACACCGCGAGCGGTGAACTACTTTACACCTTCCCAGGACAGTCCGGCAGCGTGGCGGGCGTCGCTTTCCATCCGACGGGACGCATGCTGGCCGGCGGCGCTGATGATGGCACGGTAAATCTTTGGAACTCGACTGACGGCAAATTGCTGCGCTCGTTCCGCGGACCGCGCAGCGAGGTTGTCAGCATCGCCTTCGATCCTACGGGGAATATACTCGCTCGTGCTAGCGCCGACGGGACCGTGATCCTGTGGGACATTCTCGACGGCGCCATTCCTCGTTTATTTGAGAGGCATCGCAGTCCGGTTTCGAGTGTCGGCTTTGAGCCGACCGGGCGCATGCTGGCAATCGGCAGCCTCGACAATACCGTCAAGCTTTGGGACGTGCCCAACAGCAAGCTGCGACGCGTTCTCGAAGGCCACCGCGGATCGGTTGTCGCGCTGAGCTTCCATCAGAGCAAGCCCTTATTCGCGACGATGGGTTGGGATGACACGATCCGGATCTGGAGTTCCGAAACCTGGGATGTCCTCGCCGTCATTCAACGGCATGCGCATTACCGGTTTCGGGGTTTGTCCTTTCATCCATCGCTACCGCGCCTCGCCGCTGCCGGCGCACGCCTTTCACTCTACGAACTCGACCTCGATGTCTTGCTGGGCGAGCGGCCGACTGCCCCGGCAACCCGTACCGTCCACTATGTGAACGCAAAGGTCGTACTGGTCGGCGACACCGGGGTCGGCAAGACCGGCCTCAGCCTGGTTCTCAGCGGGCGGCCGTTTCAAGCCACTGACTCGACGGCAGGGCGGCAGGTGTGGCCGCTCGGCACCTCGGAAGACGAACTGCGCGGTGAGCACGGACGAACGCGCGAAACCCTCTTGTGGGACCTCGCCGGCCAGCCCGGGTACCGCGTCATCCACCAATTGCATCTGAGCGAAGTGACGGTTGCGCTGGTTGTGTTCGATGCCCGGAGCGAGACCGATCCGCTGGCCGGCGTAGTCCACTGGGAGCGGGCATTGCGCGCCGCACACCAACGGCAGGGCGAGCAGGCGGTGCCGCTGACCAAATTCCTTGTTTCGGCGCGCGCCGATCGCGGCGGAGTGCCGGTCAGCAAAGAGCGGCTCGAAGCACTCCTGAGGGAATTCAATTTTTCCGGCTACTACGCGACGAGCGCCAAAGAAGGCTGGCAAATCGGCGAATTGCGGGCCGCGATCGAACAGGCGATTCCATGGGATGACCTGCCGACGGTCACTTCCTCTGAGCTCTTCGCTACAATCAAATCTTACCTGATCGAAGTCAAAGGGACCGGTCGGCTGCTGGCCCCGGGGGGCCAGCTCTTCGAGGACTTGGCCCGACGCTATCCCGAGCTGAATTTCGAAGACGATGATCTGCGCGCCGACTTCGATGTCTGCATTGGTCGGCTGGAAAACCGCGATCTGATTCGGCGGCTGAGCTTCGGGGATTACGTGCTGCTGCAGCCGGAATTGTTGGACGCCTATGCCTCAGCATTAGTGATTGCCGCCAAGAACGAGCCGGATGGTCTGGGCTCGGTTTCCGAAGAGGTTGCACTGAGCGGGCATTTTTATGTGCCCGACGACGAGAGGATCGGCGACCGCAAGCAGGAGCAGCTGTTATTGCATGCGACGATCGAGGAACTCGTGCGATATGACCTGGCATTGCGGGAGAGCGCAGCCGACGGCCGCTATCTCGTGTTTCCCTCTCAATTCAATCGCGACTACGCCGAGGCGCCCGATCCGCCGGGAAAAGTGGTGGCGGTGACTTTTGACGGTCCGACGCAGAGCATCTACGCAACCCTCGCAGTCCGCTTGGGCCACAGTCAACTGTTTGAGACGGCGCGGACCGAGATGTGGCGCAACGCAGTGATATTTACTGCACGTGCCGGCGGAAAATGCGGGATCTATTTACAGGAGTTTGGCGAAGGGCGGGGACGGCTGCAGTTGTTTTTCGATGGCGCCACCGAGGAGACGCGGTTCCACTTCGAAGAGTACGTGCTGGCCCATGTCGGTCGGCGTGCGCTCCACGGGACGGTCCAGCTCGACCGGCTGTTCGTTTGCACGAATTGCGGCACGCCGGTGCCCGACCCTTATGTCGCGACGCTGCGCAGTCAGGGTAAAGGCGTTTTTACCTGTCCCTGCGGGGGTACCGTCACCATTGTCGACCCGAAGGAAATGCTTGCCCGGCGATATCCTTCGCAGGTCGAGTCGATGGATTTGGCAGCCGATCGCCAGCGCGATTTCGACGCGTTCGTGTTGTCGGCCAATGCCGAGACCCACAGTTCGAGGTTTGTCGAATGGGCCGGCGACGAGCGCGTCACTTTGGCGATCGTGTTCACCGACGTCGTCGGTTCGACCGCGCTCGGCGAGCAAATGCGCGACGAACGCATGTACGAGGTAAGGCAGGCGCATTTCGCGCAAAGCCGTAAGCTCATTGCGCAATATAAAGGATATGAGATACGGACCATCGGCGACGGTGTAATGGCCGCGTTCCGCTCTGTCGCGGCGGCGCTCGACTATGCCCGCGCCCTTAGCCTCGATCCGGGACCTGGGGAGCTGCGGCTAAGGGCCGGCATTCACATCGGCCCCTTGCAGATTGGAGAGGGTGACGTCTTCGGCAGAACGGTCAACTTTGCGGCGCGGGTCGTCGGAGCGATCCAGGGCGCCGAGATATGGCTCAGCGAGCAGGCGAAAGCCGACATTGACGTTCTCGGCGCCCGGCGGCACGAAGAGCTTCAGTGGCAGCGGCAAGACGGGGTCGAATTGAAGGGGTTTGCCGGCGCCTTCACGCTTTGGTCCGTCTCCCGCCGCTGAGGCGTCCTAAAGCTTAGTGGCGCCAGCATTGTTCCCGCTCTGCCCGGACCCGCCCAAGGCGGTATTGCAGGCGCTCGCGCTCCTCGCCGTAGGGGGTGTAGGCAAGCCTGTTACGGAGTTCCCGTTCCTCGTGCCTTAATCCCTCGCACCGTTCGTAGTAGCCGTGGTCTTCGCTGTACCGCGGTGGCAGGAGATATCCCGGGGCCGGGTACCCAGGTGCCGGCGAATATCCCGGCCCGGGATATCCGGGACCTGGACCTTGTCTCGGCGGCAGCGGCGCCGCAGGCGGGCCGCCACTGCAGGTCAATTGTCCATTGTTATTACCAATATCGCCGACACAATGAGCGATATTGAGCGCCGTCAGCTGTTCGCCGCGTCCGTGGGCTCTACGGCAGAGTGCGGTCAAGGTGGTGCCTTGGACTCTGAAGTCTCGGCAGCTCTGCTGTTACGAGCCTGGCGGAAGCCCTTGGCCATGCGCCGAAAAAGCGAGGCTACCGAGCGCGAACACTCCGAATAGCCGCGGTAATAGTCTCACCCTGACCTCCCGCCCGGTTGACGAGGCCGACAACGTTCGAGAGGCTCAGAAATTTCCAGCCGCCTTCAAGCCAGCCAACGCTTGCGGCGGCGGTAATGCTTGACGTCGCGGTAGCTCTTCCGCCCGGTCGCGGAGATCCCGAGATAGAATTCTTTGACGTCCTCATTGCTGCGCAGATCGGCCGCGGTCCCGTCCATCACGATCCGGCCGCTTTCGAGAATATAGCCGTACTGAGCGTGGCGCAGCGCGATGTTGGTGTTCTGTTCGGCGACCAGAAACCCGACATGCTCCACCGCGTTCAGCCGGTCCATTATCGCGAAAATCTCCTCGACCAATTGCGGAGCGAGGCCCAGCGACGGCTCGTCGAGCAGGATCATCTTCGGCCGAGACATCAGTGCCCGGCCGATCGCGGTCATCTGCTGCTCGCCGCCGGATGTATAACCGGCAATGGCGTTTTGCCGAACCTTCAGGCGTGGGAAGTAACTGTAGACTTTGTCGAGATCGTCGGCGATCCGCGCACGGCCGTCATGGCGCGTGTAGGCGCCGGTCAGCAGATTCTCCTCCACCGTAAGGTGCGCAAAACAATGCCGACCTTCCATGACCTGGATCAACCCGCGCCTGACGACCTCTGCGGCATCGAGGCTATCCGTGCGCTCGCCGGAAAAGGTGATCGAGCCCTTTGTGACCTCGCCGCGCTCGGCTCGCAGCAGGTTCGAGATCGCCTTCAAGGTCGTCGTCTTGCCGGCGCCGTTGCCGCCGAGCAGAGCGACCACCCCGCCCGCCGGCACTTCGAGCGAGACGCCCTTCAGCACCAGGACGACGCGGTTGTAGATCACCTCGATATTGTTGACCGCGAGTAGCGGTGCACCCACCGCTGCCCTCACCCACCAGGCCCGTCGGGCTTGGTCCCCCCTCTCCCGCGGTGCGGGAGAGGAGCTTCGAGCGGAGCAAGGCGGGTGAGGGTTAGAGGCACATCAACTCGCCTTCGAGCAGGCGTCGGTTGGCAGACCTTTTTCCTGCGCGTATTTCTTGGCTGCCTCCTCGACCATGGGCCACACCACCTTCTGGTCGGAGTCGATCCAATCGGAGACGAACTTCCACTCTTTGCCGTCCCATTGGTGCACCCGGGCGCGGGCGATCCCGGTGTGGTTCGCGCAGGTCACCTTTAGTGGGGTGAGCAGGCCCGCGAACCCGAGCTTTTGGATCTTCTCGGGGGTCAGGTCGAGGTTCTCCAGACCCCACCGCACCTGCTCCCCGGTCAGCGGCTTGTTGCCGAACTTCGCCTGGGCGGTGCGCACCGCCTCGGTCGCGAACAGGGCGTTGATCATGCCGCGATTGTAGAGCACGTTGCCGACCTCCTTGCGGTCGGCGGCGCCTAGATTCTTGTCGTAAAGCTGTGCGAAGATATCACGGTGAACCGGGAAGCTCGCCCCAGAAGGGTTGAGCGCCAGCGCCTCGTAACCCTTGGCAGCGTCCTCAGCGGGAACCGTATCGGCCTCGGCACCGGCCCACCAGACGCCCAGCATCTTGTCGCGCGGGTAGGCGACCGCAGCGGCCTCCTTGAGCGCCGTCGAGTTCATCACGCCCCAGCCCCACAGCAAGGTAAAGTCGGGCCGGTTCTGGCGGATCTGCAGCCAGGTCGCCTTCTGCTCGACACCGGGGTGGGTCACCGGCAGTAGCTCCAGTTCAAAGCCGTGCTGCTTGGCGAGCGCCTGAAGGACTGGGATCGGCTCCTTACCGTAGGGCGAGTCGTGATAAACGTCGGCGATCTTCTTGCCCTTCAATTTGTCCCAGCCGCCGAGCGATTTGGCGATGTATTCGATCTGGATGTCGCCGGCATCCCAATAGGTGCCGAGGATCGGGAATGCCCAGCGGATGACGTTGCCATCGGCGCTCTCGCTGCGACCATAGCCGCTGGTCAACAGTGCGATCTTGTCGACCGGCGCCTTGTCCATCAGCGCGTAAGTGATCCCGGTCGACAACGGCACGAAGAGGCTCGCCCCGGTTGGGCCCTTGCCCTTGAGGCGCTCGTAACATTCGACACCGCGGTCGGTGGCGTAGCCGGTTTCGCATTCCTCAGTGGCGATCTTGACCCCGTTGATGCCGCCGTCGCGCGCATTCAGCAGGTTCAGGTAATCGGCATAGCCGTTGGCGAATGGGATGCCGTTCGGCGCGTAAGGACCGGTGCGGTAGACGAGCGAGGGAAAGAACTGCTCGTTCTGTGCCACAGCCGGGGTCGCGGCGAAAGCGCAAATCACCGCGAGGATCCCCGATATCTTGCCTCTCATGACGATAACCTCCCTTGCAGTATGCTAGCACAATCAATGCGGGAACGGCCACAGCCGCAGCTTTTCTCTGCAAATCGCCCAGAGCCGCGCAAGTCCGCTGGGCTCGACGATCAGAAAGAACACGATCAGCGCACCGAAGGTCATGAATTCGAGATGCGAGATCATCGCTGTCGACAGTGGGATGCCGAGCGCCGTCGGGACCTGGTTCAGAAAGATCGGCAGGATCGTGATGAAGGCGGCGCCGAGAAAGCAGCCGAGGATCGAGCCGAGCCCGCCGATCACGACCATGAAGAGGAGCGCGAAGGATCTGTCGATCGAGAAGGCGAGCGGTTCCCACGAGCCGAGATGCACAAAGGCCCACAGCGCGCCGGATATGCCGATGATGAAGGAGCTGATCGCAAAGGCCGACAGCTTGGCGTGCAGCGGCCGGATGCCGATGATCTCGGCGGCGATGTCCATGTCGCGCATCGCCATCCAGATCCGACCCATGCGTGCGCGCACGAGGTTCTTCGCCGCCACCGCGGTCACCGTCAGCAGCGCAAGGCAAAACAGGTAACGCCCTGCCGGGCTGTCGAACCTCAATCCAAAGATTGACAGCGGCGGCGCCGAAACCGATCCCGAGCTCGCATAATTGGTGAACCACGGAACGCGGATGAACAGCCAATCGAAAAAGAATTGCGCCGCCAACGTCGCGACCGCGAGATAATAGCCTTTGATGCGCAATGACGGCAGTCCAAAGACAACGCCCGCCGCCGCCGCGCAGAGCCCGCCGATGAGGAACACGAAGAGAAGGTTCAGCCAGGGCAAATGGACCGTCACGTCGTAGGCGGCGTAGGCGCCGACCGCCATGAACGCGGCGCTCCCCAACGAGATCTGGCCGCAATAGCCGACGAGGAGGTTCAGCCCGACCGCCGCGATCGCCAGGATCAGAAACGGGACCAGAATCGCCCGCAGCAGGTATTCGCTGGCGAGGAACGGCACGATGAAGAACGCGAACAGCGCAACGGCACAGACGAAGACACGGTCCTGCAGCACCGGGAAGACCGCCTGGTCGGCGGCATAGCTCGTGCGGAACTGCCCAGCCTCGCGGTAGATCATCTCCTAGACCCGCTCGATGATGCGCTCGCCGAAGAGGCCCTGCGGCCGTACCAGCAAGAACAGCAGGGCCAACACATAGGCAAACCAGTTCTCGATGCCGCCGCCGAGAAATGGTCCGAGAAAGACCTCGGAGAGCTTTTCGCCAGCACCAACGATCAGCCCGCCGACAATCGCGCCGGGCACCGAAGTCAGCCCGCCGAGCATCAGCACCGGCAATGCCTTCAGCGCCACCAGCGCGATCGAAAATTGCACGCCGAGCTTCGAGCCCCAGATGATCCCCGCGACCAGCGCAACGAGCCCGGCGACCGACCACACGATGACCCAGATATGGCGTAGCGGGATGCCGACCGACAGCGCCGCCTGGTGGTCGTCGGCGACGGCGCGCAATGCGCGCCCGATGCGCGTGCGTTGGAAAAAGACAGCGAGCACCGCGACAAGCACGCCCGCCGCGACGGCGGCCCAGAGATCGAACTCGTTGACCAGTATCCCCCCAGGGATGACGCCGTCGAACAGGATCAGCGGGTCCTTGGGGATGCCCAGGTCGAGCGTGTAGACCTCGCTCCCGAACACCGACTGGCCGAAGCCGTCGAGGAAGAACGTGATGCCGATCGTCGCCATGAACAGGATGATCGCTTCCTGATTGACGAGCGGGCGCAGCACGAGCCGCTCGATGGCGAAGGCGAGCCCGATCATGATCGCCGCCGCGCTGAGGAGCGCGAGCGCGACCGGCAGCACCTCCATCAGCCGTACCAAGGCGAGCGCCGCAAACAGGCACATCGACCCCTGAGCGAAATTGAAGACGGCCGACGCCTTGAAAATGAGCACAAAGCCGAGCGCCACGAGTGCGTAAAGCACTCCGGTTAGCAACCCGCCGATCAAGACTTCGAGGACGAAGAAATTCATCGCTCCTCGCCGAGATAGGCGGCGATGACTTCGGGGCTGGATCGAACCTCGTCGGGCGGTCCGTCGGCGATCTTGCGGCCGTAATCGAGCACGATGACGCGGTCCGAGATGTCCATCACGACACCCATGTCATGCTCGATCAGCGCGATCGTCGTGCCGAACTCGTCACTGACGTCGAGGATGAAGCGGCACATGTCCTCCTTCTCCTCGACATTCATTCCGGCCATCGGCTCGTCGAGCAGCAGCAGCTCGGGTTCCATCGCCAAGGCGCGGCCGAGCTCGACACGTTTCTGCAGCCCGTAGGGCAGCCGCCCGACCGGGGTCTTGCGGATCGCCTGGATTTCGAGAAAGTCGATGATCCGCTCGACCCTCGCGCGGTGCGCCAGCTCCTCTTGCTCGGCCGGGCCGAAATGGATCGCCTGCCACAAAAAATTGCGGCGCATATGCAAGAGCCGCCCGGTCATGATGTTGTCAAGCGTTGTCATCCCCTTGAAGAGCGCCACGTTCTGGAACGTACGGGCGATGCCCTGCGCCGCTGCGTGGTAGGGGCGCATCCGGCGGCGGGTCTCGCCCTTCCACGTGATCGTGCCCGCCTGCGGGTGGTAGAAGCCGTTGATGACATTGAGCATCGAGGTCTTGCCGGCGCCGTTCGGCCCGATCATCGCCAGGATTTCGTGGCGCCGGATCCCGAAGCTGATCGCGTTCAATGCGGTGACGCCGCCAAAGGCGAGGGTGATGCGGTCGGCCGTCAGGATCGGCTCGCCGATTTGCTTCACCTTCAGCCGGCCCTGCGCAACGGAACCGGTTCGGCGGGCGGCAGACCCGTGTCCATGTCGCGGATCGCCAGCTCCGCACGCATTTGGCCCTTGCGGCCATCCTCGAAGGTGATCTCGGTCGTGATCCGGCCCGTTGCATTTCCGGAATACAGCGCCGCCACCAGCGGCTCGTAGCGATCGGCGATGATCCGCCGGCGCACCTTGCGGGTGCGGGTCAGTTCGCCGTCATCGGCGTCGAGCTCCTTGTGCAGGATCAGGAACCGGCGGATCTGTGAGGGAGCCAGGGTGGGCTCTACCGCGAGGCCTCGGTTGACTCGTTCGACGCAGTCTTGCACGAGGTCGTAGACCGCCCCCTCGGCGGCCAATTCCTGATAAGAGGCATACGCGATATTGCGCCGCTCCGCCCAGTCGCCGACCGCCTCGAGGTCGATGTTGATGAAGGCGGCGACGAACGGCCGCCCGTCACCGAACACGACCGCCTCTTTGATCCAGGGAAAGAATTTGAGTTTGTTCTCAATGAATTTGGGCGCGAACACGGCGCCGCCTTGTAGCCGCCCGACATCCCGCGCGCGGTCGAGGATCTTGAGCTGCCCGTCGGCGTCGAAGAATCCGGAATCGCCGGTGTGAACCCAGCCGTCCCGGCGCTTCGCCGCGGCGGTCGCCTCCGGATTCTTGTAGTAGCATTGGAAGGCGCCCGGGCTCTTGAACAATACTTCCCCGTCTTCGGTGATGCGGATTTCGACGCCCTCGATCGGCGCGCCGACCGTGTCCGGCTTCACCGCGCCGTGCTTTTGGATGCACAGGAACACCGAGCTCTCCGTCATGCCGTAAAGCTGCTTCAGGTTGATCCCGAGCGAGCGGTAGAACGTGAAGAGGTCCGGCCCGATCGCCTCGCCCGCAGTGTAGGCCACGCGGATGCGGCTGAAGCCGAGGGTGTTTTTCAGCGGGCCGTAGACCAACAGATCGCCCAGCCGATACAGCAGGCGGTCTGCCACAGCCACCCGCTCCCGGGCGAGGAGCCGCGGCCCGATGCGCCGGGCGACATCGAGAAAGAAGCGGAAGAGCCGGCGCTTCACCCAGCCGGCGTCCTCCATGCGGATCATGACCTGCGTCAGGATGCTCTCGAAGATCCGCGGCGGGGCAAAGAAATAGGTCGGCCCGAGCTCGCGCAGATCGAGCATGACCGTCGCCTGCGATTCCGGGCAGGAGGCGCAGAAGCCGGCGCAATAGGCCTGGGCATAGGAAAAGATGTGCTCGCCGATCCACGCCATCGGCAGATAGGCCAGCACCTCCTCACGGTCGGTCAGGCCTTCGAACGCGATCGCGTTGGTCGCGCAGCCGATGATGTTGTCGAAACTCAGCACGACACCCTTGGGTTGCCCGGTCGTCCCCGAGGTGTAGAGGATGATCGCCGTGTCGCCGCCGCGCCCCTTGGCGATTTCGCGGCCGAAGAAACCTGGCTCGGTGCGGGCGAATGCGCGGCCGCGCTCCTGCGCCTTGGCGTAATCCTCCAGCCAGGGCTGGTCGTAGTGCCGCATGCCGCGCGGGTCGGAGAAGATGACCCGCTCGAGCAGCGGGCAGCGCCCCCTGATTTCGGTCAGCTTGTCGACCTGCTCCTGGTCCTCGGCCACGGCGAAGCGCACCTCGGCATGGTCGAGCACAAAGGCCATCTCGTCGGCGATCGCATCCTGGTAGATCGGCACCGGCACGCCGCCCAAGGCCTGCGCCGCGGCGATTGCCCAGTAGAGCCGCGGCCGGTTGTCGCCGATGATCGCGAGCTTGTCGCCGCGGCGGAAGCCGCCGGCCGCCAGGCCGCAGGCGAGCGCCTCGACCTCGGCGGCGACCTCGGCCCAGTTCCAGCTCTGCCAGATGCCGTAATCCTTCTCGCGATTGGCCGGGCGCTGAGGCCGGACGCGCGCATGCTCGAGCAGCAATTTCGGAAACGTATCCGCCCCGCCGCGGTCTGTGTGGGCTGAGCCGGCTTGCCGCTCCTGCACCGGGGCAAGGACGTCCACGGTCATTGTTGCTCCTGTGCCGCCACTCGTATCTCCCGGTCCGATACTCTTCAGATAGCCGATTCAATCCATAGCGGCAGCACGGGCAATCCGCCAGGGGGTGAGGAGCATCGCGGAGGGCTTCAAGCAATCGCGCCGCGGCAACTCGCGGACACCGAAGACGAGGCGCTCATGCTGCGCCTCGCTCATGCTGGTGTAGGTACCGAAGAGCCGATCCCAGATCGAGAGGAAAGCGCCGTAATTGCTGTTGGCTTGCTCGTATGCGACGGAGTGGTGAATGCGGTGCATGTCGACCGTGACCAGCACCGGCTGCAGCGCTCGCTCCAACCACTCGGGCAGCCGGATGTTGCCGTGCTGGACGGCCTCGGCCGCGAACACCGCGATACCGTAGCTTAGTCCGACTGTCGCGGGAATGTCGAGAATTATGATCGCCAACCAAAGGGTCGCTGAGCCTAGAAGATAATCGCCCGGATGTTGGCGCACCGAGGTCGTCACGTCGACATCGGGATCGGAGTGGTGCAATGCATGAAAGCGCCAGAGGAACGGTACTGCATGCTTGCAGCGATGCACCGCGTAGCGAATGAGGTCGAGCAACAGAAAGCCTATCGCAAGACTCAACTCGGCATTGGCGATCGGCCAAGTGGGCAGGCCAATTCCCGATAATGCCTCGAACTGCGGCCGAAATATCGCGGGCGGGGCAAAAACAAACGCTGCCAGGACAAGATTAAGCAGCCAAAAGCCCAGGTTCCCGAGCCGGCGGCGCAACGCAGGAAACTCCCGCCGATGCCGCGGCCCGCAGAGTTCCACAAGCGCCACCAGCAGCAGGCTGCCGAGGACGATGGCAAGCGTCACGCAGGTTCCGTCCCGCCACGGGTCCGCCCGGTGTCGAGCCGGGGCTGCATCACATGGTCGGGCACACGATCCCAGGCGGCGTCGGAGCGAGGGCGGACGAGAGGAGTACCTCTCCATCTGGGGCGATCGAATAGAACGCCGCAACCGACGGGACAGGGGGTTGGCCGTTACCCTGCCCTGGAAGATCAGCACAGAGCGAGTAGTTGGCGAACGACATTGTAGCGGGAGCCCCGTAGGGCCCAGCGTTGGGCGCCATCCCGGTGGACATTCCATTCGGCCCCAGGAGGCACTTCGAAGGATTTGAAGGGTCAGGGCAATTTGTGGGCGTGACGCCAGGATCGTCATTAAACAACATGCTCGGACTAAGAGCCGGGGTCGCCGGGTTTGGTGGGGAAAAGATATTGAGATACGGCAGGTCGGTATTGGCGGTGATCAGCAGCGAGGCCGTTATCTCGAAGATGGCATGCGCATGTGGGGAAGCCGGTGATGCGGCAAACACGACCGCGCAATTGACGCCAATCTGGAAGTTAGGTTGGTTGTTACCATTGATCAACGTGTTGAAGTTGAGCGTTTGGGTCTTACCAGTCCCCGCGAAGTCCCCGGTGAGGATGCTGGCAGAGCAGTCCAACTGCTGCTTATTGGGGACTTTATATTGCAGGACGGCCGCAACCTGGCGTTCAGTGACGCCATCGCTGTTCAACACTGTCAACAGCAAGGAGAACTTGGCCACGACCTGGCCTTGAGGAAGGTTCTGGTTGGTGCGGGTGGGATCGTCATAGAATAGAATGAATGTATCGGACTGCGGGGCGTTCGCCACGCTGGCGCCAGCAACAGCGTAGACAAAGGTGTCCGCGGTGGAATCATAGAGCTGGACCGGTGTCGGCTGACCATTGGCGCTTACGGCGCTTTTAAAGGCCAACGGCCGTAGCGTTGACAGTACGCTCGACTCGATCGGTAATCCGGTAATCGGGTTCAGCGGGTCCACACAGGAATTCGCAGGCACGCATTTGAGCCCCGGAGGACGGGACGGATTTCCAGCGTCGATATAAGGGCCGACGGGAATGTTACCATAAAAAGAATTGGAACGGATCGCCGCCGGCGACGCGTTGATCCATCCGGCGAGCTGTAGGACCGCCTGGCTGATCGTGGGCAGTTTTGGGCAATTCGAACTCGGTATCCCAAACGCTGCGCAGGTGGGATCGATGAAATTCTGGAGGCTGGCCAAATCGCCGCTGCCGCCGCCAGCCCATGCCGCTCCGGCACCGCCCAACCAGAGGGCGGCGACCGCACCCGCGAGACGAGAAATGGTCGAGGATCTGATCGACCTACGCATGATGTAACCTCCCCTACCGAGCGCCGAACCGGGATCGAGCCCGGCCGCTGCCAAACCTTGACAAATTTCCGCTCAATTGCAACGAATTGTATTGGTCAACAGCAATTCCCGTCAGATCTTGTTGCATTCGTTACGTATTCGAGCGATTTTGATACGTTCGGTCATGCGAGTTGACCTCGCACCAGGCAAAAATATCTGCTGCAGATCCCGCCAAGTGTGAACAGTTCATACATGGAGGCAATGTGAAGCAACATCTCGGGCGCATGATATGTGTTTTGCTGTTGTCGGCGGTCGCATGCCTAACCTCGGGCAGCGCGCTTGCTCAAAATACGCCGCCGCTGACGGCATGCCCAATTGGGAACGTATGTTATGCCATCACGGTCAACCCAATCGTTGTATGCTCGAACACGGGAACAGGTTGCGCGCCGTTCAATACGTTGAGCAGGATCGGAAACCCGGGTGCTGCCACTTCTACGACGCCGATCGGTTTTACATATACTGATCCAACCACGGGAGAAACAACCGACATTACTAAGGCAATTTTAAATCAAATCGGCCTCGACGTCGTGTGGCTACCAGTAAGGCAATACAACAATACGAGTTTTCAGTCGATTACCGTCACGCAGGATGCGAACGGCAACCTCACCAGCCAGCAGTTTCAAACGCTGTCCCAACAGCCAGGGATTTCGAACGGTACGATCAAGACCCCGGTCTCCCCCCTTTACCCGATCCCAACCGTGCTGAACATGGCGTTCGTAAACACGCTCGTTCCGCCAACCCCGGGCACGCTTTATGGCTTCAGCTGGCTTGGCAACAACGGGACCGCGATCAGCGCGAACGCGTTTTTCCCGCCATGGCCGCTGACCCCCCGCTACGATAACTTGGCCCACGAGCTCATGCATGTTCTCGGCCTCAATCACGCAGATCTTTTCAATTACAACGGTACTGCTCCGCCTTTCGACGTGGTGACGGCCGGAAATACTCGAACCGAGCCGACCAGTCCCCTCAATGCACTTACTCAGCTGGGATCAGGTACCGGTAACGGAACGGCAGTGCAGCTGAGCACGATGGACACTCCCAATTATCCCGGGATGTCCTTTCAGCAGAACCAAGTCTCCAACAGCGGGTTCTTAAATCCCATCGCGAGTTCCACGACGACGGCGACCGATCCGCCGAATATTCCGCTGATATTCTTCGACACAACCGGCCCTGTTAACGGCAGGCCGGGCGAGACGCTGATCGGTCTGGACCTCATGCTGGGACCGGGAGCCGATTTCGATCCGCCTAACAAGGTCAATTTTCTGTCAGGCGAAAATTACGTGATTAAGGCCAAGTACGATATAGGCAAACCGGGGGATCTCGATTGCCCCATCGCCGGGACCAATTGCCTGGTCATCAGCCTGACGGGTTTACCGGCGGGTACGAATCTTAAATTCTCGCAAGGCTTCGTTACCAGTAAACAGGGCCCAAAACAAGCCGCCAACCTCGATGACCTGGCGGCAGCGGGCATCACCGTTATCTATAAATTCAGCGGAGGTCTGGTGATCCCGCAAGCGCTGAGCGGCTCGTCCGCGCAAGGCTCTCTGCGGGGGAACTCCCAGCAGCCGACCACCTTCGAGATGCCGGCTCAAATCGACCCGACGGTATTCACACAGGCGCCGAATACTACACCGTGCAGCACCGGGACGCCAACCTCTAGCAACTCCACCTGTCCACCCCTTGTACTTCTGGATGCTGAACCGAGCCAGGATAAGCAGCCGGGGGCGGTTGCGTCATGCACGGCAAGCGGCTCCCTGTCGGCGCTGATTCAGCCCCCAGCCCAGCCCACAACTGTAACCGCTTACGTGGCGAACGGATCCTGGTCGACTTCAAACAAGGGCATACAAATCGTCCCGATCGAGCCGCCGGGCGGGGCAGCGGTTTCGGTTACGACGCCGAATGTCGTCAATTCATGCGCGTCCAACTCAATGACCGGAAGAACGGTATGCACGGCAAACAACACCGATGTGTACGTGCTCTCGGGCACTAGCTTGACGAACACCCTGAACAGTTACGCGATTAGCGTGGGCGGTTTTCTGGGCAGTTGCCAAAATTGCGGCGTTGTGATCAACCAGGACACCAACACGGCTGCGATCGCGATGGGCGTGAGCGGCTCTCCCTCTGGGACCGGGCTACGGTTCCTGGACTTAGGAACCAATACGTTCTCCTTGCCGATTGCAGCAGCCAAGAAGATATCCGAGGGGGTACTCTGGGACCCCACTGTCCGACCGCTGCGGCCATCAGAGGGGTCGGCTATATTGGCACAGCAGGGATTGCTATTGTCACCCAACGAGGATGGCATCTACGATCTCTTCGCGCCCCAGTCATTCAATACGGCGTTGGAATACGCCAACCCTGCTGGGGGTTCCCTCGATATGGCAGCGGAGGATTGTTCGACCGGCATCGCTCTGGTGACCAACGAGTTCACCAACAGGGTATTCCTTGCTGATCTGACGCAAGGGACATTCGATCCTGGCGTCCCAGGCTCTTGGGAAACAGAACAGCAATTCGTCTCGATTCCTGAATTCGGCAGCTTCTCGCACGGGACGTCTGGGCTTGCTGTGGCTCCCGGCTCGCAACTCGCCATCATCACCGGCGAAGTCGGTGGTAACCATTTCGGCATAATTCAACTACCGGACCACTCCGGAATCGGGACGCCAACCATCGTCGATTATGTAGCGGCCGCGCTCCCGAGCACCCCGGACACAAAACCCTGGAATCAAGGGCCCGACCCACACACCGTCACCGGCTATGTCAGCCCCAATAATGGCAACGCCTACGGGTTGATGGCCAATGCCTCCAACTGCTCGGGATCCAACTGCAACGGGCCACCCACTTATCTTGCGGTAATCGACATGGCGGCGTTGCTCAAGGCGCCGCGCGTAACCGGGACACATAATGTTGATCCAGGCTATAATCTGATCAGCAACGGCGTTGTGAGGTACGTCGCGACGCATTAATACCATCAGCAGCGGAGCCGCATCGCTCTACTTCGCTAGCGCTGATGGGCGAGCCCGCGCCGTGCGCCGCGAGCGGTTGGCTAATGGCATCTATTCGAAGCCGGCCTTACGCAGACCATCGAGGATGTGATCGACCGCGGCTGGATCGCTAAATAGACGTCGCAAAGTGGCTGCCGAATAGGTCAGGTCGGGATCCATCCGCTTGAGCTCGGCGAGCGCGGCTTTGGCTTCCTCCATTTTGCCGAGTTGAGCCAGGCCGGCGACCACGTAGCGCAACCCGTGTGGCCAGATGCGACTAAGCTTCCAGGACCGCCGCCCGTATTCGATGGCTTCGGCATAGTGCCCCAGCTGATAATGAGCGCCGGCTAGGGCGGGAAGCCACATAAACAGCCGCGGATCGGTCGGACTGAGCCGGATTCCCCTTTCCTCGAGTGCGATGGCTTCTTCGGGCCGGCTTGTATAGTTGTACATTTGCCCGAGCTGAACATGCGCGGCGGCGTGGCTCGGGTTGAGCCGGATCGCCTCCTCGAATTCCGCGATCGCGCGCTCGATGCGGCGCGTCCATGTGCAGACCAGACCCAAGGCGAAGTGAGCGTTCGGATAGCGGGGATCGAGACGGATCGCGCCCTGCCCTAAATCGTAGGCCGCGGTAAAGTTGGCATCGGCGTCCTCTGCCCAACCCAGAAAACCGGCGTTTAAGACTGCAATCGTTAGCGCTGCTGCAGCCTGCGGATATTGGGCATCGCTTGCCAGCGCGCGTCGGAAAAACGCCTGCGCTTCTAGATTGTCCGGTTTGGTATGCCGGTAATGGTGGAACATGCCGCGCTGATAGAATTCGTAGGCATCGGCATTGTGTTCCGCCCGCTCGACAATGCGCTCCCGCTCGAACTTCAGGATTTCGGGCTCTATCGCGCCCGCAATCGTCGTGACGATCTCGTCCTGCAACTCGAAGAGGTCGGTCAGATCGCGGTCGTACCGCTCGGCCATGATGTGATGGTTGGTGTCGGCCCGGATCAACTGGGCGGTAACGCGCACTCGGCGTCCTGATTTGCGCACGCTGCCTTCGAGGACATAGCGCACACCCAGTTCCTCGCCGACCTTCTTTATGTCGATGGTCCGGCCCTTGTAATTGAAGGTCGAATTGCGGGCGATGACCGGGAAGGCACGCCAGCCGGCCAGCATCGTGATGATGTCCTCGGTGATGCCGTCCGCAAAGAACTCCTGCTCCGGGTCGCCGCTGAAATTGGCGAAGGGTAGGACCGCGATGGCGCTGCGGTCATCGAAGGCGGGAGAACTCGAGGAGATATCAGGCTCGGCGTTGTCGAGATCGTCCGTCCGGTCTTTGATCTCGGCGCCCATCCGGTATACGCGGATGGGCCTTCTGATGTTTTTGAGGTTCTGTGGGCCGAGATCCTCGAAGTCGAAGTCAACCCTGTCGGCGACGTGGTGATAGGCCATCTCCGACACGAAGATGCTGCCCGGCTCGGCAATCGCCTCGAGCCGCGCCGCGATGTTGACGCCGTCGCCGAAGATGTCGCCGCCTTCGGCGATGATGTCGCCGAGATTGACCCCGATCTGTATCGCGAGCTGCTGTTCGTTGGGCAAGGTTTGGTTGTATCGGACCACGGCGTCACGCAAAGCGGCCGCGCAGCGAACCGCTTCGACGACGCTGTCGAACTCGATCAGCACCAGATCGGCCGTGCGCTTGAATATATTTCCCTCGAATTCGGGGATCAGCGGGTCGATGACGTAGGTCAGAAACGCCCTCAGCCCGGCAAAGAGTTCTTTCTCTTCACTGGGGAACAGTCGGCTCGGGCCGGCTACGAGAATCGCTGCAAGTCGGCGCCGTACGCGCCCCTTAGCTTCCTCCGACACGACAGCTGGGCACCCTTTGAGCGACGCGGCAATAATGCTCCGCGCCTTTTGTAACTATATGTGAACCAGCTCACACTTGTTCGATTTTTTCTGCGTATCAGCACATGCTCACGACGGCTCTCAAAGGGGAGGCCGCGGGCGTTGACCCGAAAATCGTCGCAATGGCGTAGTACTCTCCGCGCTTATGACGAGAGGGCGATGTTGGTTATTTTTTCCTCAGGGCGTGACTACCCAATCGAGCAAACTCACTGGATTGCCGCTCTCGACTTTTCCTGTTATTCCCGCGCTAACGGCGAAAAGGCGAGGATTTCTGCCGCACATCCGGAAACCCACGTGTATTTCCCCTGCATCATCAGGCGCAATCGCAGGCGGGGCGCGCTTATTCGGGCAGGTGCGCTTCCCGCAGCAGCTCCAGATCGGATTGTACGCGGGCTGCATCCGCGAAACGGATCTTCCGCAATGAGGCCAGGCGAAAGCGGGGCGCCGCGCGAACCAACCGACGCACCGCCTGGGCCGCTTCGTCGGCATGACCGAGACGAGCGCAACCCAAGGCAAGGACACAATAAGGGAAAGCGAAGTTGCGGTTGCCTTCGATCGCCTTGCGGGCATGCGCAACCGCTTCCTCGGTACGGTCGGAAAGAAAACAGGCCAGCGCGAGCGCAAACGCCGCGTAATAGACGAGCGGCTCCAACGGGCTCAGCCGCAGCGCCTTCCCGGCGTGTTCGATGGCAGTATCGTAAGAACCGCAAACACATCGCGTCAGCGCATCGAAGCCGAGAACGGCAGCGGCGTTGGTATTGATCATCATTGCGCGATCGACGGCCGCGAGCGCGAAATCGTGGTCGCGGGTCACGCTGGCGCGCACCGCGCCCCCGAGCGCGAGGGCGAGCGGCGCGTCGGCGCCGCCAGTGATCGCGGACCGCGCCATCCGTGCCGCGGTCTCGCGGTCATCGGGCTGTGTGCCCGGCCAATCCATCAGATGGCGCTGCTGGTAGCACCACGCCGCGAGCGCGTTGGCCATCGGGAAGGCAGGATTCGCCTCCAGCGCTTCGGTCAACAGCCGCAGCGCCTCCTGGTTGTCCTGCGCCGTTTCGGCGAAGGTCGGAGGAAAGGCGCGCACGGTGAGGTCATAGACGTCCTGGTTCGCCTCGGGCTTGCGCCGCGCACGCTCGATCTCGGCTTCGCGCAGGACCGGCCCGACCGAGCCGATGACGCTCTCGGTGATCCTGTCTTGCAGATCGAACGTGTCTTCGAGGGTGCCGTCGAAGCGATCGGCCCACAGATGCTGGCCGCTCGCCGCCTGGACGAGCTGGCAAGAGATGCGGACCCGGTTGCCCGCTTTGCGCAGGCTCCCCTCGACCACGTATCGCACGCCGAGCTCGCGAGCGAGCTGCTTCGAATCGGCGCCTTTCCCCTTGTAGCTGAAGCTGGTGTTGCGGGCCACGATGGAGAACCATCGCGCGCGCGCCAATTCTGTGATCAGGTCCTCGGCGACGCTATCGAGAAAGAAATCAGTCTCCTCGTCGCCGCCGAGGTTTTGAAACGGCAACACGGCGAGCGCCGGCCTGTCGAGCGGCGCGGCGGCTCTCCGGCGACCAGTGCTCGCCTGCGGGGTCGGCCGTTCGTCGAGCACGATCCGAAAGACGCGCACCGGACGCGCGATGTTTTTGACTTCGTGCTCACCGAAATCCTCGAAGGTGATCGACAGCCGATCGCGTACCTGATCGCGCACCGCCCGGCTGACATTGATGCCGCCCGGCTCGGCCAAGGCCTCCATCCGCGAAGCGATGGCGACGCCGTCCCCGTAGATCAGATCGCCGTCCGAGACCACATCGCCCATGTTGATCGCAAAACGAAACCGGATACGCCGGTCGGCCGGCCTATCGGCGTCGTGCTTCGGCATCGCCTGTTGGATCGCGACTGCGCAGCGCACGGCGTCGACGACACTGTTGAACTCGACCAAGAGGCCATCGCCCATCGTGCGGACGATACGGCCCCGGTACTCGGCAATGTTCGGGTCGACGAGATCGCGGCGGACCGCTCTGAGCGCCGCCAGCGTGCCCTCCTCGTCGATCCCCATCAGCCGCGAATAGCCGACGACATCGGCACACAAAATGACGGCAAACCGGTGCTCTACCCTAGAATCTGCCACAGCCTCCCGGCGTCCCCTCGGCTTTCATCGCATTTTTGCAGCCTAGTCCCGGTGACATCCCCGTCAAGCCGCTTCGCCCGCAAGGGTTCGAGATTTTGATGCTACGCCCTGATCCTGTCGGCCGGGAAGTATTAAGCGCTGCTGCAGTCTCCGGAAACGGACATCATTTGCGGCAACGGCCGAGAAGTCGTCGCCGCAATCGCCTCATCGAGGCGCGACAGCTACGCCTCCCAACGATAATTCGCCTCCGCCGCAGCGCGGGCTCTGCCCGCCATCGCCGCCCGTCGAGCGCCGTCCTGGAGCAAATCGACGACGTGCCGGGCAAATTTCTTTGGGTCGTCCGCCGCGATGATGCCGTCCCCGTCGGCAACGACCGTTCCTCTCCAGGCAGCCGTCGAAGCCACGCAAGGCAGACCCATAGCGAGCGCCTCGAGCAGTTTGTTTTGTACGCCGCGCGCCATGCGCAGCGGCGCGACGAAGACCTCGGCTCGATCGAGATAGGGGCGCGCGTCAGGCACCCGGCCGGTCACGGTCACGCCGCGGCGTCGAGCCAAGCGGCGCACCGGCGCGGCAGGTCGGCTGCCGCAAATCGTCAAACTCGCCTCCGGGATTTCCGCTTGAACAATCGGCAGGATCTCGTCGCAGAACCAGACGACGGCATCGACGTTCGGCCGATAATCCATGACCCCGGTGAACACCATCGAACCCGGTCGCTTGGCCTCGCCCGCCGACTGGGAGTAGTCGAGATCGACGCCATTGCCGACCATAGTTACCCGAACGCCGGGGATCAGCCTTTCGAAGTCGCGTTTCTCGATCGCGGTGTGAACCAGCGCACGAGAAAAGGTCTGCGCGATGCAGCGCTCGTAGCCGAGGAGCCGCTGCTCCTCGATTTCATAAATCCACCGCAAGGGGGCCCTCGACCGCTTCGCGTATTGCCGCCACTTCAACGAGTCCAGGTCGCCGAAATGCATGATCCGCGGCACATCAGGGAAACGCTCGGCAAATTGTGCCATATTGCAGCTGTAGACGATTATCAGATCGGGCCGCAGTTCAGTGAACTTGCGCCCGATCGCGCAATGCAGCTTTGCCTCGTTCAACGCAGCCACGGAAAGCGGCACTCCCGTGCAGAGCGCCTTCAGGGCTCGCAGCTTTATCGTGATCTCTCCGATCGGGGCAGCGCTAACGCTCGTTGCGTAAGCTTGCAGTCCGGAGATATTCGAGAGGTCCCGCAGGCCGTCGCCGAGGCAGAAGACGTGCACTTCGTGTCCCGCGGCCAGGTGGCGGATCTCGTTGAACGCGGCGATCTTGTCGCCGCGGTCCGGCGGAAACGGGACGCGCCGGCATATGTAAAAAATCCGCATCGACTGCTCGCCTCTCGCCGACACCACGAGACCGTTGCTGCCGAACAATCCGCGGATTGACGTAATTGAAGCCCTCACAGGCTCCAATAATGGATATTCGGCGGGACCGCGTTGCGCGGAACGACCGATTTGACGTCGATAAAAACTCCGCCCGGGCTCAGTGACGTGAACAACCCGCTCCAGCCACCTTTGCCGAGCACGCGGTGCGGCACCGCCAGAATGAGCCCATCGAGCTCCGCGAAGCTCTCGAGAGCTACCAGCTCGATACCATATTCGCGCGTCGCTTCGGCGGGATCGGCAAGCGGATCAGCGACCAGGGCTGCTATCCCGAATTCCCGCAGTTCGGCGACGATGTCGGGCACGCGGCTGTTGCGAAGATCCGGCACATCCTCCTTGAAGGTAATGCCGAGGATGCCGATCCGTGCGCTCTTCACAGGCCGTTCCGCCGCGATCAGCAACTTGACGAGGCGCTGAGCGATGAAACCGCCCATACCGTCGTTGATCCTGCGCCCGGAGAGGATGACCTGCGGGTAATATCCGGCCGCCTCGGCTCGGGCGGTCAGATAATAGGGATCGACGCCGATGCAATGCCCACCGACCAGCCCGGGCGTAAACGGCAGGAAATTCCACTTTGTGGCCGCCGCTTCCAACACCTCCTTAGTCGGAATGCCGAGCCGGTCGAAGATGATCGCCAGCTCGTTCATCAGCGCGATATTGAGGTCGCGCTGAGTGTTCTCGATGACCTTTGCCGCCTCGGCCACCTCGATCGACGACGCGCGGTAGACACCGGCGTCGACAATGCTCGAGTAGACACCGGCGACGCGCTCCACCGTCTCCGGGTCTTCGCCGGCGATGATTTTGACGATTGTTTCGAGCCGGTGTTGCCTGTCGCCCGGGTTGATCCGCTCCGGCGAGTAGCCGAGCTTGAAGTCGATACCCTGCCGCAGACCCGACGCCTCGGCGAGACGCGGCCCGCAGAATTCGCGCGTCAAGCCGGGATATACCGTCGATTCAAAAACGACCACCGAGCCGGGCCGCAAATTGGGTCCGATCAGCGCACAGGCCGCTTCGAGCGGCGCAAGATCGGGGCGTCGCTCGGCATCGATCGGCGTCGGCACGGTGACGACAAAAAAGCTCGCCTCGTTTAGGGCGCCGGCGTCATCGGTAAACCTAAGGCTCGTCCCGCGCAGCGTCGACTTGGTGACCTCACCCGTCAGGTCCTCGCCATTGCGCAGCGCCGTAATCCGTCGTCGCGAAATGTCAAAACCCAGGACTGGATAGAACTTTTTCGCCAGAGCGAGCGCGACAGGCAGGCCGACATAACCAAGACCGATGACCGCAAATCCGCGTTCCATGAAAGGGGCCGCTCAATTTAACCGTAATACTGCTTGTACCATTGAACAAACCGGGCAAGCCCCACTTCGATCGTAGTCTTTGGCTCGAAGCCGAGATCGCGGCGCGACATTTCTATATCGGAAAAGCTTTCCGGGACGTCACCGGGCTGCAGCGGCAAGAACTGCTTTTGCGCTGTGCGCCCGAGTTCACGCTCGAGGATGGCGATAAAGTCGAGGAGGTTTTCGGGACGGTGGTTCCCGAGGTTGTAAATCCGGTGCGGAACCCCCTCGGGAGCCGGCGGTCGGTCATGCGCCGCGATCGTACCTGCGACGATATCATCAATGTAAGTGAAGTCGCGGGCCATTCTCCCTTCGTTGAATACCTTTATCGGCTCGCCCGCGAGTATCGCCCGGGTGAACAGAAAAGCGGCCATATCCGGCCGGCCCCAGGGGCCGTAGACGGTAAAGAAACGTAAGCCGATCGCCGGCAGACCGTGCAAGTGGCTATAGGTGTGCGCGATCAGTTCGCAGCTGCGCTTTGTCGCGGCATAAAGCGATACGGGCTGATCGACCCGATCGTCGACGCTGAAAGGCTGCTTCGGGTTAGCGCCATACACAGACGAGGAAGAGGCGTAGGTAATCCCGGTCAGGTTGTCGATCCGCCGTGCAGCCTCCAACATCACAAGCGTGCCGGTGACATTCGCGTCGACATAGGCATAGGGATTTTCCAACGAATACCTTACGCCGGCCTGCGCCGCGAGATGGATGATGCTGCGCAGGTCCCTGTGGCTTTCGATTGTGGCGAATATTCCCTCGCGGTCGGCTACGTTCAGCTTGTCGAAGACAAAGCCAGGGAAGGCACGCAACTGAGCGAGCCGCGCCTTCTTGAGCTTTACATCATAATATGCGTTTAGATTATCGATACCCAGTACGCGCTCGCCTCTTTCGAGCAGCGCTTTGGCGACATGAAAGCCGATAAACCCGGCAACGCCGGTGACAAGGATCGACATCAGGTTCCTTTCAAGACGACGCGGCAATTAGCGGTGGCGGCGGTGAAACGTTGCCGCGGTACAGATTGGTCGACTGTCTCGCAAGCCCTATTTCGCCGCCTCGGGCCACAATGCACTCTAGGGGAGGCGTAGGGCGGGCCGAGCGGAGCCGCGGTTCGGCACCAGGGCGTGCTTCAGCCGTCGGGCGAGGTGTTCCAAATGAAAGGCCAAGCGGGGTTGCTGGACAACTTGCCAGAACATCGGCTCGCACCGAGTGGCAAAACTCTCCTTCAAACGGTTGCGGCCGGCCATGAAATCATACACCTTTGCACCCGATCGGAAGGCGTGCCGGATCGCCAAGAAATGGCTGACGACACCGGGCCTCTCGCGGCGATCGGAGTCGTCGAACCCGCTCTGATAAGCATAAACGCGATTGCCTAAGCGGAAGTTATAGAGATAGCCTAGAACGCGATCGCCAGCGCTGGCTCTGAGAAGCTGCGCGGCACCCTCGGCAAAGCTCCGCTGAATCAGCAGGCGGTGGAAGGGTTCGAAGAATTCGCCGGCGAAGGAGTGCTGCCTGCCTCGGCGATCCCAAGAAGCGCGGTGAAACTCCTTCATCGAAGTGAAAAAGTTCAAAGCCTCGGCAATGCTCGTAGCCTCGGTGAGCCGCATCGTACCGAACCCTTCGAAATGCCGCAGCGCGCGGCGAAGCTGCTGGCGCGCATTGGCGCTGAGCACCGGATGGAGCTCGCCCTCGCTTTGCCGCAGTCGATAGAGATCGACTGAATAGGAGGGCAGGCACGTTTCCTGGCATCCAAGGCCCCACCTGCCGAGCGTTGTTTTCGGCAGACGCCGCAGCGAACCGCCGACGTAAAGCTCGTCGGCCTCCTCGTGAAGACCGGCGAACCAGGCGAACAACTCGTCCCAGATGTCACGATCCCACTTTGCTGCGGCAAGGATGCCGTTGTGCTCGATTGTCAATGAATCGAAATGCGGGTTACCGGTCTCGTTCAAAAAGAGGCTGCGGGAGCGGACCAGCCCCCGCCGGCGGCGGATCTCATTGCTACCGAGCAACGCGAGGGAGACCGTCTCGCCATTCGCCCTGCCGCGCAGCAGTTTGGGCCGGCTCGTCGGAGGAATTGCAGTCAGCAGGGTGCCGATCCAGTGCCACGAAACGAAAAATGAGGGATTGCCAGTAGCTTCGAGATGGCGCCATTGACGCTCGAGCGCGGGCAATGGCGGGAGAGTCTCACGGCGGAACTCGACTCGGCAAGACACGCTTGTTAACGGAAGCTCAGGCCTTTCAAACGATCCTGCTATATTGACCGGCAGTCAACGTCACAATTCGCTCCAGGTAATGCGGATCCTGCACATTCTCGACCATTCGCTGCCGCTGCAAAGCGGCTATGTCTATCGCACTCTCGGGATTGTCAACCAACAGCGAGCGCTGGGCTGGACGCCGGTCATGCTGACGAGCGGCAAACACTACGTCCCAGGACCGGCGCGTGAACAGATCGGCGGTTGGGAGTTTCTTCGGACCCCGATGCCAACCGGGCCGATGGGCAGGGTCCCGTGGTTTGGCGAGCTCCGGATTGTCGGCGACCTCGATCGGCGGCTCGACGAGGTCATCACCGAGGTCAGGCTGCAAATCCTGCACGCCCACTCCCCGGTACTCAATGCAATACCAGCACTGCGCGCCGGGCGACGGCATGCGCTTCCTGTCGTGTACGAAATTCGCGCGCTCTGGGAGGACGCAGCGCTAAGCCATGGGAGCCAGGAAGAGAGCAGGCTGCGTTACGCGGCGACGAGATTTGTCGAGACCCGCGCACTCCACCGCCGATGCCGTTACGACGATCTGTGAGGGGCTCCGTCAGGATGCGATCCGACGGGGTGTTTCCGGCGACAAGATTACCGTGATTCCCAATGCGGTCGACCGCAGCGTGCTCAGCGGGCCGGGGATGCCCGACCATGCACTCGCCACCCAACTCGGTCTGTGCGGGAGAATCGTGCTCGCCTTTTTTGGCTCGTTCTATTTTTATAAGGGCCTGCATCTGTTCTTGCGAGCACTACCCGAAATGCGCCGGAAGAAGCCCGCCATTGTGCTACTGCTCGCCGGCGGCGGGCCGGAAGAAGGCAACCTGCGCGCTCTCGCCCGAGAGCTCGATCTCGGCGACAGTGTCGTCTTCGCTGGACGGGTGCAACACGAAGAGATTCGCCGGTACTACGACTTGGCAGATGTGTCCGTCTTCCCTCGGGTTTC
>Ga0126381_100001287_pt1 | contig 27019 bp, 22 predicted proteins | sample PanSoiMetPlot_28_FD_96465 | JGI IMG/M metagenome (GOLD analysis project Ga0126381, IMG submission 96465) | Tropical forest soil microbial communities from Panama - MetaG Plot_28 | ecosystem: Environmental > Terrestrial > Soil > Tropical forest > Bulk soil | place: Panama | collected 2016-02-17
CGGCGAACACGAAATATTTCGGGCCCGGTGAATCGCAATTCATGGTGAATTTTCGCGTGGGGAATCTGGAGCAGCTGCTCGCGCAGTTGCGGAAAGATGGCGTGACGGCGATCGACAAGATCGACGACGAGGACACCGGGCGTTTCGGATGGGCTGTCGATCCGGAGGGCCATCGGATCGAGCTTTGGGAGCCCAAGGGCAAGTGAACGGGTGGAACCTCGGGTGATTACTGATCGCCGCCTGGAGTCCGCCGTCGCTGGCGGTTGAACGAGCGCGACCGACGCGAGACGCCCGCGGAAATTTCTTCGACCTCGGCCGACTCGTTGCCGATGTGAATGACACGGGTTCAGGTGTTGGAAACTGTGGCGGCTTTCGATCATGAGTCTCCTGCATTCCTACATCCTGACAGCGACAGCACGGTTCGTGCGTGACGAGGTCGCGCCGCTTAGTTAAGCAGTGTACACTGATCGGCCTATGGCCAAAAAACCTGCCCCGCGAGCTGTCATGCTCAACATGACCATCGGACATTGGGTCGCGCGTCTGGTCCACGTCGCCGCGAAACTTCGAATTGCCGACCTGCTAGGGAAGGGTCCACGCACAGCCGCCGATCTGGCGAAGACCTCGGGGGTCCAAGCAACGGCGCTTTACCGCGTCCTTCGCGCGCTGGCCAGCGTCGGCGTTTTCGCCGAGGGCAAAGATGGACGCTTCAAACTCACACCGCTCGCCGCCACGTTGCGAACAGATGTCCCCGGCACCCTCGCCGGATGGGCGCTAATGAGCAACGAACCTTACGTCTGGCAATCCTGGTGCGACGTGTTTCACGGTGTCCAGACCGGCGAGGTCCCTTTCCTCAAAGCCCACGGCATGGGGATTTTCGAGTACCTCGAGAAGCACCCGGACGATCTCGCGGTCTTCGGCGCCTCGATGACCAGCCTCTCCCAGGCCGAAAATCCAGCCGTCGCCGCTGCATGCAAGTTCCTTCGTCATGGGACGCTGGTGGACGTGGGAGGCGGGCATGGCAGCCTGCTGGCCGCTATCCTCAGCGTGAACCCGAAGCTGCAGGGAGTGCTTTTCGACCAGCCTTCGGTTATCGAACGGGCGAAGCAGGACACGCACGTCACCGCGAAGGGTATCGCGCATCGTTGCACGCTAGAAACAGGAAGCTTTTTCGAATCTGTGCCGAAGGGCGGCGACGCCTACATCATGAAGTACATTCTGCACGACTGGGACGACACCAGCTCCCTGACCATCCTAAAGAACTGCCGTGCGGCAATGAACGAAAGAGGATGCGTGCTGGTCGTGGACAACGTCATTCCTCCGGGCAACGACCCGGGCTGGGGCAAACTCCTCGACATTCAGATGCTGGTGATCGGCGGGCGTGAGCGTACCAAGAAGGAGTTTGCAGCATTGTTCGCGGAAGCCGGATTAAAGCTCACTCGGGTGATGCCGACCAAGTGTCCGCTGAGCATCGTGGAAGGTGTTCGCGCCTGATCGCGTCCTTCGGAGTCCGAGGATATGGCGCTCCCGGGCAAGCCTGCTTATCGAAAATGCCTCGGATCCACTCCCCGCTCCACGGACGCTTTCCGCCCGAGCCATTTCCGATCAAGCGTAGCCGCCATTCGTAGAAGTGGTTTCTCGCCTGTAGCCGATGCAGTCTATCGCGAGCTTTGAGTTGTTAGCGCCAGACCGCCTCGCCGTTTCCCGAAAGGGCCCGATCCAGATAGGTTGCCGCGCTGATCAGCGCCAGATGCGTGAATGCCTGAGGGAAATTCCCCAGATGCTGCCCATTCGAGCCGAGCTCTTCGGAATATAGCCCAAGGTGGTTGGCATACCCCAAGAGCTTTTCGAACAACAACTGGGCTTTTTGCAGTTCACCGGCGCGGGCCAAACATTCGACATACCAAAACGAGCACGCAGTGAAGCTGCCTTCTTTACCGGGAAGACCGTCTACGTGTGTGCGTTCCACCTCGTATCGACGGACAAGCGTATCCTCGATCAGCCTCTCTTCGAGCGCCCTCAGCGTTGAGAGCCACATGGGATCCACAGGGCTGATGAATCGCATCATCGGCATCAACATCGCGGAAGCGTCCAGGTCTTCCGTTCCCTTGGCCTGCACAAAGGCCTGCAGCCGCTCGCTCCAGAAATTCGTAAAAATATCATCGCGAATCGCGTCTCGCATGTGTTGCCATAGATCTAAAGGGCCCGAAAGCGAACGCTTCTGAGCAAGCCGTAACGCGCGGTCAAACGCCACCCAGCACATCACGCGCGAGTGCAGGAATTCTTTCGGTCCGCCGCGGACTTCCCAGATCCCCTCGTCCGGCCGATGCCAGTTCTTCGCCAACCACTCCAGGATGCGCTGGATGTTCTGCCATCCGGCATACGAAATCGGTTGACCGTATTTGTTGGCCAGATATACGGAATCCATCATTTCGCCGTAGATATCGAGTTGTAGTTGCTGGTACGCGGCGTTCCCGATGCGTACCGGCCGTGAGTTTTCGTACCCGCCCAGATGGTCCAAGCTAACTTCATCAAGCTTTTGACGCCCGTCGATCCCATACATAACTTGCAAAGGCCCCCGTGCGGCATCGTCGCTCAAGCGCCCTTTCAACCAGCCGATGAAGGCCTCCATTTCATCAGTAAAGCCAAGCCGAATCAATGCGTAGAGCGTGAACGCAGCGTCCCGCAACCACGTATATCGATAGTCCCAATTTCGGACTCCTCCGATGTTCTCCGGCAGGGAAAACGTCGGGGCGGCGATTAGGGATCCGTGCCTGCGGCTGATCAGCAGCTTGAGCATCAGAGCCGAGCGATTCACCATCTCCCGCCATCGGCCTTTGTACTTGGACTTAGCGCTCCATGCCTTCCAGAAGCTGCTGGTCTCCCGGAAGCGATGGCCGACCAGCTCCATCTCCGGCGGTTGACCCTGGCTACGGACTCCACCCAACACAAATGTGGCGGTCCCGCCTGATTGCAGCGTGAACTCTGAGACCACGTCCTGAGACCGCTGCGTCAAAGGAGTGGTTGCGTACAACGCCATCGGGGGGCATTGAGTCTCCTCCGGGACGAACACGGCGCAGCTATCGGCAAATTCTGTGCGGTGTGCACAGGCCGCATAGTTAAACCGTGGTTGGCAGAGCATCTTGAACTGCACATTGCCTCGAATAACCGAGACCGTGCGAACAATCTCATTGGGGCCTTCCAGGTCGTTATCAATGGGCATGTAATCGGTCAGCTCGGCCACACCCTCTTCGGCGAGGAATCGCGTCAGTAGAATGTTTGTGTCTGGCAGATAGAGTTGGCGGACGCGAGCGTTCGTAAGCTGCGGCTCAATCTGAAAGCAGCCTCCTTCCTGTTCGTCAAGCAATGCAGCAAAGACCGTGGGCGAATCGAACTCTGGGTAGCAAAGAAAATCGATGGATCCATGCACGCCGACCAGTGCCAAAGACCGCATGTTGCCGATGACGCCGTAGTTCTCAATAGGTTGAAAGCTCATACACTCTTAGACGCGCTGCGGGGATCCACAAGTCCGATGCGCAAGGACCAACCGCGGTTTCTATGGCGGACTGACGCAGGTCGCCGCCGACCTATTGATACGCCCAAAATCACGTCCTCGTTTGAGCGAATCGCCTTGATTTCGTCAATTGATTTCAGCACCACAGCGTCTGCCTTAGGTCTCCTTACACTTTTACGCAGTAGCAGCTTGAAAGGAATGTAGTATACGCTTCCCACAGGTCTTCAGAGAGACGCGAAAGGCTCTCCGTTTCAAGACCGTTGTGTTCGCGTCAAGGAACGAGGGATGGCAGCTTCTAAAGCAAACATCCTCGTTGCGTTTTATTCTCGTGACGGCTCCGTAGAGGCACTTGCTAAAGCCGTCGGAGAAGGAGCCCGTCAAGCCGGAGCCGAAGTCCGGCTCCGTCGCGTGACCGATATCGTTTCTCCGGAGCTGATGGCCAAAGTTCCCGGTTGGGAAGAGCGGAGCAAGAGGATGCTTGCCGAGTATGGGGCCCCAACACCAGCCGATGCCGAGTGGGCCGATGGAATCATATTTGGCACCCCCACGCGTTTTGGCAATACGTCAGCGGAGTTGAAAGCATTCATAGACAGCCTTGGCAGCCTGTGGTTTCAGGGGAAGCTGAACGGAAAGGCGGCTAGTGCCTTTACTTCCACAGCCGGGCCGCATGGCGGAAACGAGACCACGGTGGTCTCCCTGTACATTCCGATGGCTCACCTGGGGTTCATCATCGTGCCGACCGGCTACACCCACGAAAAAGTTTTTCAGGGTCATGGGACGCCCTACGGAGCGTCGTCAATTTCTGGACAGAGCAGCGCCCCGCCGACGGCCGACGAACTTGAGGTCGCAAAACATCAGGGTATACGGGCCGCAGCTTTGAAGGCGTTTCCGAATCGCACTTAGCGGGGTTTCCATCATTATCCGAGCTTTGGACCGGTGGCAACAGCCTATCATCCTAGACAGGGCTGTGGTTGTTGTGACAAATGGAGCGAAGTGACATTCGGAAGAGGTCGAACATGCCATAAATACTGTTGCCACGGATCACATCGCTCCTGTAGAGCAACACCCGGTTGCGGAAATAGCGCGCCATCCTCGAATGGGGATGTATTGGAATGGCCGGCGGAACATCGTAATTGCCGTCCCGACGGTCGCAGTCTCGGAGATGAACGACCGTTAGCTCGCCATTGGTTCGCATCGTGTCACCGGTGGAGTTAGCAAGAATTCGAGGTATATCAGAGCGAGGCAGGAGTTTCACGGACTCAACGCAGCCCGGGAATGTAAGATCCCGGACCAGCATATGTATTCCCTGGTCGAGGTTGGGATCGATGTGATGAATGAACTTGTGGTAGCGGATCGAGAGGGCGGCACTGGTCTCGCGGGTATAGGCGCCTAGCCACGCCTGCTGACCGAGAACGGGGACCGGTTGTGCCCAGACACGTAGGTGTTCGCGCCTGGCATAGCTATTCAGGCTCTTCTGCCAGATGGAATCCGGGGCCCGCCCGTCAAGGAGCTGCCGTGATACAGGCATAGTGGAATAGTTGCTGAAGCTGAGAAACGCCCCGAATTCTCTGAGGAAGGCATGGTAGGAATTTCGGTCGGTTGGGAGCCATCCAGCCGCGGCAAAGGCTAGCTCCACCTGATCCTGAGAGCCGACCAGCAAGAGGTTCACCAAGTCGGCGTCTTGTCCCGAGGCAATAGTCGTGCGCTCAGGCACATTCTGGAGAAGTGACTCGATTTCGCCACGCTCAAACTCATCTAATTGCAGAGAAGGTTGAGGAAGCTCTAGTTGGTCAACCACCTGAACTGGCGCGCTGAGCTGGAGACGAAGGTCGGTGCCCGGAGGAAGATAGATCTCCGGTTCAGGCAGGGGACTTACGGCGCGATAGACGATGAGAGCCATGTCGCCATAGGGATTGACTGTGGGCAAATGAATTAGTCCGCTCGTGATGCGGCCCTGCGGAGTATCCGTTGAGCGAACGCCGCGGATGATTCCGTGGCGAACTGTTTCGCGAGCGTTGTCTACTTCCACTACCTGGGAGGAAATCGCAAGGACGCCTCCTGGGGTGACCATCCGTTCAAACTGAATTTCAAGCTTGGCGATGTCGTGCAACAAGCCAAGACCTACTTTGCGAACGGACACGACCCGGCCATCGACTTCGATTCCCACCGGGAAAACCGGAATTCCATCACATTCAGGCGATTGGATGAGAACTGCGCGAAGAAGCGTTCCGGCTTTGGAACTGTAGGAGGCTACCGGGTCAATCAAACGTACCCAGAAGGATCCGCCGGCCGGGATCGAGGCGCAATGCGCGGATGCTGGCGAGGCAAAAGGAAAAGACAAAAACAACGAAGAAATGAGCACCGCCAAAAAGGACAGCTTTGCGGAAAGCTCGGAGCGCATGAAGAAGAACAAGGTCAATCCCTATTTATGAACGCCGCACAATAGTTTACGAGCAGGCATGCCAATCTGTCGAACGTGAATCTTGCAAACGTCGACAGTCAGAACCTGCTTATTTTGCAGCGTCCACCCTCCTCGTTATTGATGTCCCGGCTGGTGTCACCGTTGGCCTAGATAAACCGTCCGTCCTCCAGAATCACGCTCTGGCATCGCTTAGGCAACAGCATCGGTGCCTAACGTCTTATTGGCGCCAAAAGCATTAATAAGGCATTGGCAATCAAGAAGTTTGCTAGGGGCGGTAGGGAAAGCAACGAGGTGAGGAATTTCAAGGAGTTAGCAGGTAAGCCGGGGAACGCTAAGTCGTTGAAAAGGAATGAGAGGGCACGCAAAGGAATCCTTATTGCTCCCTCAAAGCTCCCTCGCGTTTTCTCAATTGCTGAAAGCCCACAGCGTTTTTTCATCTACTGTCTTGACTAGGAAGTCGGCTTCGGGACCAAATTTCGTGGCGCGGATGGCAAGCCGACACAGCGCAGCGGCTGGAGGGAGTCCGCTGCCCTAACCGCTGAGTTACGAACTCCCACGAGAGCGAACGCTTTGGTTCGCGAATATATCCCAGATAATGCGCGCTGGTGGATGGCCGCGGAATCGTGGAAGGAAAGTTCGTTGCACTAAGGCATCTGCGATTGGCTCATCCGAATGTGCCCGTCCACTTTTTCGGGCCGCTTTGCAATGATACGGACAATGTAGTAGCATTGACGTGCTATGTAGGTGCTGTGCCGGAGGCAAGAATGGCGATATTTGGACCGGAGGCGAAAATCGTGGTATTCGGATCCGGGCGACTACCGGCGGACCGTCTCGCCGCGAGCCGTGTTCCGACCGCCCCGGTCACGAAGCCTGCGCCGAGGCACTCTGCCCTTGTCCGCGTGACGCACTGGATTACCACGCTGTGCTTCTTCGCGCTACTCCTAAGTGGCATCGAACTTTTGATTTCTCACCCTCGCTTCTACTGGGGCGAGACTGGCAACGTCTTGACGAAGCCGCTGTTTCAACTGCCAATTCCTTCCTCGAGAAGACTGGTGCCGACAGGTTACGGCTACGTGCTGCCCGACCAGAACGGCTGGAGCCGGGCACTGCACTTTGAAGCTGCCTGGGTCGTGGTGCTGACAGGATTGCTCTATGTAATTTCCAGTCTGCTTACAAGACATTTCCGAAAAGATTTGGTCCCTTGCAAGGCCGATATTCCATGGCGGAAGCTTCTGGCCTCCTTTACAAAACCGTTGCGGCTTCAACGGCCGAGCGCGGCAGAGACCTCTTCCTACAATGGACTCCAGCGCCTCACGTATCTATTTGTAATCTTCGTTCTATTCCCTTTGGTCGTCTGGAGCGGCTTAGCGATGTCCCTCGGCTTTGCTTCCGCGTTCCCTTGGTCGGTTACGCTTTTGGGCGGCCGCCAATCCGCGCGTACCATTCACTTCTTTGTCTCGCTGGCCCTGGTGCTATTCCTGTTTGTCCACATCTTAATGGTTTGTTTGGCCGGATTCTGGAGCCGCACGCTAGCGATGATCACAGGCCGAATCGGCACGGCTAAGGAGCGCACATGATCCGTTCTCGACGAAAACTGATCGTATCTGGAATCGCAGCGGCCGCAGGTGCATCGGGATTGGCAGCGGCTGCGCGCCTTGCGCAGAAGTATGGATTGATTCCTCCCGATCATGGCGGAATCTACGGCCCCGGCGAAACGCTAACCTATGCCACGCAGCGGCTGCTGACGAGACATTCACTGGCGCGCGAATTTTCTCGAAGCCAGATTTCGCCGCGTCCGTTTCCGGACGAACTCGCGCCCCTCACGGAAGATTTTAAGCGCCTTCAGGCGCGTGGATTCGCGGACTGGCGGCTTTCGATAGATGGCATGGTTCATCAACCGGCCTCGTTCTCGATTGCCGATCTCAAGAGCTACCCGTCCCGCAGTCACATCACCGAACTTGCTTGTGAAGAGGGCTGGTCCTACATCGCGGAGTGGATTGGCGTGCCTCTCTCCCACGTCTTGCATCTAGTCGGAGTCCACCCACAAGCTCGATACGTCGTGTATGTCTCGATGGAACCTGATACGTGGGACAGCATTGATATGGCCGACGCTTTGCATCCGCAGACATTTCTCTGTTACGGCATGAATGGCAGTGAGCTTCCCATAGCCCACGGTGGCCCGCTTCGCATGCGAGTTCCTAGGCAAATCGGGTATAAGAACAAGAAATTTATCACTCGCCTGACGGTCACAGACAATCTGAAACGGTTCGGTAAGGGCCTCGGCTGCGATGCGTGTGAGGCAGGGTATGCGTGGTACACCGGCATTTGACATGCCATCGGGCATACATAAGTCACGAGAAATTTGAAACGCCATGGACTATCGAACATCTACAACCGATGCCGGATTTGTGCGCCCCCGATTCGTTCGAGGAAAGTTAAATCCGAGTTTCGGGAGAGTCACATGAACAGAACGCCGGTTGCTCTATTTGTGCCGCTAGTATTCTGCCTGGCTGGTTTTGCGCAAAATCCTCCCGCACCACGCACCGTCGATCTGAAAGCCTCCGACGGTACTCCGCTGAAGGCTACTTACTTTGCTGCGGGCAAGCCCGGTCCCGGAGTGTTGTTGCTTCATCAGAGCAATCGCGACCGCAAGTCTTGGGACTCAGTAGCGGGGCAGCTTGCAATGGCAGGAATTAACTCACTCACCCTAGATATGCGCGGCTTTGGTGAAAGCGGCGGCACGCGGCGTGCCCGCGCGCCCGAAGACGTTGACGCCGCGCTGGAGTTCCTGAGGTCGCAGGCGGGCGTCCAGCGCGACGTGATCGGTTTCGGCGGAGCAGGCTGGCTCGGTGTTCTACATTCTGTGGAAGCTGCGCGCCGGCATCCTGCTGAAGTAAAGTCGCTGGTTTTAATGTCGGGCGAGACCGAGCGCGATGGCCTGAATTTTCTACACCAGGCGACGCAGTTGCCGGAGTTGTTCGTTTTCTCCGATGACGACGAATATCCGCCTACTCAAGATGCGATGAAGCTGCTTTACGTCACCGCTTCCAGCCCCAGCAAGAAACTCGTCCATTACTCGTCCTTTGAGGATGCACCCTGGCTCTGGTATGAAACGTCTGATGCCAGCAGGGTTCCCGCGCAGGGTGGTCATGGCACGGATTTGTTCAAGGCGCATCCCGAGCTGCCCGATATCATCGTCCACTGGTTTGTGACGACGCTCATCAAGACGCCGGGACATGCTTCCGCCGATTCGCTGGCGGCAGCTCCAATCCTAAATCAGCTGCAAAACCCCGGCGGCGCGGACCAGGTAACACGGCAACTGATGGAGGCGCGGCGGAAAGATCCTCAGATCCAGGTGTGGCCGGAAGTCGCCCTGGACATTATCGGCGAGGATTACCAGCGCGCCGGCGATGTTAAAACGGCAATTGAGGTGTTCAAGCTCAATCTCCTGGCATATCCGGATTCTGCTGATGCGCACTGCAACCTAGCCGACGCCTATCTCGCCGATGGACAAAAAGGACTCGCTCGTCAATATGCTGAAAAGGCTTTAGCTCTGCTGGATGCTCACCAAGCGCCGCTGTCTTCCTGGTCTGATACAGAGCAGCGCCGCGGAGAAATCCGAAACGAAATACTGCGCGTATTGAGGGAGTCACAAGCTTCCGCCGGAACTGGACAATGACATGGCAAGAAGGTGCGGAGCGACTGCCGTATTAGTTTGAACCTATTTGTGGAATTCCTATTTCAACGTCCCAATTTGACTATGGCTAGAGTCCAAACGGAAAAAGACGTGATGGGCAAGAGTGTTGCATCTTGACGGCGCTGGACGCAAGCGGCTATTGAGCTATCAAAATTCGGTTGGCCACCCAGCCACGGGTCTGGTTTTGCCAGAATGCGCAGGAGTTATGGGAGCAAAATTTCAATTTGACACAGCTTCGCAGGTGCGGCCAGTCTGCGGCCCGTCCCTGGCGCGTCTCGGGTTCTGCTGACCAGCGGATTCTCTACCCGCGAATACTGCCTGTTGTTGGGAGCTTTGAACCTTCGTCGGTGTGCCAGTCGTCCTTTCGTAGTGTCGAAGCCGAAATGAGAAACCAGGGGCACCTTAACTGACTCCCGATTGCGCTGTGAAGCTTTGAGTTACCAGTCCAGAAAAAGTGTCCTTCGCTCGATTTGGGGGCAGCCTCCGCATGACCACCTTGGACTTCGGTATCCTGCTCCCTGCTCCCGTATCGACTATCGATTGAGGAATCGCTGGACAAGTCGGGGCATGCTGGGGTATGAGGGATAGGAATTCGCATGTCGCAACCAGCGGAAAACTAACGTTGATGGGTGGTCGATGCCGTTAGCGACGAGTCTCATCGTTGGATTGGTGCTTTTTAGTGCTGTGTTGATTGGGGTTCTTGTCGCACGTCCGAGTGTGACCATAAGCCGGGATGGAAAAATTCTGGCGTTTGTCGGCCTGTTTATTCTGCCCATATTTTGCGGATTGTTGGGGTTTGCCAGCGAGCTGGATCGCTCAAAAACGACCGCATTTTGTCTGTCCTGCCACATCATGGAACCATTCGGGAAAAGTCTGTACGTGGACGATCCATCTCATGTTCCCGCGGCGCACTTCCAGAATCATAGAGTGCCTGCGGACGAAGCCTGCTATTCCTGTCACACGAATTATGCGATGTTCGGTAGGTTGAAGGTCAAAATGTATGGCTTGAAGCATGTCTATGTATACTATTTCGGCCACCAGCCCGCTCCCGAAGACATCAAACTGTATGAGCCTTTCAATAATCGCGAATGCCTTCACTGCCACTTGGGTGCCAGATCGTTTGAAGAAGGCGTTATGCACAACGCGGACCCTGCGACCCTCACAGCGATCAAATCCAATCAACTCTCCTGTTTATCCTGCCATGATGTGGCTCACGATCTTGTCCACATGAAAGGCGCAAAACTTTGGAAGGAAAGCAAATGATGCTTAGCTCAAACCCGCTGGAAAAGCGTCTTCAACTTGCGGGAATTTTCCTGATCGCTGGTCTTTTGGTCGAAGCCATATGCCTATTTTGGGCGCTTCCTATCACCTTCGTCATATTCGCCATGCTGGGCGGCTTCCTAATGTTGGTCGGGCTTGCGATTTTTCTTTACTCCCTAATCTCGAAAACTTAGGGAGACTAGTAACCGATGAACGCGGTACGCGGAGGATTGAAGTACTACTTTAATTGGACGATATCGCGACAAATCGGGAACTGATCACAAGGTGCGCCCGGAGCGAAGCCTACCTTCTCTCTACTGCGGCGGCTCCTCGTAGCGCTGACGGTAGAAGTCCCGGATTTTTTGTCGCTGCCCCGGCGACAAGCCTTTCATCCACTGGTTATAACTGCTTTCTTTGATGCTCGCCGTGACGCCGGGCATCAGATGTTCAGCTTCAGGCAAAAACTCTCCGTAGAAGAGTCTGGCGATTTCATAGAATCCGTGCCATTGCACATAGTCAGGGCCATTCATGGAGGCGCCCATGCGAGCGCGGCGTCCCTGGTGGTGCCACAATTCGTAGTAGGTCCATTTAATTGGGGCATCGAATGGTGTGTTCGTGATTTTTCCTGCCTGCTGGAGCTTGGCCATCACTTCCTTCGCAGGTTTAAAGAACTTCTCATTTCCGAGGTCCACGACACCGTCAAATTGAAGGTAAAAGCTATTGATCCAGTCTGCGGCGTGACAATTCGCGCAGACAGACTTCATGTCTTCGCGCCGTTTCTGCCAATCTTTTTGCTTGAACGCCACTTCCGGGCGGAGGTTCCAGGAGATGCGTGCGCCCACGTCGTGGGTAGAGGGTAGCTTTGAGGTTGCACCCATGTGGCAGGTGTCGCACGTCGGCGCGACGTTGTAGTCCTTGCCCAAGACCCAAGTGGGCGAATCGAGATTCATCTTGGAAATGAGGGTCCGATAAGTCACGCCGTGTTTGCTCTCATCGTAAATTTCGGCTTGGGGATGATCGGGTCCCAGATGGCAATAACCGCAACTCTCCGGCTGGCGGGCAATCTCCAGAGCAAACGTGTGGCGGCTGTGACAGACAGAACACGAGCCTTTTGATCCGTCGGGATTAAGTCGTCCGATGCCTTCGTTGGGCCACGTGGCAGGATCCAGCTTCCCCTTTCCGAGGACCTTTACGACACTCCCATGACACTTCTGACAGCCCATGGTAGCTGCGGCCGGACCTTCGATGTCTTCGCCCAAGACATTATCGAGTGAACCGAGGATCTCTCCAGCTTGCGCGTGATGGCTGGCTTGGAATTCTTCGGCTTGCTGGGCATGGCACGTACCGCAAGACTTCGGCGTGACCATCACCGAGATGCTGTAGCCATTGTGATCGAAGGCGTCCGGACGAGTCTTGTCCGCTTGGTGGCACTCGTAGCACCCGATGCCCACCTGAGCGTGCCGACTGGCGGCCCACTGTTGCACGGCGAGAGGAGCTGTTCCGCTCTCGTGGCAGGCGATGCAAGCTTGGCTTTCTTTGGAGGCATTCGCCGCAAGCTTCATGGCGTCGGGAGGGTTCTGTGCGGGCGCAGCACTCGCCAAGGAAAAAAGGAGGACTCCGAGGATTGTGGCCGGGTGGTGTTTGCTCATAGCTCCTCCGGGTTTGCCGCTCCGCCTGCTAAAAGCAGGTCACCTAGATTTGCCGAAATTCTATGGCCTCAAAGTGCCGCCTCAACCTGTCAAAATGACTAGAAGCTATTTAGCTATTTCAAGACCCTCCGTAACCCAATCATGAAGCAGGCGATATGAAAGAAAGCTTCATAAATAGTGATCGAACGATCGTAGCGCACGACCAGTCGGCCAGAAATGCACGCCAAATGGTGAACCACACTCCCTGCTTTTCCCAATCCCGAAGTTGCCGCCAGCAGGTCGCCGGGGAGGGAAATTCGTCGGGCAAATCCAGAGAGTTAATCAGGGCTATGAAACAAGTAATATAACTGGCAAGTGTAGTTAGATGGCTAGTGCAGGGTTGGTGGATATAGAGAAACTTGGCGATGGCATCCTCGCGTTCTTTGGCCGGCCTCGGCGGTAGGAACACGGTTTCCCGACTCTTCGGTCTGCCCTTTCCCTTTAACCCTTGCGCGAGAGGGCCCAGCATTCAGAGCAGATGTCCTATGCCTTGCCCTCAATTTTCTTTCTGCAAACAATTCTTTGTTTCACCGCAAAGATCACCAGCGATCATGGCTTCCGCCGGATCTGCCGCCAGCATTCGTGCTACGTGCTCTCACTCACATTCAACGCTTCGCGCACAAGTGACAAGAAAGCCGCCCGATTGCGCGGGGAGTAGAATGGGACTGAAAGCCCCAAGGGACTGTCCCGATGAATCACAGGAAACGCCATTTCACCATTGAAATATTTCTCCTGGCAGGATGTCTTGCCAGCACCGGAGGATCCGGAGCGGGTCCGCTAGGAGGTGTTACCATGCCGTTGGAATTGAAGAGCCCCGATTTCATTTCCGGGGGAATTATTCCGAAACAATTCACTTGCGATGGGGCGGACATTTCGCCTGCTCTCGAATGGAACGACCCGCCCGGTGCGACACAGAGTTTCGCTTTGATCACTGACGATCCCGATGCACCTGTGGGAACCTGGGTGCACTGGGTGCTGTTCGACTTACCTTCAAATGCGCGCACTCTCGCCCAAAATGTCCCGAAGAAAGAGCAAATGGCGGACGGTTCGCGTCAGGGCCGCAATGATTTTGGGAAAATCGGTTATGGAGGACCTTGCCCTCCACCAGGTAAGCCCCACCGCTATTTCTTCAAACTCTACGCCCTGGATACGAAGCTGAATCTCAAACCTGGTGTCACCAAGAAAGATGTCGAGCGCGCCAAGCAGGGCCATGTTCTGGCACAAGGTGAATGGATGGGCCGCTACGCCCGCTAATTTAAGCTAAGGCTGTTCCTAAGGGCCACCGTTGCACCCAATCCGCTCCAGCGCACCCGTCGCGCGGTTCGTACAGGGTCCGCGGATGAATTCCCAGATGCAGAGCGCTGCTCGTCCGCAAGCATCCTGCCGTGGCTCAGGAAAGCCTTGCGAGCCGATACCCCTGCCTTGGAAGCACTAGCCATGCTGGATGAAGCCCTCGGATAATATGCACTAATTCCGAGATTTCTATCCACAATTTCAACAACTCTGTTGGTCAATGATTGGTTTGGCGTATGCGAAGTCGAGTGTTGGGCGCGGGAAGGGCGCATTTTCGCCTAGCACTATTTTCGACATTGGAAATTCCGGGCTTCCGAACTAGAGGTTTGGATGCATTCTCATGTAAATTCAGTTTGCCATCCGGTCTCTCGGCCTGCCCACCCGATCTGCATAGCAGATTGTGCAGTTTCAGCGAAAGGCGTTCCAAATGAAAGCAGACCACATTGCCCCGGGGCCGCGCGGCGATCTGCTGATGGGAAACCTGCGAGCGTTTCAGCGTGATGTTCTTGGCTTGATGCTCGAAAGCTCGCGAGAATACGGTGACGTGGTGCGCTTTCGCCTTGGCCCGTTCGTAGTGCACTTGCTCAACCATCCCGACCACGTCGAACACGTGCTGCAATCCGGGGCGCGCAACTACGACAAAGCCACGCGGAGTTCGACCAAAATTCGCGCCATCTGCGGGGATAGCCTGCTGACGAGTAACGGCGAAATCTGGAAGCGCCAGCGGCGATTGCTACAGCCATCGTTTCACCGCCGGGAGATAACAGGCATGGCCGCCGAGATGACAGATTTTACTGCTGCCATGCTGCAACGATGGCAGGCAAATCTTGCCAATGGCGAGACGCTGGACATCGCCGCGGAAATGATGCGGTTAACTTACAGTATCGTCGGGAAAACTCTGATGGGAGCGGACGTCAGCGGGGATTCGGCCGCAATCGAGGAGGCGATGGCCACCATGCTCACGCACACGTTCCGGAGATGGGGCAAACCCATCGATCTTCCGGCGTTCCTCCCGACGCCAAGCAACCTCCGATTTCGCCGTGCATTGCAGGTGGTGGATCAGATTGTTTACCGCATCATCGCCGAGCACCGTGCCGACCACGGCAGAAGCAACCTGCTCTCCATATTGCTGCAGACACGCGATGAACAAACCGGAGCGGAACTGAGCGACGGTGAACTGCGCAACGAAACAATCACTTTTTTATTGGCCGGGCATGAAACAACCGCCAACGCCCTATCTTGGACGTTTTACTTGTTGTCGCAGAACCCAGGCGTCGAACGGCAATTGCGTGCCGAGTTGTCCGGGGTGCTCGGCGGCCGCGCACCTACCGTCGAGGATCTGCAACACCTTGCGTTCACGACCATGGTCATTCAGGAAGCCATGCGCTTGTACCCGCCCATCTGGGCCATCGAGCGCCGAGCCATCGCCCACGACGTTATTGGAGGCTTCCCTATCCCCACAGGTTCGAGCGTGGTGATTAGCCCATACGTGCTGCATCGTAACGAGAAGTTCTGGCCCGATGCCGAGCGCTTCGATCCATCGCGGTTCAGCGCCCGGCCGCGGGCTTATCTTCCGTTTGGCAGCGGACCGCGCTTCTGCATAGGCAACGAGTTCGCGATGATGGAGGCACGGCTGATTGTGCCGATGGTAGTGCAGGCATGCCACCTCGAACTTGCGGCGGGCCAGGTGGTAGAAGCTGAGCCGGGCATCACGTTGCGACCTAAGAACGGGCTGCGCATGAATGTGCGTGCGGTCTCGCCATGGTGAGAACGATCAATGGCATACAAAGCGCAGACCCTATTTTACCGGGACGGCACTACGCTCTTAGCAACAAGGAAGGCCTAGCGGGTATTGCGAACGTTTCTAAGCTTCCGAGCCAGCGCTACGTAGTCGATCTTGGCATTGTGACGGTTATCGACCGGGACACGATCGACCGAGACTACCTGGTCTAACTGTGCCCAAGAAAGAGAACGCAGAATACCGTCGGGGGATACCGACTCAGCAGCTTCAACGGCCAGCACACGGCGCCCGTCGACCGCAGCCAGCGCGGCCCGCCGAACCGAGGGATTCTGCATCGCGGCGCATTCCACGGCAAAGGGATAAAGCGTGCCGCGTTGATCCTGGATTTTGCCGCTGCATCGGCCGAGCAGCCACAGGCGGCCCTCTGCGTCCAGGTATCCCAGATCGCCGGTTCGATGCCAGCGCGCGCCATTCACCGCAAACTTTGTTGCGGCGTCGCCCTCACCGTTGAGGTAACCGGGTAACACGTGGTCGCCAGAAACGACGATCTCGCCAGGCTCTCCGGGTGCCGCAATCAATCGTTCGAAGGCCGGGGCGTCGAGTGATGGAATTGGCTTCCCCCACAGATCGCCAATGACACGCAACGAAATTGCGGACACTGGCCGGCCAGTGAGAAGCCCTTTGCCTTGTGCCATGGCATCGAAGTCCGCTTGCGAAATATCGGACAAAGCAATCTCGGCCATAGGCTCGGCTTCGGTCGAGCCGTAGACGGCAACTATTTTGGCTAGCGGCCAAGCCAACTTTGTTCTGCGGAGAAGGCCGGGGAAGACCGGCGCGCCACCCACGTAAATGCTTGACAACGATGGCATTGGGGCGCCATCGGGCCGCTCTTCATCCAAGAGCCGCGAAATAAAGGCTGGAGAAGCAGCGGTGGTCTGAATTTTGTGCCGTCGAATCTGTTCCAAAACCGGGCGGGGAGCAATCTTGCCCGGCGAGCGGAGGTCCGCATCGGGAAGGACGCTGGTGGCACCCGAAGCGAGATTTGCAAGCACAAAGATTGGCAACGTGGTCAGATCGCGGGTGCCCGGCTGTAATGCTAGGCTTTCCGCCAAAACACGATGTTGCGCCAGTAAGAAGCCATGTGTACGTAGTGCCGCTTTGGGTTGGCCCGTACTTCCGCTGGTGAAGGTGACCAGTGCGGGCGCCTCGGCAGCCACAGGAACGATCTCTCGCACAGATCTCGCCGTTGCCAAAAGGTCCAGCCGCTGCGCTCCGGGAAACCAAGTGGAGCAGAAGGATTGGGGAACGTGGCGCAGAGCTGGCACTGTCCATCGCCAGAGCTGTGCGCGCGGACTGCCGAAAAAAGCTTTGGGTGGAAAGATCGCGCAGCAGCGCTCGACGTGCTGCCGCCCGGCGGAGGGATCCAGGAAAATCGCAACGCAGCCCAAGCGCAATAACGCAATGAGGACGAGATAGAGTTCCGCAGCCACGGGATGCAAAAGCAGAACGCCGTCGCCGGGTTTCAGATCCGCGTTCTTGAGCTGACCGGCGACATTAGCGGTAGCGGCATCCAGTTCACGAAAATTGTAGGAGCGGGGGCGATTCCGGTGCACGTCGACGATGGCGGCGCTATCTCCTAGCTCTTCGGCTCGCTGCAGCAAGATCTCGGCGACGTTCATCTTGCCAACACCTTCGAATAGAGCTTGTACTTGCGCATCAGGGAAGCGTAATGCCGGCTGATTTTTAGCGAGACGTTGTCCTCGAACATCAGTGCATGAATACAGCGGCTGAAGCCCATTTGATGACCGATTTGCTGTGCGCGCGCAACCAACAAGGTGCCCAGGCCGCGAAGTTCCGGCTGCGGAAGAATGGAAACCGTCTTAATGATAAACGTGTCGATGCCTTGGCCGCGGGCCTTCTGTGCAAGATCGGGCAGGGCGAAGAGATAACCAACGCACTGTCCGGCGCTCTCGGCAATGAGCACGAGTTCCGGACGAGCGATTGGCAGCACGGGCTCATACATGGATATAAAGTCGACCTCAGGAATTTCCAGATACAGAAAATTTTGCCGGAACGAAATCCTGCTCACTTCATAGATCTTCTTCAATTCGCTGCGGAGATCGGCATTGGCCGGGCGAATCACAACTCCCGCATTGGCAATCTTTCTTTCCATCTCATCCAAACGCGGATCCGGACGCGACAAGTCGCCGTTGAGCGCCGAGAAGTAGCAAGCCAGCGACCTAAAGCCCGCCTTTTCAAATTGCAGCGGCCATTCCGGGGGATTTGCGGGCTCCAGGAAAAAAGGCGGCTGATCGCCGCGTTCAACGACAAAACGGTAACTGCGCCAGGTATTGCCGTTCATCGGACCAATCGCAATGCTGCAGCCGGACACGCGCAAATGATCCTGTGCCGCGGTGAGAACCGCTTCGGCGGCATCATCGCTGGCGGCGGCGTAATGGCCGATGAGTCCGACGCGGTGTTGTTGGTAGGCGGGAACGCAGTTCCACCAAAGGGAGCAGCGTGCTTCCGCATCACCGCTAGCTGAGAAAGCGCATAGGTGAACGTCAGAGCACTGCGTCTCGAAGTCCGAAGGATTGAATGGTGGCAGTGCCGCGGAGCCATTCCAACTGGCGATCTCGGAAGCGCTGGTGGAATCGACGACTCTCACGCTCAAAATATCCTGGCGGCCAAAGTTGCCAGTAATACAATGGCCGCCTGCCGCAACCAGCGGGCACCAGTCGCAGGATAAGCGCCTTCCCGGCGGGGTTCAAACAAGTAAAATACCGCGAAGGCCGCGGCGCAGATCGGCAGCGCGCCCGCCGCTCGCAGGAGCGACAACCTGGAGCCGTGTTCGATCAGCACATAAGGCGCAAACATCAACCCCCACGACACGAGGACGCAGGCAACCATGGCAAGCCGCTTGAAAGAGAACTTTCGATAGAGCAGGTTCCAAGCGATGACAGCAAGGTGAACGGCGAATGCCAGGGTATAGGGAAACAGTAAGCTTGGCTGCTGCCAAATGCGGTAGAGAAAAAGCCAAGTAAATCCGGCAGAAGCGATGCTCAAAACAGCGTAGACGTCAATCGTGCGATCCGATGGAGCGACCTTTCCCGGAAGAGAGAAGGAGTAGGCGAGAAGCAAAATGGCCGGCGATATCAACCACTGCCATCCTCCGAGCGCCCAAGAAACGTAGAGCACCAGAGCCGCCGCCAGCACCGCGCTGCCCTGCAGGGTGGTCTTGCGGCCATAAGCGGTCACACCAATGACCAATAGTGCCGCGATGCGGAAGCGGTTCCACAGTTGACCCAAAGGCATCGCCAGGTACAGACGCAACAGGATAAATACACCAAGAGGAATGAGGATGTTGTCCAGCCCGCGCCATGCAATCGCCTCCAACAGCATCACGATCAGCGCGATGTCCAGAGAGATGAGCAAGGTCTCGATGCGGCCGGCCTCGGAAAAAACTACCAAAGCGACGTTTACGCTGAAGAACGCGGCGCAAAAGAATGCGATGGAGCCTTCTATGCTCTTGGGGGCTCCTGTAGGGCCGTATCCGTGCTTTCCGTACTCGGCCCCGGTGAGCGCAGCGACGGTGTCCGCCAAAGTAAGGACCACTAGGGGAACGGCATACAAAAGCTTGCTGCCACGCGCGAATTGGCAAAGCAACGCCACCGACAAGGGAAAGTAGATTTCTCCCCAGGACTGACGCGCCACGCCATCAAGGACGCCCGACAGATGGCCCCGGATCAGCGGTACGTACCGCATCATGAGCAGCAGCGCGATTGAAACTCCACAAACAATGAAAATGGGAGTGCAGTTCGAGAATATCCATGGAAGGGTGAGAGAGATCAGGCCAGTTCCGATGTGGGCCAACTTGCGTATCCACTCGGGGTCCGCTTTTGTCCACTGGCGATAGAGCCGCAGCAGGAGCAGCATGGCCAATGCGCAGCCCAACACGGCGGCCATGGCCACTGCGTCGCGCGGCGTCATATCACTTCCTCTACCACCAGCGCGCTATAGAAGAAAGCTTGGTCGCGCGCGAAAAGCCGCGCACTTACTTCCGGAAGCGGCCGCAGGAACGGCGCCAGCGATTCTGGACGGTGGCGGGGCGCCAGCATGTTCCAGTAAGCCAGCCGCGCTCCGGAACGAGCGCTAGAAAGGATCAGCTTCAACAGCTGCTCGTACGAGGTCGGCGACATGTACTCGAAGACGTCGCTCAAATTAAAGCAATCGAATTTCCACCCTTCGGCGAGGGACTCTTCGAGCGCGCAGCAGCGCCACTGCAGGCGATCGAGATTGCGGCGGATCGATTCGAAGTTCTCTTCTCTGAGGGCTGCAGGGAGAGCGCCGTTATGACGACCAGTCAAGATCCATTGTATGTAGGGATTTGCGGCCGGATCCAACTCGGTGAGTGCGTACTCCGTGCGTTTCAGGATTCGTTCCGAGACGCTGCCCTGCACGTAGCGAAAAAACTCCGGATCGCGGCCGAGAAAGCCCATCAGTTTCCGGGAAAAAAACGTGCGGAACATGAGCCGCCAGCGCAGATTGTTCCACTGGTTGTCGTAAAACGTGCGCCGCTCTTCGAGGGATTTCGTTCGCAGTAGTTCCCGGACGCGGCCGCGCGAATGTACCAGCGGCAGCACTTGTTCGCGGAACATTCGGAAGTAGTGTTCGAATTTGCCCACCGAACCAATCCCGGCAGCGATCAAGTCTGTCCGTTCATCCCAGAAGGCGAGAACGCCGGCCGACAGATGTTTGCGGCAGGCTTGATAGAAGCGCACCCGCGCATCGCTTTCCGTAGCGCCAATCAGCGCAAGCAGTTCGCCATGTTGTAGCTCGCGATATGCGGCCACGCGCAACTCAAGACAAGCTAACTGCGCGGCGCTAAGATCGAGCGCCAGTACACTTGCTGGATCGCGCGACAACAGGGCGAGGGTGTTGTCTCCAGCGGAGGCGATCGAAAGGCAACGTTTTCCGGGCCCGGGTTCGAGTGCCTCCAGCAGAACCCCGGCATCTTCCCAGCACTGGGCATAACGAATGCCTGAAAAATCGGCACGCTGAGCCGCCTCGCTACGCATGGACGTCTCTGGCGACAATGCGGCGGACAATTCCTGCGCCGCCATCAAGCTCGACCTCATCGCCATTTTGAAGCCAATCGAGCAAGCCTGGGACCGCGATCACCGCTGGAATCCCGAGCTCGCGCGCCACTATGGCCGAATGCGAAAGCAGGCTGCCGCGCTCGACCAGCAGACCGCTGGCTGAGGGGAACAACATGATCCAACCCGGATCGGTGTGATCGGCCACTAAGATGCATCCCGCAGTCAACCGCGCGTGCTTGGGATCGCGCACCACGCAAGCCTTTCCACGCACGACCCCGGGACAGCATCCCAAACCTCTCCGCTCGTCGCCGCCGCCTTCCATTCCTCCGCTCGGTTCTTTCGAACGGTAGGCTTGCGCATGGTATACGGGACCTCGAGTCTCGAAGCGATCGGCGGGAACTGGCCCTACCCAATAGCCTGCAAATTCCCGTTTCCGCATGGCAACCAGGGAGCGCAGATCGGTGGCCGCCGCAGTGCCGTCGTTGAAGGCCAGTATCTCCTCCAATTCGAGGTAAAAAATGTCCCGTACATCGTCGAGCCGTCCGATGGATTGCAAACGGCGCCCAACTTCCAGAAAAAGGCGGCGCATGGTTCCAAACAGCCGCGTGCGTTCGAAGCGCAGATTCTCCCGATTACGGACCCGCTTGCGGGCTTGGCGCATCGCCCAGAAGATTATCCAGCGTCGAACCGGTGAACCCGACAGTGCCCTGCGCATTTTGCCCTCGGCTTGACGGGCGGAAGAGATTTCCGGTTGTGTTGTGGCTGCGATGGGAGCGCCCGGAGCAACCTCTGCCGGTGGAACTTCGGCGCTCGCAGCTTCGCCGACATTCCTCAGCAGCACTAGAGGATCGTCGTGCAGAGTTTCACTTTCCAGCTTTAATTCCTCAAGGCAACGATCGCCGAACTTTTCGAGGTAGGCATCGTAGAGGGCAGAAAATTCAGGATATTGGCGCATCTTACGGAGGGCCTTCTCTACTGGAGCTTCCCTTAAGGCCGTCACCAGTTCGGGATGTGCGGCGGCGACTCTAGCCATCTCACGAACTCGCGCCGCTGGTTCGAGACTGATAATGTTGCCTTCGCCGCGGATCGCGTCATTGGCCAGCGTGCCGTCGGCGCCTCCGCACCAGCGCGCGGCGAGTTTGCGAAAGGCACCATGGAAGATCATGGCGAAAAAGTCGTTGACCAAAGGTGCGTCCCAGCGGGAGAGCAGCTGTTGTTCGAGTTTGTAGTAGTGCGCGACCAATTCGTCCAGACGCATCTCCGCAAACTGCGGGTGTGGCAGAGCAAGCGCCTCATTGAGGCGAACGTAAAATCGCTCGATCTGACGGTCCAGCGTGAAATAGTTTCTAAGCAAGCCAAACGCTGTGCGCACGCTGCGCAGCGCGTCCAGGATTCGATCGCGCGTGCCAGCCGGCACCAGTTCGGAGGCCATCTCGTCCGCCAGGGTCTCCCGCACTCCCATCATTTGTTCCATGAAGCGGCGATTCAGAGTGAATCCCGGCAGCAGAGCCAGCACGCGGTACCAATTCAGCAGGTTGTAATAAATGCGGCCCTGAATCAGCCCGAGCATGCGGCCAAAGGTGCGCTCATTGGCTGCGATTTTGCTTCGCGGAACGCGCATGATCACGCAGAACTGCCGGTACACGCCTTGGTAGACGTAGCGCGCGAAAGAGAACGTCAGCGGCGTGGTCACGCCGTTGTAGCTTTCCGTGATGTTGCTGTTGTCCCACACGTTGAGCGTACCGTCGGGATCGGCCAGATCGCCCAGGGTAGTGATTGGACGCGACTGCAACAAAAATAACTGCTCACCCTCGATGGCCCATTCAATGTCTTGTGGCCGGCCGAAAGCACGGGCGGCGCGGCGCGCGAGGTCCGCAACGGCAATTGCTTGTTGGTCAGTAAGCGTGGGCTTCAAGGCGTCGGCATCGCTCAAAGCCACCGCGGAAACGCCTTCATCAGCCGCGGGATTAAACACGTGCGACACATTTTTGCGCGCAATCACGCGTTCGGCGATCGTCCCGAGCCGATCAACTTTGAAGACGTCAGCAGCCGCTTCGCCGCCAACCAGCGCGGTTCCCATACCCGGCACCGCCGAGACTATCGACAGGGAACGCCGGCCGCTAACCGGGTCAGCGCTGAAGGCTACGCCGGAGACGTCTGCGTTCACCATCCTCTGCACCAGCACCGCCGGGGCGCTCCGCGGCGAACTCGATAGTCCATGCTGACGACGGTAATCGAGAATGCGGTCGTTGAAACCCGAGCGCCAAACGGCAGCGATTTTGCTGCTGACATCTTTTGCGTCGACGAACAGAAAAGTGTCGAATTGTCCGGCGAACGAGTGCTGGGAGCCGTCTTCCTCCACTGCCGACGAGCGAACCGCAAGGCGACTGCCTTCAATGGACAAGTTCTGCAGCGCGTCGCGTACTTCCCGCTGGATTACATCCGATGGCTTCAGCGACGGCAGGCTTGGGTCCAGGATGTTCGAGCGTCCGGAAGTAAGCATCTCTGACTGCTCTTTCGTCAGACTGGCAGTGAAAGCCGACGGCGAAATCACGAACCACCGGGGGACGGGTAGACCTGCCTGCTCCAGGTGCAGTAGGGCCAGAGCTTTGCCACCAAGGTCCTGCAATCCGCCTTCGCGGAAAACGAAAACGCTCATGGCACAACCCACTGGCGCAAAACCAGGGGAACAAAACCCAGGCTGAGATACATCAGAAGACTCCAGACGCCAGCCATCGTCTCGACCGATTTGCCGCGCTTGGAAACAGCGCCCTTAAGAAAATACCTACCCACTGTTGCAGCCGCGAGGAACAAAACCAACAGAAGAACAAGCATGGGACGGGCAAAGCCGATGCCAAGAGCAGCTGCATAAGCAAATCCGGCTGTGCAAGCCACCATCCCCAGCCATGCGCGGATGGCATTCTGCCGGCCCCAGAGGGAACTGTACGTTTCTACCCCGTCTTCTTCGTCTTGTGGCGAGCGAATCTTCCTCCCGATTTCAACCACCATGCCGTTGAAAAAGCTGACCAGGAGAAACCACAGCAAGCCGCGCGGCGGTCTAGCTAAACCTGCAGGAACCCAATCGCACGCGGTAGTATAAAAGTCAACTAAGGGCATGATGGCCATGTGTGTAACCATATAGGTGATTGGCCGTCCTTTCAGCCAACGCCGCGCGAAAAATTCTTTGCTCATCAGGACCAGATACGTCCAAGTGAGCAGCAACAAAACAATGAGTCTGGGCGCGAGCCAGAAAGCCAGTACAAGCTGCATCGCGATGCAACCTGCCCACACCCGTTTGAGATCCCTAAGACTGACTAAACCGCGCGGCACGGGACGGTAGGGACGATAGCGCGAGTCTTCCTCGAAGTCCTTGAATTCGTCGGCGAGCCGCAGCTGGAGAAAGAAGAGAAACGAGCTCGCAAATGCTACAAGGCTAGGCTTCCATCCAGGCAGGTGATGCGTTCCACGAAGGAGTGCCGAATAGCTCACCGCAGAGAGACTGAAGGCCGCAATGATGGGACCGTGGGCGAACACAGGAAAACGCTCGCGCTGGTAGATCCACCAGCGGTTAGGCATTTTCTGCTTTCTGTCTGGCATTTCTGCTTCGGGCCAGTTTCTGATGGGCGCGAACAAATTCATTGGCACAGATCGCGGAGGTAAGCGAAATCTCTCCCGCCAGTGCCAGCGCTCCGCAGACTTCAGCTAAAGCGCGTGCGTGTCCCGCGCCAGCCAAATCCATAATCTCCAGACAGGCTCGCTGCGTGGGAAGCGAAGTGCCGCCTCCGACCGTGCCCACCATGATACTGGGCAGGGTGACGGCCGCGTAGAGGTCGCCGTCCCGATTCAGTTCCATCCGTGTCATACCAACGGCCGACTCGGCCACGCAAGCCGGATCCTGTCCACAAGCGATGTACAAAGCGGCCAGCGCATTCGCGAAGTGTCCCTGAATGCCGATGCTGCCGCTCTGAATCGCGCCAATCGCCGACATCTTCCAATACTGCTCCAGATGTTCTGGCGTCGTGTGCAGCCGACGCTCTACCAGTTCTTTCGGTAGCGTGACCTCAGCGCTGACCTTTTTGCCGCGCACCGTGGCGAACGAGTGTGCGGTGGCCTTTTTGTCGCCGGAGAAATTGGCCTCCACGAAGCTGTACTCCGGCTTCAATGGAGAGTTCTGGTCGATGTAGTTGCACACCGCTTGTGTGGCGATCGTCACCATGTTTTGCCCCGAGGCATCGCCGGTGGTGAACTCCAGCAGGAGATAGACGTGATTGCCCTCGATGGCGACGCCAACGTCTGTCAGTTCACCGTGCGCGGTGGTTTGCGCGGCGGCCGCGCGCAACTGTTCGCGATGCTCGATGCACCAGACGGCAAACAGACCCGCGCTCACCAGGCTAGGAAGGGCGAATCCCGGCGTACGGCTAACTCCTTCGTTCAGCATTACGCTGACGCAACCACCGGCCTCGGTAATCACTTGCGCTCCCCGCGAATAGGAAGCCACCAACGCGGCCTCGGTCGTCGCCAGCGGAACATAATAATCGCCCGCGGCAAACATTCCCCGGACCCGCAGTGGCCCAGCGATCCCCACCGGAACTTTCACCGTCCCGATAAGGTTCTCGACGTGATTTTGATAGGCCGCAAGCTCGGATCGAGCGCCCTCCGGAAAAAGAGCGCGCCGGCCTTCTTCGGAATGGCGCAACAACTCCCATCGCCTGTTGATCGCGGAAAGGGAAACCGAACTTCCTCCCGGAACGCGCGCAGCCTGCTGAGCTGGCGAGAGGGTAAGTGATTGCGCCACTTCCAATGCGGATCGGTGCTCCAGGAGACGTTGCAGGAATTTACCAACTCGCTGTTCGCTACTGGCCACCTGTTTCTCCTGAAGCACCGTAATAGGTTTCAGCGGACTTCTCTAACGACAACGATTGGAGAAGCATAGTGCAGCATCCTACGAACGAGAGCCCCACGCCAGTAGGAACCGCACTGCATGTGACCGACAAGAACACCGCGACACGGTACCGTTTTGCGCCTCAAATTGGGTGTCCGATAGAATGTTCCTGGACAGAACAAGGCCCGACGGAGAGCGAGCACGGCAGCAATGTTCATCACGTTCTAGGAAGCGTCGCGGTTCGGGCGCAGGATTGGGTGCAACTAGAACAGGGAAATGGCCCTCAAATTCTTTGTTAAGCGACACCTGATTGCCCGTCATCCGGCCGGTATTCTGACTTGCCAATTCAAATCCGGGAAGAACCGGCGGGCTAGCCCGGCAAGCCACCGATACGCTACAGCATTTTGTTTGGATCGCGCTAGATCGCTTGCCCTCAAGCATAGCAAGGCGTTGCCGAAACGGCTGCCGCCGAGTACTCACTGCAGGTCGAGTGCGTAGATTTCTTGGGTACTGCGGTCGCGAATCACGAGCGGGTCGCCATCTGGAGTGAGCCCAAACCAGCCTACAAACGAGTCCCCGACTTGAGGGAAACCTTTAAGGCTTACAACCTCCTCCATTCTTCCATCGGGAATATGGACCCGAACAATTCTTGGTGAGCCGGGGTTGTCCCGCATATAGACATACCTACCGTCATGCGCCCACAAGTTAAAACTAAGTAGTTCACTTTTCGCCAAGATGGACCACTGTTGGGTCTCTGAGTCAAATAACAGTAATTCCGTTGCTGCCTCAGAAAACGCGGCTATGTATCGCCCGTCCGGTGACACTCGTGGGGATAACCGCCCCTCCGAATCGGGGATAGAGCTGGTCTTACGGCTATCAAGATCCAGGCGAGATATTCCAGCGAAGGGCACTTTGGCGTTAGGCTTGGACAATGTCCCGTAAACGATCGACCTTCCGTCCGGCGTCCAGTTTGGATCCACGCCGGGAAACGATTGCAGTGGCTCCCCCGACGAAGAGATCAGCGAAACTGTCCAGGGGCGCCCGAACTGTGTATCCATGAAGGCGATCTTAGAGCCATCAGGAGACCAATGCGGGAGAAAGGCTCGAACGGGCGGCAACGTGAGTTGCGTTTTATCCGTTCCATCCACGCGGATTCGCCACAGGTTCAAATCGGGGTAGGACACGTAGGCAATCCACTTGCTATCTGGCGAAAACTCAAACACATTGGTGGAGATGCCGTTGAGGTAAGACTCGAAGTGGTGCGTTTTCGAGTCGTAGCGGACTGGCTCCACGCGGAGTTCTTCTCCCACCACAAAGAGCTTTTTCCCATCAATACTAGGAACAGGCGCACCGAGGCGAAGTGGCCCAGAAATGACGCGTGAAGGTTTTCCAGGACCGCCCGCAAAAATGTACCCATGCTCGGGCA
>Ga0126381_100001289_pt1 | contig 26999 bp, 14 predicted proteins | sample PanSoiMetPlot_28_FD_96465 | JGI IMG/M metagenome (GOLD analysis project Ga0126381, IMG submission 96465) | Tropical forest soil microbial communities from Panama - MetaG Plot_28 | ecosystem: Environmental > Terrestrial > Soil > Tropical forest > Bulk soil | place: Panama | collected 2016-02-17
ATTCAGAGGCTGCGCGGGGACAATCTGATCACGTTGAAAGAGCATCTGCTCGAGGCGGTAGGCCGCCTCTCGGCCGAACTCGGCTACAACGTGCGCGAGGCTTCGATGGAAGCGGCCCGTGCGAGCATTACCCCCGCAGAAGCCAGCGTTGTGAGCTAACCAACCGTATTGATCAGCACTCCGCTAGGTTCGATGGTGATTCGCATTTCGTGGCGCTCGAACAGCGTAAGCGCTCGAGCAACTCCCGGTACCCACCGCGTCAGAAGGCGCTCGCTCAGGCAATGACCGGATAATTGTTGCGTACGTTACTAACGGCTTTGCTCGAACCGTACAGAGCGTACGATGCCCTCGCCTTCTTTCACGTACAGCAGCTGGTTCGGTTTGATGTCTCTGACGATGTCGATCTGTCCGCTGGGCCAGCGGATTTCGAGCACTTCCACCTTTTCTGCTTTGCCAATTCCGAAATGAACGCGCAAATCATTTTGTGAAAAGTACCCTCCACCGCTGCGCACTTCATCGATCTGCTGGTGCGGCTTCGTCTCTCCTGGAACGCGGCTCACACATTTCAGGCGCGCACCGATGCCGCTTCGATTCGATCTTGTACCAATGGTCCGCACTTTGATCCAGTTGTTCCCCGTTTCGGAATCGCAGCGTATGAGCTGCGGATAATCATTAACCGGATTCACGATAACGTCGATGTCGCCATCATTGTCAAAATCACCGAACGCACAACCCCGTGCCGCGATTCGATCGGAAATGCCGGGCCCGGCCTCAAGCGACACGTCCTCAAAACGTCCGTCGCGCAAGTTGCGATAAAGCAGTTTGCGTTGTGCGTATCCGGCTTCGGTTTTGAGCTGCTCGACTTCCGGATAAACGTGGCCATTACAAATCAGAATGTCGGGCCAGCCATCATTATCGAAATCGAAAAAACCGCAGCCCCAGCCAAGATACTGCGTGTACTTGCCAAGTCCGGCCGTGAAGGTCGCATCTTCGAAGTTGCCACCACCCAGATTGTGGTAGAGCGAGGGCGTATCGCCGGCAAAATTGGTTTTGACCAGATCAAGGTTGCCATCCAGATCATAATCCGCGGCGGAAATACCCATGCCTGCCTGCGCCTTTCCATCCGGACTGAGAGCGCACCCAGCTTCGACTGCAATGTCCTGGAACTTGCCGTTTTTCTTGTTCTGATAAAGCACACTGGGAGTCGAGTCGTCGGCTACGTAGATATCGGGCCAGCCGTCGTTGTCAAGGTCGGCAGTGAGCACTCCCAGGCCGAACGTACCGCTGGCTTCGAGAATGCCGGCACTTTCCGAAACATCAGTGAAAGTGCCATCGCCGTTGTTGTGGAATAGAATGTTCTTCCCGCCTTTTAACCCAGGCGGACCACAAGCCACCATTACTCCTTTATAGAGACACGGACCCGACTCCGGGACGGGCGCTGTGGCGAGATCCATGTCAATGTAGTTAGCGACAAAGAGATCGAGTTTCCCATCGCGGTCATAGTCAACAAACGCGCATCCGGTATTCCAACGCTTGCCGCTGGTGGCGACGCCGGCCGCCGCGCTCACATCCGTGAAGGTGCCATCGCCGTTATTGTGATAGAGCACGTTCTTGCCAAAGTAAGTGACGAAGAGATCGTCGAAGCCGTCGTTGTCGTAATCGCCAATGCAGACCCCTTGTCCCCAGCCGGAATGGCCGAGTCCCGCTTTCAGGGTCACGTCGGAAAAGGTGCCGTCACGATTGTTCTTGAACAATCGTGAAATCGGCTCCTCTCCGGCGGGAAAGCCTTCGAGACGTGTTCCATTGACCAGGAAAACGTCCAGCCAGCCGTCGTTGTCGTAATCGTAGAACGCAACGCCGCAACCGGTGGTTTCAAGGAGATACTTGTTTTTGTGCTCGCCACCAAAGATGGTTTTGACGTTGAAACCCGCTTCTCGCCCGACCGGAATAAAGGTAACGCCCAGCGGCGTCCCAGGTTGCAAACGTTCGCTGGCCGGTTGCGCTGTCTGCGGCGCTTGGGGCCAAAGGCGAAGCGCCGACGAGAGAACTCCTTCGATCGATAGAACCAGTGCCGATCGACTGAGCGAGCTTAAAACGTCACGTCGCGAAAAAGACATTGTCCCCGGAATGTAAGACTATCAGGCGTTTTAGGCTTTTCGGTGCAGTTTTTCGGCGAGGTTGATGAACAATCTTGTGCCCCGCGAAATTCCCTGCTCGCTCCTGCGGATTCTGTTGCAAAGGTATCATTCTGCCGCTATAACCAAAGCCGGGCGTGTATCGACAAGTTTACAAGCTCGCCATCTGCATCCTGGTACCTGCGGCCATCCTGGTCCCCCAGATCCGAGGGCAAGCGCAGCCCCGCGATGCGCAAGCACAGTTATGGTGGCAACACGCGGTCTTTTATGAGCTATATCCGCGCAGCTTCGCTGACAGCAACAATGATGGGATCGGCGATCTCAACGGCATTACTGCCAAGCTCGATTACTTGAAGGACCTCGGCGTCGATGCGATCTGGATCACCCCATGTTTCCCTTCCCCTCAAGTAGATTTCGGATACGACATCTCGGACTACGAAAACATTGACCCCATGTACGGCTCGCTCGGTGATTTCGACCACCTGCTCGCCGAAGCCAATCATCGTGGCATCCGCATCGTTCTGGATTTCGTCGCCAACCACACTTCGAATCAGCACAAATGGTTCCAGGATTCGAAGAGCTCGCGCACAGCTGCCCACCGCAACTGGTACATTTGGCGCGACGGCAAGGGCGCTAGTCAGCCGCCGAATAACTGGATTTCGACTTTTGGGACTTCGGCTTGGACGTTCGATCCAACCACCCAGCAGTACTATTACCACTATTTTTATCCCGAACAGCCAGACCTTAACTGGAGAAATCCTGCGGTGGAAAATGCCATGTTCAACGTCACGCGCTTTTGGTACAAGCGCGGTGTTGCGGGATTCCGTTTGGATGCCGTGGATTCGCTGTTCGAGGACCCCAACCTCACGGACAATCCATTTGCTCCGGGCACGGACACGTTCGGCCGACGCAATATGGACGAGAAATACAACCAGAAACTTCCCGAGGTGCATGGCGTCCTTCGAGGACTTCGCAAAGTAGCGGACGAATACCACGCGGTGCTCATCGGCGAGACCTACACCTCATCCATGGACGAGCTCAAACACTACTACGGCGACCACAGCAGCGAATTGCAGCTACCTATGGATATGATGTTCGCGACAGTCGATAAGCTTTCGCCTGCCGAATTCCGCAAGCAAATCGCGTCCGTGAATGCTTCCGGCGGATGGCCTGTATTTTTGATTGGCAATCATGATATGGCGCGCTCCTACAACCGGTATGGCGACGGCATACACGACGATGCCATTGCGAAACTCATGGCTGCGCTCTACCTCTCACTTCGTGGCAGCCCCATTTTGTACTACGGAGAAGAAATCGGGATGCAGAACAATGACCCGAAAAGCAAAGAAGAGGTAAGAGACCCGCAAGGGAAAATCGGCTGGCCCACGGAAAAGGGCCGCGACGGAGAACGCACGCCCATGCAGTGGACAGCCGGTGTCAACGGTGGGTTCAGCAAGGGGAAACCATGGCTGCCGGTGCCACCAAGCTCTGCCACTCACAATGTTGAGACTGAATCCACCGACCCAGATTCGATCCTGAATTTCTATAAGAGACTTCTATTTCTACGCCATCACGAAAAAGCATTGCTGGACGGGGAGTACATTCCCCTGGACGAGTCCAACCCCAATGTCCTGTCGTTTCTGCGGCGTTCCCCGGGTGAAACGGTGCTGGTTGTGTTGAATATGTCCGGAACGGATCAAGAAGTAGTTTTCGATCTGGCGCCATACGGCCTTGCTGCTGCCAAGCGAGCGATGCTACTGACGAGCGGACGCGCAGCGTCTCACCGCGGCGTAATCAACCTCGATCCCTATTCCGCTTACTTCGAAAAGCTCACCAACTGAACTCTCGAACTGAGGTGCGGGCAAGTTTATTCCACCGTTTCACGAGTCTGCTGCGAAACGGACTGTTCTTCCGTGCGCCGGTTGTTGCGCAATTTCCTGGCAATAGCGAAGTGCTGGTTTGCCTCCTCCGTGCGTCCAAGGCCCAGGTACGCCTTGGCAAGAAAATAGTGCACGTAGTCGTTTTCAGGATCCAGCCCGACGGCGCGCTCAAGGTAGCGGGCGGCTAGCCCTGGGTCATTGCGCTTCAATGCCACCTGGCCGAGCAGGATATATGGCCCCGAGGTCGTCTCATTCAACCAGACTGCCTGTTTCAGCACTCTTTCCGCGTCATCGAATTGTTCCTGGCGCACGTAGGCGTCGCCCAGTCGCCAGTACACCAGCCACACACTTGGATTGATCGCCAGCTCCTTACGGAATTCCTCTACCGCCCCCTGCCCATCTCCTTTATAGAGATCGATTTCCCCCAGCAGGAAATGCGCCATAGCGATTCGGGGATCGCGTTCAAGAGCCGTCTGAATTTCCGGCACGGCACGGTTCTCGAGCCGCTGTCGCACCAGGAACTTGCCAAACATCAAGTAGGCAGCGGCGCTGTCAGGAGGCAGTGCCAACAGGTTAGCGTAGGTTTTGCGCGCATCATCCCACCGCTGCGTCATAACGTAACAACTGGCGAGCAGGTAAGGTCCGTCGGGGCCGCTTCCGGAAAGCCGCGGACCCAGTTTTTCTAGCAGCGGCAGAGCTTGTGCGTACTCAGCGAGCACAAAATAGCTAAGGGCTAGGATTTGGGTGGATTCAGCGTCCGAGTCGTCCTCGCGCAGCGCGGCCTTGAGATGACTCACTGCTGGTTGGAACTGGTTCGACTGAAAATAAGCTTTCCCGATCCGGGCTTCGAGATGAGGCGTATTCGGGGCGGTTCCTACCAGTGCATTCAAAACCGTCAGCGCGTCCTTGGACCTACCCTGGCGCAACAACTCGTCGGCACGCGCGAACTCCGCTTCCGGTGAGGACGGCGGCTTCAGCTGCGCGAATACCTCGCCGGCCGAGAACAGCCCTAACAGCAATAATAAGGAGAATCGTAGGGAAAACACGATGCGAGGAGAGTTACTCCTCGCATGAAGTTTAGCAGTGCCCGGTCGTTCTTGCACTGACTAGGTTAGAAATCGACTCGCAAGCCGAATTGCATCTTGCGCATGCTTGCGTTGTTGGCCAAACCTTGAATCGTCCCTCCTCCGAAGCAATCCACACAACTATTCGGAGTACCAAGATTGGGGTGGTTAAAGACGTTATAGGCCTCGGCGCGGAACTGAACCCTGACCTGCTCCCCGACGGGAATGACCTTCACCACGGAGAGGTCACTATCGAACCACCGTGGCCCGATGATCGAGTTGCGTTGCGCATTCCCAAAGCTGGGGGACCCGGGCGGGGGCGCCGCCGGGCGCTGCCACGGTCCGCTGCTTTGTCCATTGGCACCCAAAGGCGTGGGGACGCCGTTCACGGGCGCAGTCGTAGCAAACCACTGGTTTTTGTTGGGATGGGACACATGCCAGCTCCCAACCACGTTGGGGAAGCAGATGCCGGCATCATTGTCAAGACCGCATTCCGAATAACCCGGATTAACCCCCACACCGCTCATCACCGTGGTGACGTTCACCAACTGCCATCCACCTATGACGTAATTCAGTGCAGACGGGGCATTGCCAGCTAACGTCTTTCCCTTCCCGAATGGCAGTTCATAGATGGTAGACACCGTTACGGCGTGGTTCCGCTGCCACGAGGGTCGTCCGTAGTCGAGATACTTGTTATAGAGGAAATCCGGGGTGTCGTGGTTCTTTGAGTGCGAGAACGTGTAGTTCCCAAGCACGGAAAGACCGTGCGAAAAGCGTTTGTCGGCCTGGATCTGCAGAGAGTTATAGTGGTCGTCACCGAAGTTGCACATGCAGAGCAGACCAGTCGTCAAGGGGTTTCCCGGAGCGAGAGGCTTGCTGTAGTAAGGCAGGCGGTTGAGTTGATTGATACACTGCGGGGCGACTACTCCGGGCTGGCAGAAACCCGCTTCGGTTGGCGTGTTGAGGTTAATCCAGTTGTTCTCGCCAACGAAAATATGCGACCCCTTGTTGCCAACGTAAGCGGCTTGCAGTGAAAAACTCGGCGTAATCTGCCGCTGTACGGTAGCGTTCCATGAGTCCACTGTCGGCATGTGGGTATGGAAGGGCATAACCCAGGCGCGGAAGCCATCAGGATAAATGTAATTCCCATCCGGCCCTTTCCCTGCAGGGTTAGTGATTGGTGAGGTCAGCACTGTCGCCGGATTCTCCAGCGGCGGCCCCACCGATAGGTTGAAGGCGTCATCCCAGCCATTCGGCTGAGGATTGATTTGCTGTGTACCCAGTACGGGAAGATTTTGCGTGACGGTATGACCAAAGATGGTGCCGAACATGCCCACATCAAAGGATCGGCCATAACCGAGGCGTACCACCGTCTTGGGGGTGGCCTGGTACGCAATTCCGAGGCGCGGAGCGAAATTCTTAAAATTGGTTTGCACCGGGCCGCTCAGAGGCACATTGTTTTCCCCGGCAACGTCAATCTCACCATTAGCAAGATTGAACCAGCCGCCCTTGTCTTTTCCAGTCACAGTTTGTGGCTTATAAATTTCCCAGCGAAGCCCGTAATTCACAGTCAGCTTTGAAGTGACACGCCATGTGTCCTGACCATAGAAGAAGTAGCGCCATTCCCGTTCGCCAGCGTCCTGCGACTGCGATATATAGCGAGTGAACTGTGACTCTTCCCCGAGGAGGAAACCAGCCATACCCAAGCCACCTCCCGCAGCCCCTTGCGTGAGCAAATTCCAGGTGTACAGCTCGCCGGAGCGGTGCTGGTCGCTGGGCAGGCGCAAATTTTGCATATAGCGAAAGTCAGGACCGAATTTAAAGGTATGTTTGCCAACCGTCCAGGTCCAGTTGCTGATTCCCTGGAACTGCTGCATTCTCTCGGTCAGCGGGCAGTTGCAGTTGTCGTAAAGACCATTCCCGAAGTCCAAATTCGACGGCCCCTCCTGGATCGAGAAGTGAGGCATGCTATTGGTCGTAGGATCTCCGGAGATATTCAAGCCAAGGGCACCGGCCTGAGATGCGAAATCGCCACTCACCAGTGGGGTGACATCGATTCGCTGTTTGTACCAGCCAAAGCGCGCATCCATCAGCAAGCGTGGGGTAAAAGCGTACGAAACCCCAAACGAGTTACTTTGCGGACGGGTATTGCCCACTCCGGTGTAGCCGATTGGGCTGAGCTGTGGTCCCCCAGCCGCTCCGCCAAACAGACCGGGTGCGCTCTTGTGGAATTGCGTAAAAGTATAACGATCAAACAACCGCAATTTTTCACTATGAAAGTAGTCGGCTCTTATATCTAAGGCGTCCCCATGATAGATCTCATCCTCGCTCGCGGCATAGTTCACCGAACCCGGCGCAGCGTTGGCGAGTTGGGGAAGCGGAAGCGGCACGTACTTCAGAAGGGCCTGCGCCACTGGGCTGATCAGGCTCGGATCGATGACGTTGAGTTGTCCGTTGTACTGAAATGGTTGGCGTAGAGTCAGATTGTCCTGAATGCCATTGACGCAGCTGGGGCTGCCGGGACATCCGCTAAACGGGTTGAAAATGGGGTTATTGGGCAGCCACCTGCTGAAGTCCCCGTTGCGCTCCGCTTGTGTCGGAACCACGGCCTGTTGCGATCCCCCATTGTGCGCGCGGGTCCCCTGGTAGTCGCCAAAAATAAACAGCTTGTCCTTGACGATGGGCCCGCCAATGGAACCGCCAAACTGCCCCCAAAGAGTGGGTGGAATGAACCTGCCGGTGACCGGGTCCGGATTGGCTTGGGCAAACTGATCGCGTGCGTAGGTAGCATCCGAACGCCGGTAAAAGAAGGCGCTGCCATGCCAGTCATTGGTGCCGGACTTCGTTGAAGCCGTGACCAGGGCCGCGCTGATCTGCCCGAACTCGGCATCGTAGCTGGAAGTAGTGACTTTCGTCTCGGCGATCGAATCCAGGTTTGGCACGATCAGCATGTTGCCGTAGAGAAAGTCGCGATTGTCGGTCCCGTCCAGGATCGTGTTCACCCCGACGAACATCTGACCGTTCACCTGCACCGCCAGGCCGCTTTGCGGATTTTCCGTGGAAGTGTCCCCCCAGCAGAACTGGACCGTACCGGGAGTAACCAAGAGGAGTTGCGAGAAATTCCGGCTGAAGGTGGGCAGTTCGTTGACCTGCCTATCGCTGAGTACGGTAGACACATCGGTACGTTCGGTCTTCAGCAGTGGGGACTCTGCCATTACGTTTACCGTTTCCGAAACCGTCCCGGGCTGCAGGGTCGCGTTAAATTCAGCCACCGTGTCCACCGAAACATCCACGTTAGCGACGACGGTCCTGAACCCCTCCGCCTCGATCTTGACTTCATAGTGCCCGATGATCAGATGTTGCTCGCTGTACTCACCCGTGCTGTTGGTCTGGGCGGTGAAAATGACGTGTCGGTCCTTGTCAGTGATGGTCAGCTTGGCATTGGCGACAGCGCCGCCGGAAGAGTCTGTCACTGTCCCGCTAATACTGCCGTAGACCGCCTGCGCCTTGGCTGAAGGTACGCTCAAGAGCGAAAACAACAAGCTTAGGCAGACTAGTTTCAGCGCCGCGTCGAAGCGCATCGTGCGCATGACACGCCGAGAACATTGGCTGATTGTGCTGGAGATTTCATGGCCACACCTGCTTGAAAGGCACGACATTGTCTTCCCTCCCCATCTCGTCCTCGATCCGTCCAAGTTCCGCACCCGAACTGCACCCAATAGCCGCGGACGATATTCCGTCAATTCCATGAACCGATTCACTTATCTATAGCGCCCGCGGTTGCCTTGTCAAGGAGATTCTGCTGCAGGTTGCAAAAGTTTGGCCCGTCTAGCCGGTTATTTCGCAGTCTGAAACGTCCAGCGGTGGATTTTTAGAAGGTAATCAGCACCGCAGAAATCCAACTTACGTCATGAAATTGTTCATGAACGCTTTCGCAGCGCACTGTGGAGGAAGCTTTTCGCCGTCGCAGCGGGTCGCCAGGATAGGGGCAACAAGCTGGTTTCAGATTTCGGGAATTTCGACCGAGCGATCGTAATAGCCCGAACTGAGCTTTCTGGTATCGTGTTTTTCACCCGGCAAACGAAGCCGGATCGTAAACTCGCCCGTTTTTTTGGGAAGCCACCGGTAACTCCAAAAACTCCAGGTGTCCCCCACGGCTGCGACGACCGTGTCCACGGGAATAAATTCTTCCTCAGGTCCAAACCGGATTTGCCATTTTCCACTGGATCCGGGGCCCCAGCCAATTCCCGCGATGTGATAGAGAATCCTACGGTCGACGCGCCATTTTTCGAGGCGAATCGGGATGGCAGCAGAGCCGATCGTCGCCGGTTCGTAGTCACAAGCCAGAGACGGCACCCCTTTTTGCAAAGTGCGGCTTGCGTATTCCCGCATCTGCGCAGTCGCCGGCGCATCTGCAGCGACGAAGTCGATTTGGTTCACCCACTTGATGCAGACGCAGCCGTACCACCCCGGTACCACCAGACGCACCGGTGCCCCGTGGTCCGGGCTCAGAAGCTGGCCATTCATCCCGGTGGCGAGGAATGCCTGAGACGAAAGCAGCTGGTCGCGACGAAAAATCCAGCTCGCGCCCGGTACCGACGTCATCGATTCCTCTTGGTATCGATCGAATCCCGACACCAGCACATGGGTGCCAGAGGCTTGCGGGTTAGCTTTTCCTAAAATCTCCTCGAAGGGCACGCCATCCCACTCTGCGGCACTGATCATTCCAAAGTGCGCGGCGCGAGGATTTCCGGAGCACTCCATCAAATGAACTCCCATCGCGCGCGACTTCCTGGCCAAGTCCTCTACCGGGATGGTCGTCGCTTTGCTCACAAGCCCGCCAATTTGAATGTCCCAGCGGGTCGGGTCGAGCAGCTTCGAAGCACGCGTTCGCACAAAGAACCGTTCCGTGGGTGTCAAAGGAGTGTGGGGAGTGATGGCGGAAACATCTGTGAACAAACGTCCATCCAGTTCCGTTCCCAGGGGCTCCCCCATCGGCGGATTGGATTCTCCGGAAAAAGGCACCACTCCCAGAAACGACGGCTCACGACCGAGGTCCGCGCGGCGACGGGTGAGCGACCGACAGAGCGCGGACTGGTCGAGACCGGAAAGCCAAAGTCCCCCAGCCAGCAACGATTGCCGCAATATTTCTCTGCGAGTCATTGGGTAAATGCCTGGTCCTCAGGATTTCCCAGCGGTTGCGGATATCTCTGGATGGCTTCCGCGGCGTGATACCGGCTTCGGCCGGATTCGCTCGGCGGGCACAACCCCCTCGCCTTCGAGGATGCTATAGAACTTGTCTGCCGCAAGGTCGCTAAACGTTTCCACTTTCCCCGAGGGCCAACGAATCTCGAGATTACTAATCCGCGTGGCGGATCCCAGTCCGAAATGGACGCGGGTATCGCTCTGCGACAAGTAACTTCCTCCGCTGTGAATTTCTTCTGTCTGCGCCATTCCTCCCGCCACTAGCTTGACCCGCGCGCCAATCGCCATGCGATTGCTCTTGGTTCCCGCTAATTCGAGATTCACCCAGTGCCGCCCGGAAATCCCGTGATTACGGATCACCATGGGCTTGCCAACAAGATCCTCGACCACCAAGTCCATGTTTCCATCGTTAAACAAATCTCCCACTGCCAGCCCGCGGGATACGCGCTCCTCCATGATTGCCGGGCCCGTCTGATCGCTCGCATCGCAGAATGTGCCGTTTCCCTGGTTAAGCTGCACCAGTTTGGGTTGTCGATATTTCGCGCCCGTCTGGAGCTGGTCGGCTTGCGGATAAACATGGCCGTTCACGGTCACCAGATCCAGCCAACCGTCGTTGTTCAGATCAACAAAGGCGATGCCCCATTTCACCCATGGTACCGAGGCTAACCCCATTCCCGCCGCGTACGATACTTCCTGAAAATCCCAATTGCCGTCGTTGCGGTACAGCGGCGTGTTATCCATCGAGAAATTTGTGACAACTAGCGATGGGCGCCCGCTGTGCAAATAATCTCCCACCGAAACTCCCATGCCCGCTTGCTCGTGTCCGTCCTCGCCCAATGCGGTACCGGATTGCATGCCGATGTCCGTGAATTTTCCATTTCCGTCGTTGCGATACAAGTAGCCGGCGGAGGAATCATTGGCGACGTAGATGTCGGGTCGCCCGGTGTTGTTGAAATCCGACCACAGCACTCCCAGCCCGTAGTAGCCGCTCGGATCATCCACGCCTGCTCGTTTGGAAACATCGGTAAAGGTTCCGTCGCCTTGATTGTGAAACAGCGAGTCACCCGATCCCTTGAGTCCGCGTGGCCCGCATTGCACGCTGATGCCCATGAACCGGCAGGTCATGGCGCTGCCAAATTCTGGAAGGTGGTGCAGGTCGAGATCGACATAGTTCGTTACCATTAAATCGAGGAAACCGTCGCCATCGTAGTCGGCGAATGCCGCACCCGTGGACCAGCGCCCATCCGCCACGGCGGCTTTCTTTGTGACATCCGTGAATGTGCCGTCGCCGTTGTTGTGATAAAGCACATTTCCGCCGTAACAGGTTACGTAGATGTCCGGCCAGCCATCGTTGTCATAATCGCCGACGGCGCCGCCCATCGCAAAACATGGCGTCCCGATGCCCGCCCGGTCGGTGACGTCAGTAAACGTGCCGTCGTGATTGTTGTGATACAGTGCGCCACGCGCCTTTTTCCCTTGTAACGCTTCCCCGACCGTTGGCGCGTTCGTGAAGTAAATGTCCAGCCATCCGTCGCGGTCGTAATCGACGAGCAGTACACCGCCAGCCATCGATTCCAGAATAGAGCGCGCTTCCCGTGAATAGTTGTGCGCAAAACGGATTCCGGCTTTGTCGGTAACATCCTCAAGCGGTGGGATTGACAGCCCCTTGCATTTCGTCGTTTTCGCGGTGGGCGGAGCCGGGGGGCCCTGGGCCATGCCCTGAGCAAAAGCCGGTTGGCCGACCCCCGCTGAAATCACGAGAAAGGCGATCACCACCAGTTCTGAAGCGGTACGATGGGTTCGTCGCAATGCGGCCTCATTCCTCATACTTTAGCGCGGCGGCACGAGGTGAGAATCCAGCTCCGAAGCCTTCTGAAATTCTCTCGCCGCTTCGTCCTTCTGTCCTTGTCGCGCGAGGGCCACTGCTAGTTGGTAGTGAGCGAGCGCGTAAGTCGGTACGGAGCTGATGGCACTTCGGAATTGCGAAATCGCGCCATCAAGGTCTCCATTCGCAAGCAGGCGCTTTCCGGAATTTGTCGCGAAGGTTGCTGCCTGCAAGCTGGTTTTCTCCTGACTAAGCTGCGAGCCGGCTTTGGCTTCAACCTCGGCAGCGTCGTCCTTGCCTAGTTGACGCAACACCGAAGCCAATGTCGTATGGGCGCCGGCGAGGTCGGGTTCCAACTCGATGGCTTTGCGTAGCGCCTCCTCCGATTCCGGATACTTCTTCATCTGCTTGTAGACCGTACCCAGCGTGTAATATGCCTCGGCGTACTGAGGTTGAATTTGAGTCACCTCCCGCAACTGTTCTACGGCGGCGGGGAAATCGCCGGATTGCCACAGGGTGACGCCAAGGCTGTAGTGCGCATCCGCGAGGTTGGGATCCAACCGCAGAGATTCCTTCCACTCTGCGATAGCTGCCGGAAGATCGTCTTTCAGCTTCAGGGCAAGGGCGAGATCATAATGCAGGTTCGCTGCATCCGGAGTCATCTTCAAAGCCGCCCGGAACTGAGCGATGGCGGATTCGAAGTCGGCCTTTTGCAGATACGCTGTGCCTAGGTTTCCCTGAAACGACGCATCGTCGGGGCGCAGCTCGATCGCACGCTGAAATTCCCGGACTGCACCATCCCCGTCACCCCGCTGAAGCAACGTCAACGCGAGGCTGTTGTGGACTTCAGGGTTGTCGGGGGTTTGCTGCAAAGCCTGGTGGAACGCAGTTTCCGCCTGGTCGACGTCGCCCCGTCTCTGATACAGAAGTCCCATCCGGCGCTGCAAATCGGGCATCGACGGCGTGATTCCGTCTACTCGCTGGTAGGAGTGCATCGCTGCTTCGCGATCGCCCAGCGACTCCTCGACACTTCCGTGATAAAACCAGGCGGTCGCGTCCCGCGGATCGAGTTGGACGGCATGCTCGAGTTGCTTGGCCGCTCCGCTAAGATCGCCGCTCGCGACAAGCGCCACACCCAGATGCAGGTAAGCTTTCTCGAACTGCGGGTTGAGACCAATGGCCCTACGAAATTCCGTGGCTGCCGGCTCGAATTTCGATTCCTGAGCCAGCAACGAACCTAATTCGTCGTGCAACTCAGGTCGCTGCGGTGCCAGGCGCAACGCCAAGTGGAGCTCAGCAACCGCTTCGCCAGTCTTTCTCTCGAGAGACAACGCGCGCCCTAGCTCACGGTGGGCCTCCGCATTGTTAGGAGAAAATTCCACCGCGCGTCGTAATTCCACGACGGCCGGATCCATTTCACCCTTGATTTCATATGCCTGCCCGAGCGCGATGCGCGCTGCCGCCATGGTCGGACGGACCTCGAGAGCTTGCTCGAGATGAGCAATTGCCTGATCTACCTCCCTCAGACGCAGCAACACCTGCGCCAACATGTTTTGGGCGTCGGCATTCTTGGGATCGGCACTCACTGCTTTATCGAACGCCGCTCGCGCCGTAGCAAGATTTCCGTGAGCATAGGCGGCCAACCCACGCTGATAGTCGGATGCGCCCGACGAAGGAAGGCTGGTTTGGTCGAAAGACTTTGCTTGCGCTGAGGGAGAGGCGACGAGCGCACAGCAAACCAGAGCGGCAAACCAATTAAAAGCGATCTTCCTCCGCCTGGGTAGCCCCACCCGAAATGAAATCCCCAAAAGCAAGTTCCCTATTTTACTTCCAACTGGTACGATCCCGAGCCAAGATCGACCACGTAGGATCCGCTCTCGTTCCGTACCTGGACCGGTTCGTCATTCTCCGTCACCTTCGAGTTCGAGATGGCCGGCAAGAACACCTTGGCCTGTGTGTTCGCCGGAATCGTCAACTTAAGCGAAAAAGAAATGCCGGGCTTCGACTCCCAATCGCTTACAATCCGCCCGTAGACTGAATCGTACTCTCCACGAGCGTGCGTCATGCGCTCGTTAAGCATCGGATGGATAACAATCTGGCGATACCCAGCACCGTCGGTGGTGGTGTCAATTCCCGCTACCGACCGGTATACCCAGGCCATTACTGATCCAAACGCATAATGGTTGAAAGAGTTCATCCCGGGATCGCCCGTGTCGCCATTCCATCGCTCCCACCACGTGGTTGCGCCTTTCGAAAGCATGTACCCCCAAGACGGATAGGTTTCGTTGAGCAGCAACCGGTAGGCAACATCCGCGCGCCCGTGATCGGCCAACGTAAATAAAAGGAACGGCGTGCCCAGGAACCCGGTCGAAAGATGCCAGTCGCGCGCTTCGATCCCGGCCACCAGTTTTTCTACCATGGCTGCTTCCAGCGTCGAAGGCGCCAGCTTAGTGTAGAGCGTCACCACGTAAGCGGTCTGCGTGTCGCCGAGCACCTCGCCGTTGTCCTTAACGTATGCCCGCTGATACGCCTTTCGGATGTTCTCGATCAAGGCTGTGTAGTGTTCCACGGCGGCATTGTTGCCGGTCGCATGCGCCATGTCCAGCATCATGCGCGCGATCAATACCCAATACGAGGTTGCCAGCAAATCTTTCGGAGTTCGGTCATCGGGGGCAAGCCAGTCGGCGTAGTTCGGTCCCACGGCATTCTTCCGCAGGTAATCTGGATTGGCTCCTGCGATGTAATCCATCCAGCGTTCCATCGCGTTCCAGTTCTCTGTGATCGCCGACTTGTCGCCGTATTGCAGCCACACCGTCCAGGGAAGAATCACGCCGGCATCTCCCCAGCCGGGGGCGCCTTCGCTACTGTCGGGCCGCAGCAGGTCCGGGGAGACATTGGTAAATGCCCCCAGCCTGGTCTGCGCGTCCGTAATGTCGTTCAAAAATTTGTGCGAAAACAACTGGATATCGAAGTTGAAAGTGCCGGTTCGCCAGAAAACTCCCGCATCTCCCATCCAACCGAGCCGCTCGTCTCTCTGCGGGCAATCGGTCGGAATGCTCAGAAAGTTTCCGCGCTGTCCCCACAGTCCGACCTTCCACATGCGATTCACCAGATCGCTGGACGTGACCAGTCTTCCGGTGGGATCACCCACCAGACTGTTGATTACTTCTCCGCTTAAGTCGGCCGTAGTCGGGGTGCCCGGATAACCCGCAACCTCGACGTAGCGAAATCCGTGGAAAGTAAAGTGGGGCTCGAAAACCTCTTCGCCTTGGCCGGCAAGGGTATAAGTATCCGTGGCATCGGCGTTTCGCAGATTGTCACGGTAGATCGAGCCGTCGGAGCTAAGGGTTTCTGCGAACCGCAAACGAATCTGCGTGCCCCGAGGACCCTTCACCTTCAGCTTCGCCCAGCCGACCATGTTTTGTCCCATGTCGAAGATGTAGGCGCCATTCGCAGACGGACTAACCTTGACCGGCGTGATCGTATCGGCGACGCGGACCGGCGCCGAACCCTGGCTCACTACTGCGATCGATGGCCGAGGTGCTTCAACGGCGGCGCTCCAATCAGAGTCCTTGAAACTGGCTTTCGCCCAACCCGTCTGTTCGTAGCGGGCATCGTAGAATTCGCCGGCATAGATTTCCGATCGCCGGATCGGTGATGCCGAGGCTGTCCATGATTCATTCGTGACGATGGTATCTCGCGTCCCATCTAGGTATTCAATTTGCAATTGGGCAAGCAGTCGCGGCGGAGGAGGCAAGAACAGGAATGGCTTGCCCGCCCACGTCATCGCGCTCGCGAACCATCCATCCCCCAGAACCGCGCCGATGGCATTATCGCCGGCGACGATCTGTTTGGTCACATCATATGTCTGATAAAGCACACGCACTGAGTAGTCAGTGAAATCAGGAGTCAGAACATCCTGTCCCACTCGTTCGTTGTTGAGAAACATGCGGTAGCTGCCCAATGCGGTGGCGTAGAGCCGAGCCGATTTCACAGGCTTAGAAACCGTGAAGCGCTTCCGTAGCAGCGCAGCCGGCTGTGGCAGCGAGCGAGGGGGAACGTCGCCAAAGCGCCAGTCCCCGAGCGCGCCAACCGAGTGTGCCGCCTGCCAATCCGTTGCCTTGGCAAGGCGCGCCGACCATTGCTCGTTAATCGGGAACCGCATAATTCTTCCATCGCTGCCAGTGATCCTCAACACACCGCTGAGAGCAGCCTTGACGAAGTTGGGGGCTTGGGGTGCGTCGTCATCCGTTACCGTCGATATCACTGTGATCTCGATCGAATTCCTGCCGCTAACCAACTGCTCGACCACATCCACGCGGTCGAACTCGCCCCAATCGCTCTTTGTACCGACTGCTCGTCCGTTGACTTTCGCCAGGAACGTGCCGCGGGCCAGCAGAAACAGCGCCGCTTCCTGCGGCTTCTCGGCAAGAGAAAACTCGTAGCGAAACTGCGCCGCAGTTGTCGGAACGGTGTGAAGAGAATCCTGCCCCGCCACCCACATCCAGCGCACGCCGTCGAGTTCGGAATCCTGCTCCGGATTCTTCCACGCAATCCATTTCGCCTTCCAGGCTTCATTGAGAAGGCCAGTTTCCCACCATGCGTCCTCACTGGATTGTGCAGATTGGCCTTTCATATCCCAAACGCGTACCCACCAGTAGTAGCGCGTTCCCGCCTCAAGTTTCGGTCCGCCATACGCGATGCCCAGCGATTCCCGCGAACTCACTTTCCCGCTATCCCACACCAGCACATCGCGGGTGGGGCTCTTGGATACCACAATCTCATACGCGCTCTGGATCCAGTTGCGTTCGGAATTGTCGTTTTGCCATGACAGGTGCGGGCTGGCGATATCGATTCCGAGCGGATTGCGTGCCCATTCGCAGCGGAGCCGGACGGGAACGGCGTGGGCTCCCGTCGTGAGGGCAAACAAAAACACTAGTATGGAACTGCATCGAACCCGCATGTCCAACTCCTCCGATAATGCGTGAAATTTAAATTTGAAAGCTGGAAAATCCGGTTCAGCGCCACGCACCAGACGAAGTTGGTGGTGAATCCTCCGATAATACGACAATCAGTACCGGCAACCCTTGCCATAATTGAGCCGTGCCGTGCTTAACTGTAAGGGCTTTCAACGGCGTCCCCCGCCGCCGATCCATAGGCAAGGCAAGCACTCATGGCGCCAGACAAAGTCGCGATCGCGATCCCCTTGCGTAGATCGAACTCCGCCATCGTAGACTTCTTTTCGTCAGAGGTCTCGCAGGATTTGGGACCATGTGGTTCCTTGGAACAGAATCTCGAACTCTGGCACGATCTTGCCGGATTCAGCGCACAAATGCTTCCCACAATCCACCATCGACAGGTATCACGTGGCCAGTGGTCTTGGAGCTGTTTTCGCCCGCGAGCCACAGAATTGCCCGTGCACAGTCCTGTGGCAGAATCGGCCTCCCGGTGAGAGTCCGCTGCGCATAAAAATCCGCCAGCTTGGCGCGCAGGCCCTCGGTCGACTCCGAATCCGCAAATGCGATTTTGTATTTCTCGAGTGACTGGATCACGCGTTCGCGGGGGAACATGGTCGAGCCCGCCACCACGGTGGCCGGTGCGATGCCATTGACTCGCACCAGCGGCGCCAGCCGGATTGCGAGCTCGCGAATGAGATGGTTCAAAGCGCTCTTGCTAGTGTCGTAAGCTTCGCTGCCGGTCTTTGGCACAACCGCGTTGGCCGAACTGGCCAGCACCATCGTTGCCGGCAACTGCTGATCTTTGAAGATCCATTCTGTCGCACGCCCCAACCGGTAGTTGCCCGTGACATTCACCTCGAAAGTCTTCACCCACATGGCTTCCAAAAGTTCCCCGTCACTGCCCGCGACAGGGTAAATGGCCGCGGTGTTAATCACGAGGTCAAGGCCGCCAAATTGTTTTAAGGCAAAGTTGGCCGCTCGCGCCAGGCTTTCTTGAGAACTCAAGTCGACCGGGACTGAACTGACGAACTCCGGAGCAGTGAGCGCGCCGGCGGCTTGCGCCGTACGGGCGGCTCCTTCTTCGTCATAATCCGCGACCACGACGTGAGCGCCCTTGCCCGCCAGCAGCAAAGCTGTATCCCGTCCAATCCCGCTCGCGGCACCGACGATTAGAGCAATATGCCGGCTGAATTCCGCTTCCGGCGGCATGCGCTGGAGCTTAGCTTCCTCGAGCGCCCAATATTCGATTCGAAATGCTTCCGACCGAGGCAACGCGACATAATTGTGAAACTGGGTGAACGCGCGAGCCTGCTCCGGCCGGCGCGCCTGCGGGAGCGCGCCTGCAACTTCCGTGTCCTCCAGCGCATTCGCCCCTGCCATCACGTGGATGGCATTGATGAAAAACTCCGCCGTGATCCGGGCTTCTTTCTTGTTCTTGCCGAAGCTGAATAAGCCTAGCCCCGGGATGATCACCACCGACGGATTCGAGTCGCGCAGCGGGGGCGATTGCGCGGTCGCAAAAGCATCGTAGTATTTCTTATATTCCCTTCTGTACGCCACCACCTGGTCACGGATTTTCGCCTTCAGCCCGCCGACGTCCCGCCGCGCTGCATCCCACGGTACAAACATCGGACAAACTCTCGTCCGCAAAAAATGATCCGGGCAACTGGTCCCCAGCGCAGCCAGTTGCTGCGCCCACTTCGATCCGGCAAACGTCAACGCCTCTTCGGCTTCCACCCAGTGGGCCACAACCCGCCGATTGGACGATACCGACCCGCGCAGCGTAGGAAGGATGTTTACTGCGATTTCAGCGCGGTCTGGCAGACCTATGTGTTCCGGCCCGCCGAATAAGCTGCGCTTCTTTTCCTGATGCTCATGCACGAAGATGCCGAGCTGATCGATGGTCTCGACGCTGTTTCGATAACATTCATGCTGCGTCGCTCCCCAAGTGAACAGGCCGTGACCGCCGAGGATAATACCCTCCGCCCCCGGGGTTTCCGTCACTGCGTTGGCCATGAGCAAGGCGAGTTCGAATCCCGGACGCTGCCATGGAAGCCAGAGCAGCTTGCGCTCAAATTGCTGGTTAAATTGATCCAGCTTCTCGAGACCGTTTGCGCTGGCCGCGAGCGCGATGCCCCAATCCGGATGAAGATGGTCGACATGTGCGAACGGCAGGAATGCGTGCAAAGGCGTGTCGATCGAAGACGCTACTCGGTTCGCGCCGAAGGCTGCCAGTGGATAAAATCCGACCATCTCGTCTTCGTGCTCTTCGCCCCGGTAGATCTCTTTCAGGGCTTCCAGACGATCCAAATAGAGCAATGCAAAACCGGGCTCTTTGATTGATCCGAGGTCGCCGCCGCTCCCCTTGACGGCCAGTACCCGCACCGGCAGTCCGCTGAATGGATCCGGGAGTGTGATCTTCGAACTGGTATTGCCGCCGCCAAAATTCGTGATCCGCAAATCGGCACCGAGCAGGTTGGAACGATAACGCAAGAGCGACAGCGGATTCGCAGCCAGTTGCTGCGCCTCCACTTGGCTCCAGCCGTGCTTCAGGTAACGCATCTCTTTTGTGGCGGACATCCGTCGTCCCTCAGTGCTGGAATCTTTCCGCTTCCTGTTCCCATCGGCCGCAGTGCAGCGGTTCAAAAATTGCGACGGGGAAGGAGCGCTCCCCTATGGCTCGGGCGTCTTTCAAGGAGCGGACCGCTCCCATCGCAAGCATCGCTTCCGATCTCCCGCGGTTACGCATAGGAGCTGAGGCTCTGCGAATTGCGTCCGGCGCGGTCTTGCGTGATCTGTTCCAAATACCCACTTTGCCAAAAAGCATCGATCGGGTCCGCGGGTAACGATCGCTCTGCCCGCCACATTTGGATCACTGGACGCACATCCATGGCAAATGCGTCCTGCAACAGCGACTCGGCCCGGACCAAGGCACACTTCCGCTGTGCTTCGGCTAATTGCGCATAGTCCACGATCGCTGCTTTGGCAAACAAGGCTTGTGCCATGATCACAGTCTGGATCATGGCTTCGATTTTGCCCTTCAGATTGTGGCTCTGGTCAATCATGTATGCGATGTCCGCAGGTTTCCCCGTCTCCCATTCGTAAAACAAAATTTCGAGGAAAATGCGAAACACCTGGTAGGGATCAATCGATCCCAAGGTAAGATCGTCATCGGCGTAGCGACGGTCGTTGAAATGAAATCCGCCCAGCATGTTTTCGGAAAGCAGCCATGCAACAATTTGCTCTATGTTTTGCGAAAGATAATGATGGCCGGTATCGACTAACACCCGCGTTTGTGGTCCGGCCGCCCGCGCCAGCAGCAGCGCCATGCCCCAGTCCGCAATGTCGGTATGATAGAAAGCCGGCTCGAAGGGTTTGTACTCCACCAGAAGCCGCTGCCCGGCGGAGAGCTCTTCGTGCACAGCTTGGAGCCCTTCGATAAACCAGGCCTTGCGTTGGCGCAGGTTGGCAGTGCCTGGATAGTTTGATCCGTCGGCAAACCACATCGAAATGTCTCGACTGCCCAGCCGGCGGGCGATCTCGATGCTGTCCCGAGTATGGCCGATCGCGAACTCACGGACCGACGAATCCGGGTTGCCGAACGATCCGTACTTATAGCGCTGGTCTTGGAAGAGATTGGGATTGATAGAACCCGGCTTAACGCCATGCCGGCAAAATAACGTCCGAATCTCATCGAGGCTCTGTAAACCGTGGGGAAAATCCCACTGCACATGGAGTGCAACCGTAGGACAAGCGCCGGTCCAGCGATGGACCTGCGCCGCGTCACTGATTTTGTCTTCCGGCGTGACAGCCGCTGCCGGCTGCAGATATTTCCCGAAACGGGTACCGGTATTGGCAAATCCCCAGGACGGAATCTCGATACGAAATCTGTCAAGGGCGTCGAATATTCTCTGCTCATAAACCGCGTCCATCGTCTTCCCCCGAGCCACGGTTATACAGAGTCTCGTGCCAGATCGCATTACATTCCCGCCGGAACGCGGTTATTTTGCAGTGTAGAACAATGCACTGTTCCTGAGGCAGTCACCGTTTATGGTGAGTCCGCGACAAGTCTTACCAATTGCGATCGATAAAGTGGTGATAATTGTGGCAATTGCTTACTGCGAGGCTTTCAAAGACTTGTTCAAAGTACCGTGCACCGATCGGCCGCAGCGGATCGGAACGCAATCCTGACGAATTTCATCTTGCAAAACAGAAGGAGCGAGTAGTATGCTCCCGTCCGGCCACAGTTATTGGTTTCGTTATCTTCCCCAATGAGCCCTGCCGCTCAGTCCGAGAATCGCTATGTGGTCAAGTCCATTCTTCATTGCTCGCAGATTCTCGCCTGCTTCCGCAACACGGGCGAAGCTCTGCCCCTAAAGGAGATCGCGGTACGCAGTGGCCTGCCAAAAACAATGGCGTTCCGACTCCTCTACACGATGACGTCGTGCGGGATGGTGGACAAGGTGGGGAAAAATCTTTATCAAACCCGGATCCACCCGCTAAAAAACAAGCTGTACCGGCTTGGGTATGCTGCTCAAGGTCAACAGTCGCAGTTTTCTATGACAGTTTCGGCCAGCTTGAAGCGCGCGGCCGAGGCTAATGGCATCGAACTGATCTGCCTTGATAACCGTTACTGCGCAAAGACCGCGCAGAAGAACGCCGACCTGCTCGTGCGTGAAAAGGTGAATTTAGCCATCGAATTCCAGACCGACGAGCATGCTGCCGCAGGGGTCGCGGCCAAGTATCGCGAAGCCAATATTCCCATGATCGCCATCGATATTCCGCATCCGGGAGCGACCTACTACGGCGCGAACAATTATGAGGCGGGTATGATTGGGGGCAAACACATTGGCCGCTGGGTGAAAGAGAACTGGGACTCAGAAATTGAAGAAATTGTTCTTCTGGAGTTGCCCCGCGCCGGCAGTCTTCCGCGCATGCGTTTAAGTGGCATGCTGGTTGGGCTTACCTTGGCTCTGCCCAAGGTCGCAAACTGTCGCGTGACCTACCTGGATGGTGACGGTGACCTTGGCCGTAGTTTCGAATGCGTGCGCCGCCATCTGCGCACCACCCACTCTCGCCGCCAGATCGTTGGGGCAATCAATGATCCCAGTGCGATCGGAGCATTGCGCGCGTTTGAGGAGGCGGGACGCGAGGAACACTGCGCCGTTATGGGGCAGAACGCTTCTCCCGAGGGCCGTTCCGAACTGCGCCGCCCGAGCACCCGGATGATTGGTTCGGTAGCCTATTTTCCAGAGAAGTATGGTGCTGGTCTGATCCGCTTGAGTCTCGATATTTTAAATCGGCGTCAAGTGCCGCCCGCCGTGTTCGTGGAACACAAGCTGGTTACGCCCCTTACTCTCGATCACTATTACCCGAATGACCGGCTGGAGGAAATCGCTGACACCGGACGCACCAGCGTCGATTCGCTCAGCACCTAGCTATTCCGGCCAGATATGATCTTGCCGAACCGTGAATGACGAATCGAGAGCTGGCGCGATCGTCCCCGGCTGCCCACCTCCTACGCTCACCCGATAATCGCCTGCAGAGGTGATGCGCACGCCATCTTCATTCACCATGCTCAAGTCGCGTGCTCGGAGCTCAATTCTGACGTGGCGCATCTCTCCCTTTAAGACATGAATTCTTGTAAATCCCACCAGCGCCCGGATCGGCGCCGCCTTCAGCTTCGGATAACTCAGATAAAACTCGACGACCTCGTCCCCATCTCGATCGCTTGCATTCGAAACGTCGACTTCCACGTCGAGCGGCTCGCCCGCGCGGATTTGCGCCGACGACAATTGCAAATTGGCGTACTCAAATCGTGAATAGCTCAGGCCAAATCCGAAAGGGTATAGCGGTTCCCCTTTGAAATATTTGTAAGTGCGATTCTCCATGGAATAGTCGTCGAAACTCGGCAGTTGCTCAATGCCTTTATAAAAGGTCACGGGCAACCTCCCGGCGGGATTGTTCGCTCCCGACAAAGTCTCCGCGACTGCAGTCCCACCTTCTTCCCCTGCATACCAGCTCTCCAGAATCGCATCCGCATTCTTCTCCGCCCAATTGACCGACAGCGCGCTCCCGTTCATCAGCACCACGACGATCGGCTTTCCCGTGGCCTTGAGCCGCTTCAGTAAATCTTCTTCTTCCTTCGGCAAATCGAGGCTGGTGCGGTCGCCTCCGCTGAAACCGGGAATTTTCACGTGCAATTCCTCTCCTTCCAGCTGCGACGTAATTCCTACGACTGCCACGATCACATCTGCGTCCGCCGTCGCTTCGACCGCCGCCGCGAGGGCATCGGGGATCAAGGGCAGCCAGAACAGCTGCGCGCCGCCGTCGTCCTGGACCACCGAGTCCAGCCGCAGGGCGTATCTATGCCCTCTTTCGAGCTTCATGACCGGCTCCGGCGCCGAGCCCTCCTGGGCCCGATCATCCACCAGCAGTTTCCCATCCAGCCAAAGCTGGTTGGTGTGCCCCGTGGTAGAGAAGCGGTACGTGCCCGAGTGTGTCGGCGTCAGAAAGCCCGTCCACCGCACCGAAAAATCGGTCAGTCCGAGCGGCTGCGTCAACGAGAAACGGGTATGCGGCAAAGACTCAAGGTTGATGTACGCGTCCCTTCTCTGCACCAGGGGTGGGCCCTGGAAGTCTTTGTTCGGGAAATACTCGCCCATCACTCCGGGCTGCCCGTCTTCGGTCGAATAGATTGCCGCCGGCACCAAGCTTTCCTGCCTCAGAAAATTTGTGCCCTCAGCGTAACTCACCTGCGCCGATCCAAACTGTTTCCGGATTCCTTCCAACACAGTGGTCGTGCGCCGCGGAGTTCCGCTGTAATTCCCCGCCAGCACACTCTCGGAATCAGCCAACGGCCCCACTACTGCGATTTTCCGGATGTTCGCACGCAACGGCAGCACGCCATTGTTCTTGAGCAGAACCATCGACTCCCAAGCAACCTTGAGCGCCAATTCGCGGTGCGCCTCGCTCGCGATTTCCGAGTCCGGCGTCTGCGCGTACTTCACCATCTCTGGTGGATCGAACATTCCCAGACGAAACCTCGCCCGCAACAGCCGTCTCACTGAGACATTGATCTGTTCCTCGCTGAGCCGCCCTTGTGCGACCGCATCCAGGTATTTCCTGTAATCGGAGTTGTCCTTGGCTTTCGAGTAAGAGTCGATACACTCATTGTCGGCGCCCCGCTGCAAGGACAGCGCCGCAGCTTGTTCTATGGTTGTCGTGAAGTGGTGCTCGCTGAAAATCTCGTCGATCGAGTCACAGTCGCCAACCACATAGCCGTCAAATTTCCACGCGCTTCTCAGGCTGTGCTCGAGCAGAAAACTGTTGGCGCACGCTGGTTCACCGTTGATGCGGTTGTAGGCACACATGATACTTTCCGCTTTGCCTTCCACTACCGCAGCGCGGAATGCCGGAAAGTAGGTGTCTTCCATATCGTGATTCGAGACCTCGACGTTTCGCGTGTGCCGCGACGGCTCCGGCCCGCTGTGCACCGCAAAGTGTTTCGGTGTCGCAATCGCACGTAGGTATTTCGGATCATCTCCCTGCATGCCCGTGACAAAGGCCACCGCCATTCTTCCGGCCAGGAAAGGATCTTCTCCATAGGTCTCCTGGCCGCGTCCCCAGCGCGGATCGCGGAAGATATTGAGGTTCGGCGCCCAGAAATCGAGCCCCTCCAGAATATCCCGCCGCCCTTCGCGTACCGCTTTATGGTGTTTGGCTCTGCCCTCGGTGCCGATCGCAGCCGCCATTTCCTGCAGTAGCGGCGGATCAAAGGTCGCCGCGACCCCAATCGGCTCAGGGAATACTGTCGCCACTCCGGCTCCCGCAATCCCGTGCAGAGCTTCGCTCCTCCAGTCGTATTCCGGAAGCTGCAGTCGCGGGATCCCGCGGGACTGATTCACCAGCTGAGAAGCCTTTTCCTCCAGCGTCATCCTCGACAACAGATCATTCACCCGCGTCTCGATCGGCTGCGAAGGATCGAGATAGAGGGGCGACGCCGCACTTCTCATTTGGCCAAGACACACGGCGACGTTCATGAACAGAACCTGCAGCACCAGCAGTGTTTTCATTTTTTCTTTGAGAAATTGTTTATCGACTTGACGCGACCCACCGGTCAGCATAACATTCCCGCATTCTAAGCGATTAGACCGCGCCTCACCAGCGCTATGAGACTTTCAATGCCGCAAAATACTCTCACGGGCTTTCCATGAACGATGAACAGACACTCGAACGATTCGGCTACCGTCAGGAGCTGAGCCGTTCTCTCGGGTACTTTTCCAGCTTTGCTCTCAGCTTCTCCGTTATCTGCATGACGTCAGGTCTATTTGCCGATTACGGAGACGGGCTCCGCGCCGGTGGGCCTGCTTTTGTCTGGAGTTGGCTGATCGTCGGAGCCGGGCAGTTTCTGGTGGCGATGGTTTTCGCTCAGCTTGCTCGTCACATTCCACTCTCCGGCTACGCCTACCAATGGACGCGCTCGCTCGCCGGAGACCGCCTGGCGTTTTGGGCGGGATGGATCATGATCGTGCAGTTCATCACCGGCATGGCGGGTGTCGCGTACGCCCTCGCCAGTTATCTTGTGCCGTTTTTCGGCCTGCCGAATTCCAATCGCAATGTCGTATTTGCGACGGTTGCCACGCTGGTCCTCGCCGCTCTCATCAATCATTACGGGATTAAGCTCGCGAGTCTGGTCAACGACGTTTCTGTCATCGCCGAAATTCTCGGCAGTGTTGTCATCGGCCTGCTTCTGCTCGGTATCGCGCTCGTCCGCAAAATTCATCCCGTCTCATTCTTATTCACGTATCCTCATCAGCCCAGTTTCGGTTTGTACCTGCAAACCTTCCTCACCGCCTCGCTGATGAGCGTCTGGACTCTGGGGGGATTCGAGGCAGCCGCGAATGTCGCAGAGGAAACCCATCTCCCCGAAACGCGAATACCAACGGCGATCGTCCTCTCCGAAGTGCTTGCAGTCGTCTTCGGATTGCTCGTGCTGATCGGATTCACGCTGGCTGTGCCCTCGGTGGAAGTCGCGGGCCACAATCCAACGCCCTTGCTCTACATCATCGGCAGCTATTTCCCTCGCTATGTCGTATCGGGGGCGTTACTTCTGGTCTCGGTCGCGATATTTGCGTGTGTTCTGGCGAATCTCACCACAATAACTCGACTCATATGGGCCATGGCACGTGATGGAAAAGTTCCAGCTCCGCGGTTTCTTTCGAAGGTGAGCGAACACAAAGTGCCGGTGAATGCAATCTGGGTGGTAATCCCGATCACTGCGGTTTTCACCTTCTGGGCACGGGTCGAAGTCGTTATCATTGCGCTTTGTACCTTTGCGATGTATCTAACCTACGGATTCGTGGTGGCCGCGTGCCTTTGGGGAAATCGGATGGCACCATCGCTCGTCGCGGGCCAGCGTAAGCGCCCAGTTTCGCGCAAGCTCTGCGCCGCAGCTTTGGCCTGGATTGTCGGTATTCTCGCGCTCCTTTTGTACATGACCGCAATTTCGATGTCTCACCAGACGCTCATGATTTCTCTGATCGTCGCGGGTCTTATCGCCGCTTGTGTGGTGGGCTACCTGCTCGCTCGCCCCCGCGGTCCTCGAACACTCCGGCCCGAGCGATTAGAAGCTCCTCTCAACGAGGATGGGGCACTGGTCAACGAGGATCGGTCACTGGTCTGAATCGGCTTTTGAGGAAAGCGCGTCCTGCACCGGTTCGGTATCGCACTCGGCCGCTATTACTGTGACCGGCTGATCCGGCGCCGATTCAGGAAGTCCCGTAAAGATCAGCTGACTGCCTTTCTGCATAAAGTGCACCGGCTGGCCGGTGGCAAGAAACCGCGCCGATTTTACAGTGCAGTGGACACCGCCCACGGTCATCGTCTTCCCTGGCCAGAAATAAATAATCGTATACAGCGTTGTGCCCTTG
>Ga0126381_100001290_pt1 | contig 26997 bp, 22 predicted proteins | sample PanSoiMetPlot_28_FD_96465 | JGI IMG/M metagenome (GOLD analysis project Ga0126381, IMG submission 96465) | Tropical forest soil microbial communities from Panama - MetaG Plot_28 | ecosystem: Environmental > Terrestrial > Soil > Tropical forest > Bulk soil | place: Panama | collected 2016-02-17
CGCCAGGCCGCACAGCTGGCCGCGCTGCTGCGCGCCCTCAACGTGCGCCTGTCCCCGATCGCCCGGGACGGCTGCGATCACCGCGACTTCGAAGACCGGTACAAGCCCAGCCGCCGCCTCGGCCACCTGGTCCGCGCCCGCACCGCGACCTGCATCGCGCCCGGCTGCGGCGCCCAGGCATACCACTGCGACCTGGACCACACCATCCCCTGGCCGATCGGGATTACTTGCCAGTGCGACCTCGGCCCCGGCTGCCGCCGACATCACCGGGTCAAGCAGGCCCCCGGCTGGCACCTGGCCCAGCCCGAACCAGGCATCATGCGCTGGACCACACCCTCCGGCCGGACCTACACCACCCGCCCCACCGTCTACGACACCTAATCGCAACGGCCTACCTATGCGGCTACCGGGCGGCCGACACCTGCGCTGAGCTAGATCAATGCTGGCGCAGAACTTAACATCCGCGTGTTGAGGCCTCCGGTTCGTTACGCTGTGTGGCGTGCAGCCAACCGAGTTCCGGGTCGCCGAGTTCGCCTTTCCAGGTCCGCTACGCGATCAGCTGGTGGCGGCGATCGTGTCTGGCGCCAAGACCACGACGACCGGGCTGGTCGTGGACTACGAGCACGAGCGCGAGGCGTTGCCAAGCCCGGGCCAGCGGGAGATAGTGATCGACTCCGCGGGCCGCCCGGTGACGGTGATCGAGACGGTGGCGGTGCGGGTGATCCGCCTTGGCGACGTCGACCTCGAACACGCGATTGGCGAGGGGGAGGGGTTCACCTCCGTCGCGCAATGGCGCGCCGGGCACGAGGAGTTCTGGCATTCGGAGCAGATGCGCGAGGCGCTCGACGACGCCTCGTTCACGGTCGACGACGACACCCTGGTGGTGGCCCTGAAATTCCGGGTGGTCGGACGGGACGAAGCGCGGCCGTAAGACCAGTAGCCGCCTTGCGTGCAGCAGCTCGTAATAGGGCAGGTGGCGCGCGAGGTACGCGCCAAGCACCGGATGCCGCTCGACGTCGAGGCCGTACCCCGCGGCGGCATCGGCGATGGGCGCGCCGTCGCGGAAACCGTCGCTCGCCGCCACCGACGTATGCCATCGCCGCGATGGTGACCACTCGGGCCGGTCGCCGCGCTGCCAGGTCAGCGCCGCGGGCAGGAACGGAATGCCCACCCGCCCGCAGTAGGCCGCGACGACCGCCGAGGGTTGCCGCAGCAGATCCGCCGCGTCCACGACCACGGGCTCGCCGCCGGTAAGCCGCCGCACCGCGGCGAAGATCTCGTGCAGCGACTCGAACCCGATCTTGTGCTCCGGGGCCGAGGGACTGAGCGCGTGGTAGGACGCGATCGTCTCCCGCGGATGCCGGATGAGGAACGTGTGCACGGCATCGGTCGCGAGAAAGGCTGGCGACGCCAGCACCTCCGGATACCGGCGGCCCGTCGTCTCCTTGGCGAACACGGGCCCGCGCGACGCCAGCTCGCGCAACAGCGCGATCAGCTCGGCGGCGGACGTGACACGCGTGCCCGCGACGTCGGTGTGGCCGAACTCCGCTAGATAGGAGAAGGGCTCGTGCACGACGGTGAAGTCGCCGCGCTCGGCCATCATGCGGAAGAAGGCCGTGGAGCGGCTGCGCGGCGCGCTCCACAGCATGAGCAGCACGCCGGCTACGGAATCGTCCAGGCCCGTTCCGGCGTCACGCGCAGCGCCACGGCGTACTCGTCGTCGTACCACTTCGGCTCGCGGCCCATGTACTCGATCGCGGGCGCGTACTTGTCGAGCAGGCCGGGGAAGCGCGACGGCGGCGGGGCGTCGGGCACGACCTCGGCGCGGCCGGATATCACCACGATGTCGCCGCCGCCTGCTCCGGAGTCAAAGTGCAGCGCCACCTTGTCGTTGGTGGCGATGTGCTTCTGCTTGGCCCCGTGGGTCAGGCTGTAGATGTGTATCGCCGAACCGTCCCACACGAACCAGACCGGCCGTGGCGCGGGCCACCCGGACGGAGTCACGGTGGTGAACCAGGCGATCTGATCGCCGATGAGGTGACGTTCGATCTGCTCGGTTAGCTCGAATCCCATGCGCTTATCTTCCCGCTGGCGACAGCCGGGGCGTCAGCTACCCCGATAAGTGGAGTAGGCGAACGGGGACAGCAGCAGCGGCACGTGGTAGTGCGCGGCCGAGTCCGGCACCGAGAACGTGATCGTGACCTCGGGGTAGAACGTCGCGACCCCCGCGCCGGCGAAGTACCGGCCGGTGCCGAACGTCAGCCGGTACACCCCGGCCTGCGTGCCTGCCGCGAAGCGGTGCCTGCCGTCGGCGTCGGTTTCCCCGGCGCCGGCCTGCACCCACCTGTCGGACGGCCCGCCGGACCATTCGGCGGCCGGGTCCAGGTGCCACAGCGAAACGGCCACGCCGGCCGCCGGGCGTCCGGCCGTCGTGTCGAGCACGTGGGTGGAGACGGTCATGAACCCACCGCCGCGCGTGCCCGGAGCACAGTTATCCTGCGCAGTTCGGCAGTCGCGACGCCCCGTTCGGTATCCGGATCGTTGTTAAGCCTTGCCCGAAGAGCGGCCAGCATCTGCTCACCGCTGAGCCCGGACGCGCAGATCAGGAAGACGTGGCCGAACCGTGCCTCGTATTCGCGGTTGCCGTCGGCCAGCGCGGCGCGAGTGTCGTCGCCGACACCGGACTGCTCCGCGGCGGAGGCCGAGCCGGCCGCCACCCGGGCGCCGATCCGCGGGTGCCCGTCCATCGCCGAAAGCACGTCATCCCAGGTCAGCGACGCGAACACGGCGGAGATCGACGCTTCGACAGCAGCAAAAGACGCGTAGGGCCGACCCGCGGCCATCGCCTGCGCGAACCGCCGCGACGCGCAGCAGGCCAGCATGACAGTGGCGGCGTCGTCGGCGGGCGAGGCGTTGAACGTAGCAAGCGTCACGGACAGCAACGGTATCGAACGTGGCCCGCGACGCTAGTGACCGCGGCCCCCGGGCAGCCGGCTCCGGGGGCCGCGGCGGCCTTCACTCAGCGGGCAGCGCGTTGGCCCTGGTGATGTTCGCGTAGAACTCGCCGCTGCGCTTGAGGATCCGCTTCTGGGTGCCGAAGTCGACGAACACGAGCCCGAACCGCTTCGCGTACCCCTCGGCCCATTCGAAGTTGTCGAGCAGCGACCAGGCGAAGTAGCCGCGCAGGTTCACCCCGTCGGCGATCGCCTGGTGCGCCGCCGCCAGGTGGTCGCGCAGGTACTGCAGCCGCTCGTAGTCCTCGACGGTGCCGTCCTGCGTCACGTAGTCGTACCAGGCGGACCCGTTCTCCGTCACGTACAGCGGAAGCCCGGGTGCCTCCTCGCCTAGCCCCGTCAGCAGCTCGTGGAAGGCGCTGGCGTCGACGAGCCAGTTCATCGCGGTGATCGGCAGGCCCTGCGGCTGCACGAAGACCTGGTTCGGCCCGATGAGCTCCTCGCCGCGCCGCGGCTCGCCGTCGGGGCGGATCGCGACGTAATGCGGCGCGTAGAAGTTGACGCCGAGGAAGTCGATCGGGGTGGTGATGATGTCGAAGTCGCCGTCGTGCACGAGGCCTTCGACCTTGGCGGGGGAGAACTCGGCGGTGAGCCGCTCCGGGTAGGCGCCGCGCAGCAGCGGGCCGAGGTACACGCCGTTGTGCCGCGCCGTCAGTTCGTCCGCCAGGTCCGCGGCCGACTCGTCGACCGGCCGGAGGACGCCGAGGTTGAGCGTGATGCCGACCTGCGCGGGCGACGGGCTGGCGGCGCGCAGCGCGGTGACGCCCCGGCCGTGCGCGAGCAGCAGGTGGTGGTTGGCCGCGACCGCCTGGGCGGGGTCGGTGATGCCTGGCGCGTGCCTGCCGTCCCGGTAACCGACGGTGGCGACGACCCACGGCTCGTTCAGCGTGATCCACCGGTGCACCCGGTCGCCGAGCGCCTCCCCGGCGATCGCGGCGTAGTCGGCGAACAGGTCCGCGATGTCCCGCGTCGCCCAGCCGCCCTTGTCCTGCAGCGCCTGCGGCAGGTCCCAGTGATACAGCGTGACGACCGGCGTGATCCCCTTTTCGAGCAGCAGGTCGACGAGCCGGCTGTAGTAGTCGAGCCCCGCCTGGTTGGCGGCGCCGCGCCCGTCGGGCTGGATCCGCGGCCAGGACAGGCTGAAGCGGTAGGCGCCGACGCCGAGCCGCTGGAGCAGGGCGACGTCTTCGGGGTAACGGTGGTAGCTGTCGCATGCCACGTCGCCAGTGTCCCCGTGCCAGGTCTTCCCGGGGGTGTGGCTGAACGTGTCCCAGATGGACGGGCCCTTCCCGTCAGCGTCCGCCGCCCCCTCGATCTGGTACGAGGCCGTCGAAGCGCCCCAGAGGAAACCCTCGGGGAAACGGAACTGGTCGTCGGTGCTCATGCGCTGCTACCTCCTGCGTGCTCGCGGCGCCGCGCGCGGATCAGGTCCGGGATCAGGTCCGGGACCGGTCCGGGATCAGGTCCGGGATCAGGTCCCGAACTCGCCGGGATCAGGCGCGACGCAGGACTAAACCGCTTTAGTCAATCATGCCCGCGGACTACCCTGTCCATTGTGATCGAGATTCGTCCCGGTTTGGTAGCCGATGCCCCCGCGATCGCCCGGGTGCGGCGGGAAAGCTGGCACGCCGCTTACACCGGGATCATCGCCGCGCCGATCATCGACCGGGTGACCGCCGTGGGCGGAAACGCGACCGACCCGCCGCCCTACCGCCGCACGCTGGTGGCGCAGGCAGGCGAGCATCCCGCCGTCATTGGTTACGCCTCCTTTGGTCCGGAACGAACCGTTGTTCCTCCCGACCCCGACCCGCTGACCGCCGCGGGCCGCGCCGGGCGGGTGGGGGAGGTGTACGCGATCTACGTGATCTCCGCCTGGTGGTCGGCGGGCGCGGGCCGCGCGCTGATGGGCGCCGCGCTCGCGGCCCTGCGGGCCGACGGCTACCTGCGGGCGGTCCTGTGGGTACTCGCGGACAACGCCCGCGCCAGGCGGTTCTACGACCGGGCGGGCTTCGCCCCTGACGGCGCCTCCACCACGCTCACCGGCCTCGGCGGCGTCCTGGAAGTCCGCTACTCCCGCGACCTGTCTGGCAGACTCGGACGCGATGATCTCCACTGAGCACGCTCAGCGCACCCCGGGACAACGGGAGTGGCTGCGCGTCAGCGCGTACCTGAACGCCAACCGGCACGAGCTTGCCGTCCGTGCCGCCGGGGAGTACCCGGCGCAAGCCCGTGTCGCCGGCACCCCGCTGCTCGCGGCCCCCGGTTGGCGGCCCGCGGCGCCGATCCCGCTGGCGGACATCCGGCTTGAGTTCCGCCCGGAGCCGCCGGGCGCGCCCGGCACATCCGCCGCGGGTGCCGTCGGCGGTCCTGATGTGGCGCGCCTCGCGCCGTACCTGCTGCCCGAGCGCCCCGACGGGACGCGCTACCGCCGGCATTCGGACGTGGTCGCCGACCTCGCGGCGCCCGCGGTGTTCGAGAACCGCCCCACCTACCGGCTGACCGCGGCGAACCTGGCCGGCGACGACCCGCGCCTGAGCTTCACCCGCGGCCGTTACTTCGACTGGGTGGACGTCGGCGGCGCGGTCGCGCACGAGTACGCGGCGGCGCGGCTGTCCTGGCCGGCGCAGCAGCGCCTGCGGCAGGCGATCGGCGACCCGTGCGACCTCAGCACACGGCCGGCCGCGGTGGCCGTCAGCACGCTGACGCTGCGCCACGACCGGGCCGCGGGCACGGCGGCTTTCCCGCTGCACTTCCGCGACCCGGCGCGGGTCGGGCACGCGGGCGGCATGATCCAGGTGATCCCGGTCGGCGTCTTCCAGCCGTCGGGCGAGGCCGCGTGGAACGAGGCCGCCGACTTCGACCTGTGGCGCGGCATGCTCCGCGAGTTCGCGGAGGAACTGCTCGGCGCGGACGAGGACCACGGCAGCGAGGCCGCGCCGATCGACTACGACCGCTGGCCGTTCGCGCGCGCGATGACCGCGGCCCGCGATGACGGCGGGATCGGCGTCTACTGCCTCGGCCTCGGCGTCGACCCGCTCACGTTCGCGACCGACCTGCTCACCGTGGCCGTGTTCGACGCCGCGGTATACGACGACCTATTCCGCGGCCAGGTCCGCGCCAACGCCGAAGGCACCGTGCTTCCCCGTCACCGCTTCGACACCGAAACGATCGCGGAGCTAACCGCCCGCCATCCCGTTCAGGCGGCGGGCGCGGCGCTGCTCGAACTCGCGGTCAGCCACCGGGACGTGCTGCTCGCGGATGGGTCTCGTACATCCGCACCGCGACGGTGAGGCCGGCGGCGGCGGTGAGCCCGGCGACCGCCCAGACCGCCGCGAGCGGGCTCCAGGCATCGGCGATCGCCCCGGCGAGCAGCGCGCCCACGGCGAAGCCGCCGTCGCGCCACAGCCGGTAGATCCCGACCGCGCGGGCGCGCCAGGCCGGGTGGGCGACGTCGCCGATCACCGCGAGCAGCGTCGGGTAGACCATCGCGGTTCCCGCCCCGAGCATTACCGCCGCCAGCGCCCAGATCGCGAAGCCGTGACCGGCCGCCACCAGCGCGATGGCGGCGGCCTGTACAAACATTCCCGCCGCGATCAGCCGCTTGCGGCCAACGCGGTCCGACAGCCATCCGGTCAGCAGCTGGCCGCCACCCCACACCGCCGGGTATAGCGCGGCGAGCACGCCGATCCGCGCGACGGACAGCCCGTGCGCGGCGAAAAGCAACGGGAACACGCCCCAGGCCAGCGCGTCGTTGAGGTTGTTGACCATGCCGGCCCAGGACGCCGCCGACAGCGCCTTGTCCCCGGCCGACGTCCGCCAGGCGATCGCGCGGGTCGTCGCCGGGGCGGCGAAGCCAGCGTCGGCGGGCACCGGATGGGCGGCGGCCTCGGCGCGCGCGTGCCCGCGAGTTTCTTTCACCGCGAGCGCGGACAGCCCCAGGCCGAGCGCGGCGAAGGCGGCGCCGAGCAGGAACGGCTGCGGGCGCAGGCCCCAGTGCGCGGCGATCGCGCCGGTGGCCATCGCGGTCGCGGCCAGCGCCGCGTAGCCGGCGGCCTCGTTGAAGCCCATCGCCAGTCCCCGCCGTGCCGGGCCGGCCAGGTCGATCTTCATGATCACGGTCGTCGACCAGGACAGGCCCTGGTTGATGCCGAGCAAGACGTTGGCGGCGATGATCCAGCCCCAGGACGGCGCCCACATCAGCAGCGGCGGCACCGGGATCGCGAACAGCCAGCCGGCCACGAGCACGGGCTTGCGGCCGTAGCGGTCGGACAGGGTTCCGGCGAAGAAGTTGGTGACCGCCTTGGTCGCGCCGAACGCCAGGATGTAGGTCAGCGCCGCGGTGTAGGCGGACAGGCCGAAGACGTGGCCGGCGAGCAGCGGCAGCACGGTGCGCTCCTGGCCGAGCATCCCGCCCACCAGCGCGTTGACGGCGACGAGCAGCGCGAACTGCGCCAGGTTGGCGCGCAGCCCGAGCCGGATCCCCGGTGGTCTGCCGGGCTCTGGCGCGCGTGCGGCGCGCCGTATGCCCGTGGACGTCCTCACGCGTGGTGCAGGACGCGGCCGGTGGCCTTAGCCCAGTCGTCGGGCCCGCCGGCGAGCACTGTGAGGTCAGTGCGCCCCGCGCGCAGCAGCAGGCTCGCCGCCGTCATCGCGCGCTCGCCGTGCGCGCAGGCAACCACCGCGCCTGGCGGCGCCTGGCCGACCCGCGCCGCGAGTTCGCCGAGCTCGATCGGCACCGCGCCGGGTATGTGCCCGGCGCGGTGCTCATCGGCCTGCCTGACGTCGAGCACCCGGCGGTCCGCGATCCGATCGGCGGATAGCCGCTCGATTGATCGCCGCTCCCCGCCGGCGTCGGTCCACGCCGCCATCCCGCCGCGCAGGTAACCGGCGATCCGGTCGTAGCCGATCTTCGCGGCCTGCCAGGCGGCGTCCTCGAGGTCGGTGTCGCGACCGGCGAGGAGGACGAGCGGCACGTCCGCGGGGACGAGCCAGCCGAGCCAGGTGGCGAACGCGTCGCGCAGCGGAATCGACAGCGCGCCGGGGATGTGGCCCGCGGCGAACGCCTGGGCTGGGCGCACGTCGACGATGAGGGCGCCGTCAGCGACCAGCGCGCGGGTGCCGGCGGCGGTCAGCGCTGGCAACTCCAGGGTCGCCGGGACGAGCGCGGGCCCGCGCTTGTTGATCGCCGCCATCCGTCCGAAGTAACGCGGGTAGGAGCCGAGGCCGGCCGTCATCATGGTGGCGAAAGTGTCCTCGTCAGCGGCCGCGAGCAGCGGATTCGAGGCCAGTTCCGCGCCGATCGTGGAGGTGCGCCGCGCGCCGGGCGGAGCGGAGCAGAACGAGCCCGCCCCGTGCGTGGGCCACACCGCGGTGCTCGCGGGCAGCGTGGCCAGCCGTCGCAGGGACCTGAACTGGGCCCGCGCGAGCTCGACGGTCCGGTCCGCGCCCATCAGGTCGGTGCGCGCGGCGGCGCCCACGATGAGCGATCCTCCGGTGAACACCCCAACCTCCCGCGTCCCGTCGAGCAGCAGGAACGACAGGTGCTCGTCGGTGTGTCCCGGGGTGGACAGCGCGCGGAGCGTCAGGCCGCCGAGGTCGACCTCGTCGCCGTCGCGCAGCCCGCGGTGCTCGAAGGCGCGGCCGCCGGCCGCCGAGGCCAGCACGGTCGCGCCGTCGTCACGGGCCAGCTGCAGCGCCCCGGACAGGAAGTCGGCATGCAGGTGCGTGTCGGCCGCGAACGCCACCGACAGGGTGCGGGTCGCGGCCGCCGCGCGCAGCGCGCGCAGGTCCCTGGACGCGTCCACGGCAAGCGCCCGGCCGTCGCCGAGGTCGACCAGGTAGGCGCTGTTGCCCAGCCCGATGTCGACGAGCGGAATGAGGTGGTCGGTCGCGAAGTCCATAGATCCCCCAAGAAGACCGTGCGGAACGGCTGGCCAGTCACGGCCTCTTGCTTGTACAATATTCCATAGATTATTGGAGGATGCAAAATGGGTGACCCGATCCGCAAGGCGGAGTTGTACGACGCGTTCGCCCGCACCGGCAAGGCGCTGGGCAGCGGCAAGCGCCTTGAGCTGCTCGATCTGCTCGCGCAGGGCGAGCGCACCGTGGAGGCGCTGGCCGCGGCGGCCGGGCTGAACCTGACCACGGCCTCGGCCCACCTGCAGACGCTGAAGCAGGCCGGCCTCGTCAGCACTCGCCGCGATGGCGTGCGCATCCACTACCGGCTGGCCTCGGACGAGGTCGCCGCGCTGTACGCGCTGCTGCGCAGCGTGGCGCAGGCCCACCAGCCCGGCGTCGACGCCGCGCGCCGCGCCTATCTCGGCGACGGCCCAGCCGAGGAGGTGGGGCGCGCCGACCTGCTCGCCAGGGCACGGGCCGGCCAGATCGTGGTCCTGGACGTGCGCCCGGCGCACGAATACGAGGCCGGCCATATCCCCGGCGCGCTGTCGATCCCGGTCGCACAGCTCGCCGACCGGCTCGCCGAACTGCCCAGCGACGCGGACGTCGTCGCCTACTGCCGCGGCGCGTACTGCGTGATGGCGCACGACGCGGTCCGCCTGCTCAGCGAGCAAGGTCGCCGCGCCGCCCGCCTCACGGAAGGCATGCTGGAATGGCGGCTGGCCGGGCTTCCGGTAGCGACCGGGGGCCGCTGAGCGGCCGGACTGTTACCGGCCGCCCATCGCGCTTAATTCGCGTGCGCTCGGAAGGCACGAACGGCCCGTCCAGGATGGCGGTACCGCCGACATGTCGATCAGTCCATGCGCGACGCACAAGGCGAGCAGCTCGCCGCGGTTGCGCACTCCGGCCTTGCGCATCATGGACGCGACGTGGCTGTCCACGGTCCGTCTGCTGAGCAGCAGCAGGCCGGCGGTTTGGGCACTGGTGTTGCCCGCGGCGAGCACCTGGAGCACGTCGATCTCACGCTCCGTCAGGTGAACGGCGTCGCAGCAGCAGGCGCTCTGCCGCGCGGGCACGACTTCGGTAGCCATGACGGTTCCCTCCCGCATCGGGCCATGGCGCTTGGTTCCCCGATTTCGCTGCCCCGTCCATGGCGGTCGTTCTGAGGTATCCGGCTAGATGGCCAACCCGTCTGTGGGAGGCATGGTCATTGCATCACGACTACGCAACAGAAACCAGCATTTTTCTGAATAGTCGCTCTTGGAATCCTGAATGAAAATGGTGGCCGATGCGGGTCGCGTCGTCGCGTGCTACCAGCCCCGCTCGCGCCACTCCGCCAGGTGCGGCCGCTCGGCGCCGAGCGTGGTGTCCTTGCCGTGCCCGGGGTACACCCAGGTCGTGTCTGGCAGCCTGGCGAAGACCTTGTCGACCACGCCGTTGTACAGCGATGTGAAGCGCTCCGCGTCCTTCTGCGTGTTGCCGACTCCGCCGGGGAACAGGCAGTCCCCGGTGAACAGGTGCGGCTCGGCCGCGGCGGTGTAGCACAGCGCGATGCTGCCCGGCGTGTGGCCGACCAGGTGAATCACGGACAGCGACGCGTCGCCGAACCGGATCGTGTCCCCTTCGTCGACGAGTTCGCCGGTCGGCACCGGGATTCCCGGCGCGTCCGCCGGGTGGGCGACGGTGACGGCCCCGGTCGCGGCCCGCACCTGCTCGAGCGCCTGCCAGTGGTCGGGATGCTGGTGCGTGGTCACGATCCGCTCGAGCCGGACGTCGCCGATCATCTCAAGCAGCCGGTCGGGCTCGGCCGCCGCGTCGATCAGCAGCGCCTGGCCGGTGCTGGCGCAGCGCAGCAGGTAGGAGTTGTTCTCATACGGTCCCACGGCGATCTTGGTCACCGTCACGCCGTCGATCTCACGGGTGTCGGACGGGCCGCCGACACGCACGTCTCCGGTGTAGGTCACGACAAGAACTTATACCGAACGATGCGTGGCGCCTGCCCCGGCGGCCCGTTCCCGCCGCCGGATGGCCGGCCCGAGCGCGAGCTGCGACCCGGCGGCGACGGCACAGGCGGCGGCGCAGGACAGCCAGAGCACCGGCTGCCCGAGGGCGAGCAGCCGCGTCCCGGCCAGCGGCGCGATCAGGTAGCCGAGCGAGAACGCCAGCCCGAAGATCCCGTTGTACCTGCCGCGCAGCCGGGCCGGCGCGAGCGCGTTGACGACCGCGGCGGCGGTGCTCGTGGTGAGGATCTCGCCGATCGTCCAGACGGCCACGCAGGCCGCGTACTCCCAGGTGGCCGTGGCCAGCGAGGTGAGGCCGTAGCCCAGGCCGAGGAAGCCGATCCCGCAGGCGATCACGGTGGCGTGGTCGCGGCGACCCAGCCAGGCCCCGGTTACCGGCTGGACCGCCACGATCACTATCCCGTTGACGGCCATGGTCAGGCCGTACGCCTGGGCGGGCAGCCCGCGCGCGGACATGGCCAGCGCGAGCGTGGTGTACGCCTGCATGTAGACGCAGGTCTGGATCAGCGTGACGAGCAGGAACGCGACGAGCAGCCGGTCGCGGAGTACCGCGGCGTATGAGCCCGTTGTCTTGCCCGCGGTTCCTTCGGCGGGCAGCGTCTCGGGTACCGCCCGCCAGATGAGCAGGCCGAACACCGCGCAGGTGGCCGCGTCCGCCCAGAACAGCGGCGTGAACCCGGCCCTGGCCAGCGACCCGCCGAGCACCATCGCGACCGAGAAGCCGAGGTTCACCGCCCAGAAGATCAGCCCGAACGCGCGTGCCCGGTCGGCCGCCGGGACCAGGTCGGCGACCAGCGCCGACGTCGCGGGCCTGTACAGGTCGATGGTGAGCCCGACAAGCACCGATGCCCCGACCAGCGGCCAGAACCCGCGCGCGTAGCCGAGGCCGAGCAGCGCCGCCGCGTTGGCGAGCATCCCGGCGGTCAGCGTCGCCCGCCGGCCGATCCTGTCCGCGAGCGCGCCCCCGATCGGCTGCGCGGGCACCGACCCGGCGCCGTAGCAGGCCAGCACGGCGCCGACCTCGGCAAGCGACAGGTGCCGCGCGCCGCTCAGGTAGAGCGCGAGGAACGGCTCGACGAACATGCCGAGCCGGTTGACCAGCGTTCCCGCCCACACCACCCAGAACGGCCGCGGCAGCCCGCCCGCGGCCCGCGCCGCGATCCGGGCGGACCGCCCTTGGCGGCCCGCGACCCGCGCGGCCTCGGCCGGTGCGATGACGGCTGCTGCTTCCACGTCCCCATCATGCCGACGGGGTCTGACATTCCGGGCGTCCGCTACACCGCGGCCGCGGGCTGGGCGAGCGCGCCCGGGTAGAACCGGCGCGCCGTTTCGATCACTTCGTCGAGCGCGGGCCACCAGCGTCCGTGCCGCAGCGAGCCGAGCGCGCTGAGCAGCTCGGCTGCCTGCTCCGCTTGTGTGGTCGCCGCAACGACCGACACCCGGTGCGGCCGGACCGAGCGCAGTGGCCCGAGGTGAAAGTCCGGCAGCGGCTCGGCGCCGGCGCCGGGTGCGGGGGCGGGTGCCTCCTCGGCCAGGACGACGTAGTAGTCGGGTAGCTCGAACCGGTTCGCCCGCCACGCGGCCAGCGCCTCCGCCGCCCGCATCTCGAACTCCTCGCCGCCGCGGGGTTCGCGGGTGACCTCCCACATCGCCCGCCACTGCTCGGCGACGGCCGCGAGCGGGTCGGCGGCCACCAGCACGTAGGGCGAGGAGATGCCCGCCGCCCGGCGCAGCGCGTCGGCGGCGGCCTCGATCCCGTCGGCGGACTCGCCGGGCCGGACGAGCGACACGTTCATCGACTTGTCCACGGCGCGGAGCAGTCCTTGCGACGGCCGCCCGGCCAGGACGACCACGGTAGCCGGATTGCGCCTCACCGGCCGATCATAAGCCCGCCCGCCGCGCTAGGCCGGCGACCTGGTGGACTGGCGGAACGTGACGTCGACGGCCAGGCCGCCGCCGGGGCGGGGCTGGGCGCTGATGGTGGCGGCGTGCGCGGCGGCGATGGCACGGACGATGGACAACCCGAGGCCGTGGCCGCCGTCGCGGCGGGCGGGCCGCGGGCCGAGCCGGTGGAAGGGCTGGAACAGGCGGTCGACCTCCGCGGGCGGGATGACCTGCCCGGAGCTGGCCACCGACAGGACCGCGGTGTGGTCGCTGGTCGTGGTGCTGACCCTGATGTCACCGCCGGGGATGTTGTGCCGGACGGCGTTGTCGATCAGGTTGGTGACAAGCTGCTGGATCAGCAGCGGGTCGCCGTCGAGGACGGCGGGCTGTATGTCGGCGTGCACGCTCAGGGCCTGGCGGCTGATCGCGGGGCGGGCGGCGGCCAGCGCGGCGGTGGTGATGGCGGCCAGGTCGGCGGGCTCGCGTTCGCCGATGCCGGCTTCGCTGCTCGCCAGGGTGAGCATCGCCTCGATGAGCCGTTCCTGCTCCGCGTTGGAGGTGAGCAGCTCCCGGCCGACGGCCTGCCAGGTGCCTGTGGTGGCGTCCGGGTCGGTCAGGGTGACCTGGAGCAGGGTGCGCTCCCGCGTCAGGGGGGTGCGCAGCTCGTGCGAGGCGTTGGCGGCGAACCGCCGCTGGGCGCCGAAGGAGGCCTCAAGCCGCGCGAACAGGCTGTCGAGGGTGTCGGCGAGTTCCTTGAGCTCGTCGTCGGGCCCGGGCAGTGCCAGCCGCTCGTGCAGGCTGCTGGCGGAGATCCGCCGGGCGGCGGCGGTGATCGTGCTCAGCGGGCGCAGTACCCGGCCCGCGAGCAGCCAGCCGAGCGCGGCGGCGGCGACTGCGAAGATCGCCAGGGCGATGGCGGAGGCGATCAGCAGCTGCTGCCTGTCCAGGTTGATCTGGCCGAGACCCGCGACGTCGATCCGCATGCCCGCCGGGCGGGACGGCGCTGGCGCGGGTGCTCCCGCTATCCGCTGTGTGCGCGCGCTGTGCAGCTGCGGTGGTGTCAGGTGCCCGTAGAGAAGGAACGTAACGGCGAGCACGGCCGCGCCGCAGGCGCCGCACGCCAGGAACGCCGCGCCGTACAGGACGGTCAGGCGCAGCCGGGCGGTGCGCCGGGGCAGCCGCGGCCCGCGCGGGGCACTGGGAGTGCGCATTAGGGTTCTCCGATGCGGTAACCGCTCTCCCGGACAGTCGCAATGACCTGCGGGTCGCCGAGCTTGGCGCGCAGACGGCGGATGGTGGTCTTCACCGTGCTTGTGAACGGGTCGGCCGCTTCGTCCCATACCCGTTCGAGCAGTTCCTCAGCCGGGACCGGCCGGCCGTCCGCGGCGAGCAGGCATTCAAGCACGGCGAGTTCCTTCGTGGTGAGCGGCAGGCGCCGCCCGGCGCGAACCGCGACGCGGCGGGCCGGGTCCAGGCTCAGGTCGCCATATTCCAGGGTGGCGGGCAGCGGGGCGGCGGCGCGCCGGCCAAGCGCCCGGATCCGGGCCACGAGTTCCGCGAAGTCAAATGGCTTGGGCAGGTAGTCATCGGCGCCCAGCTCGAGGCCCTCGACCCGGTCCCTGACCGACCTCGCCGCGGTGAGCATCAGGACCCGGCTCTGCGATCTGCCCTCCGCGAGGAACCGGCAGACGTCGTCGCCGTGCACGCCGGGCAGGTCCCTGTCCAGCACCACGACGTCGTAGCGGTTGACCGTCAGCCGCTCCAGGGCGGCCTCGCCGTCCAGGGCGACGTCGACGGCCATCCCCTCCCGGCGCAGCCCGGCCGCCACCGCCATGGCCAGCACCTCGTCGTCCTCGGTCACCAGAACCCGCATCGCCTGCCGCCGCCTCACGCGCCACGCGGCATGTCAGCCGCCCTCTGCCCAGAATCGCAGGCCGCGGGTGACAGCCAGGTGACATTTTCGGTCACCGTGCCGTCACCTCCTGATTTGTACAAACGGAAGCGATGAACTGCCTGACCTGATGAGGAGGCCGCGATGACTGACAAGACCGGCGGTACCCGGGCCCCGCGGCGCGCGGGAACCCTGGCTGTCCTAGCAGCCGTCGCCGTGCTGGCCACGGCGTGCGACGTCGTCCATGTGCATATCGGACCCTCCGGCGGCCGCGCCACCGCAGTGTCCGGGACCTACCAGCAGAACCTCGCCTATGCGCGGTGCATGCGCGGCCACGGTCTGCCGGACTTCCCGCTGCCCGATCCGTCGCGGACTTCCGGGGTCAGCCGTCACGTCATAGCCAACCCAAACAGCGCCGCGGCGCGGGCCAACGAGGCCTGCGGACACCTGCTGTCCGCCGGCGGCACGGGAACGGTCACGGCCAGCCCGCCTGGCGCCGCGCCGGATGACTGCCTGGCCAGCCAGCCGGGCTGTTACCCGCCCAGGCAGTTCCGGGTCGCCTACGGCATCGCGCCGCTGCTGGATCGCGGAATCACCGGCCGCGGCGTCACGGTGGTGCTGCCGGAGGAGGCAGAAACGGGGCCGGCGCGGCCCGAGCCGCCCGCCCGCATCCTGGCGGCGGTCACCGACATCCGGCAGGACATGGCGGGCTTCGACGGCCGGTTCGGGCTGCCGCCGGCGCGGATCCAGGTCATCACGACCGCCCTGGCCGGCTCGTCCGCCTCGCCGTGGCTGGCCAGCGTGGAAGAGGTGGAGGACACCGAGCTGGTGCACGCGGTCGCCCCGGGCGCCGCCATCATCGAGCTTCTGGTCGACCCGGCGTACGTGAGCACCCCGGCGAGGTTCGCCGCCACCTGGGCCGCGGCGGTGCGGATCGCCGCCCGCCACGGCGAGGTGATCTCGCAGAGCGGCATCGGCCGGATGTTCGACCTGGGTGAGGGCGCGTGGACCAGCGCGGAGGTGGCGACCATGAACTCGGCGCTGCGGTATGCCGCCGCCCGCCGTGTCACCGTCGTGGTCGGGTCGGGAGACCAGGGCGCGCTCGGCAACGGCTCGTCCACGCCGGTCAAGGAGATCATCCTGCCCACGTCCGACCCGCAGGTGCTCGCGGCCGGCGGCACCCGGCTGACCGCGGACCCGGTCACCGGCGCGTACATCGGCGAGACCGCCTGGAACGACCCGCCAGGATCGCAGGGGCCGTCCGCGTCCGGTGGCGGGTTCAGCCACTGGTTCGCCCGGCCCGCCTACCAGGACGGCGTGCCCGGCATCGGCGCCATGCGGGGCATGCCGGACGTCGCCGCGGACGCCTCCTCCGCCACTGGCATGGCGCTCGCGTTCAGCGCGCCGGGCGGCGGCTACGAGTTCTTCGGGGCCGGCGGCACCAGCGCGGCCGCGCCGTTCTGGGCCGCGTTGATCGCCCTGGCGGACCAGGAGGCCGGCCGCCCGCTCGGCTTCGTCAACCCGGCCATCTACCGGATCGCCCGCGGTCCGATGTACCACAAGGCGTTCCACGACATCACCACTGGTGACAACACCGTGGTCAGCAACGGGGTCACGGTCACCGGCTACGCTGCCGGACCTGGGTGGGACCCTGTCACCGGCCTGGGGACACCCGACGCCCAGGTCCTCATCCCGCTGCTCGCCCGGCCTGAGCAGGCGGTGAGCATGATCATTACGAACAAATGTTTGTCTTAACTGTCGCTATAACTACAGTTAAGGCAAACATTTCGACTAAATGATCTTAACCTGGGACAGAATGGTCCCCGTGTGGCCTATGCTACAGAGACCCGAGCTTCGCGCTTGACCCGCTGGGAACAGTAAACCGCTGACGGAGCGCAGTCCACCGCCCGGCCTGAGCTGTGTGGCCCACCGCGCTCATCTATTGAAGAGTGTGGCCCACACGGTGGCCTGCGGTGATGGCCTGGAGCAGGGCCGGGGGTTTGTCTGCGCCGCATGGCATAACAGCAGGGTTACAGGGGGTTTCCGGGTCGGCGTCGCGGGAGCCGCGGGAGCCGCGAGTTCGGCTCTGGCCCCCGCGGCGAGAGGCTGCTGCGCCGCCTGCGCCGCAAGCGCTTCAGAGCCGCTCAGGCCGAACTGATCCCTGATGGTCCCGTCGATCTTGAGCCAGCTGTAGCGGGCGAACGCGAGCACGGATACGCCGAGCACGGTGCTCAGCAAGCCCACCGTGAGCGCGGACAGGTTTCCCGCGTCGTACAGCTCGAGCAGCGTAAGGAAAACCGTGGAAATCGATCCGAGCAGCCCCCATTGCGTCGCCAGGGCCGCGAGCAGGAATCCCCACACCCGGCCGCGGTACTCGCAGCCCGTGTCCCGCTCATTGGGCGCGCTGACGTTGACCCTGCTCGCCGTCCCGTTGTACAGAATCGGGGCGATGATGACCAGCGTGCCGAAGAACACCGCCAGGCCCGCGTACGTGCCCGCGGGCAGGATGTGCGTCGGCGTCCGGCTGGGCAGGGCGCCGGACGCCAGGATCAGCGTGAGCACCGAGCCGATGACGCCGGTGCTTGTCGCGAAGTTCTGCGTGAAGTCCCAGCCGATCTGCCCCAGTTGCGAATGGAGCCCGATCTTCGCCTGCCTGACGTCGGCGCGGGTGAGCGTCACCAGGCAGCGCGCCACGATGAAAAGGAAGCACGCCGCCAGCGAGAACATCGTCAGCGCGGTGAGGTCGAAGTGCTGGGACGGGCTAAGCGTCATTGGCGAACCATACTGCCCGCCACGCGGTTAGCAGGTCTTAGAAGCTGTCCAGGAAGGCTTTCACCTCTGGGCCGGCCACCTTCGCGCCGTACCCGGAGTTGAGGACCAGGCACGCGACCGCGACGTCCTTGCTCGTGTCGAACGCGATGAACCAGCTGTTCGGCTTCTCCGCCGTCTTGACGCCGGGCGGCTGGATATCAGCGGTTCCGGTCTTGGCGAAGACGGTGGGCCCGAACCCGAGGCCCGCCGCGGTCCCGCTCGTGACCACGGCCTGCATCAGCTGCTTCAGGTCGGCGTCGGTGCTGGCCGGGAGCGGCCGGGCGGTCACCACCTTCGTTCCGGCCAGCAGGACCGGCTGCTTGAACGCGCCGCTGTCCACGGTGGCCGCCACTGAGGCCATCGCCAGCGGTGAAGCCGTCAGCGACCCCTGCCCGAACGCCTCCTGGGCAAGCTCTGAGCCGCTAGCGTCCGCCGGGGCGTTGAAGTAGCTGGCCGAGATCCCGCTGATGCCGATATCCCACTTCTGATTCAGGCCGAAGTACTGCTTGGCGGTGCCCGCCAGCTGGCCGGACAGGTGCGGCCACTGGCTGCTGAACGCGTTGTTGCAGGACTGGGCGAAGTCGGTGATGAACGGGGTGCCCGCCGGCAGGGTCTCGCCCTGGTCGTTGTGGTAGGTGATGCCCTGCACCGTGTACGCCTTCGGGCATTCGACGGGGGTGTTCGGGTTGAGCACCCCCCCGTTGAACAGGGCCGTCGAGGTGATCACCTTCATCGTCGAGCCCGGTGCCACCTCGGCGGTGAGCGCGAAGTCGTTGAAGCCGTTGTTGTTGGCGATGGCGAGGATGTGGCCGGTGGACGGCTGGATGACGACCATCGAGCTCATCTTGTGCATCGCGACCGCGTTGACGGCGGCGCTCTCCGCCTGCTGGTCGATCGTCGTGGTCAGGGTGTCCACGTTGGTCGTAGGCACGACCGTGGCCGCGCTGTTGGCCACCGCCTTGCCCGCCGCCGTCTGGATCTCGACGTCCAGGCCGGGCTTGCCCTTCCCGGGCGGCGCGGCCTGCTTCATCAGGCGCGCGATGTTGCTCAGGCCGACGTCGTTGTAGGTCTCGAGGCCGTAGTTGCCGCTCGCGTCGGTGACCGCCAGCACCTTGGGCGGCACCGAGATCGCCGCCAGGTGCGTTGTCGCGGTCAGATTCGGCGCTACGACGTCGGGCTTCCAGACGATGTACCAGACCGGCGTCTTCGGCTGCTGGTAGGTGACAAGCGAGGAATGGTAGCTCCACGTCCCGTGCAGCGCCTTGGCGCCGGCGGCGGCCGCTATCGACACGCTGATCGCGAACTTGACCGACTGCGGCGGCATCGTTGCCGCGTCAGCCGACGCCGTGGGGGACGGGGCCGCGCCGACCGGGGCCGCGGTGACGCCGCTCACGGTGCCGGACAGCGACTTCAGGTGCAGGTCCTTCTGGTACGCGGCGAGCGCCGCGCTCGCGGCGGCAGGGTTGTTGGTGTACTTGGCGGCTGTCGCGAAATCGCCGGTGTGCCACGCGTGCAGGAACGCGGCGGTGATCTGCTGCGCGTCCTGCGTGGGCGTGGTTCCTGTTGGCACGAAACCGGTCGTGTAGACCGGCGCCTTGTGCCCGAACTCGACGAACGCGCCGATCCCGGCCACGATGGCCAGCACACCCGCCGTGACCCCGATGAGGATCGGCCGCCGCTTCCCGCGCTTGCCGTGCCGGGACGACCCGCGCGGGGGGGTGCTGGTCTCCGGCTGCCCGCCATATACGCGTGAGGTGTGGTAGATGGGCTGCTGGCCGTAAGGGTATTGCTGGCCCCCGCCGGGCTGGTCCGGGGGTGGCTGCTGGCCCCAGCCGGGCTGCTGACCGTACGCAGGCTGCTGACCGTACGCAGGCTGCTGACCGTACTGGGGCTGCTGGCCCCAGTCTGGCTGCTGGCCGCGGCCCTGGCCGTACTGAGGCTGCTGGCCGTAGGTTTGCTGCGGTGGCTGCTGACCCCAGCCGGGCTGCTGGCCCTGCGGTGGCTGCTGGCCCCAGCCGGGCTGCTGGCCGTACGTGGGCTGCTGTGGCTGCTGGCCGTACGTGGGCTGCTGTGGCTGCTGGGGCTGCTGGCCCCACTCGGGCTGCTGGCCCCAGCCGGGCTGCCGGCCCTGGGGTGGCTGCTGGCCGTCCGGGCGCCCCTGCTGCTGCCCGTGCCCTTGGCCCCATCCGGTTTGCTGGCCGTACCCAGACTGGTCGTAGCCCGGTCGCCGATCCCAGCCGCCCTGGTCCAGGCGGGTCTGGTCCCACCCGGGCTGGTCCAAGCGGGTGTGGTCCCAGCCAGGCTGCTGGCCCCAGCCCGTCTGCTGGCCCTGCCCGGCCGACGGCTGCTGCTGGCCCTGCCCCTGCGCGCCCTGGCCATCCGCGGGCTGCTGCGGTTGCTGGGGTTGCTGCGGTCGCTGCTGCGACGTCGAATCGTCGGACGGGTACCAGGGACCCGACGATCTTGTGCTGTCCGGATCGCTGCTCACTTATTAGACCGTACTACCTGCTGGGCGGTTTAGTGGTAATTAGCGCGGCTCCCGGTATGACTGCCGGACGCCTGGGGCGTGCCGTAGGCTGGAAGAGGTGGCTGGCCCGATGGGGGAAAAGCAGCCAGGGGATCGGGCATAACGGCGGTGCCCACGACGCTTAACTGCTGATGGTCCCGTGTCCGGGGCGGAATGTCAGACCCCCTCGTTACGATGGTGACCCCCTTAAGTCGACGAGAAGGGCGCGCTGTGGCTGACCGGCTTGTCGTTCGCGGTGCGCGTGAGCACAACCTCAAGGACGTCTCCCTTGACCTGCCGCGCGACGCCATGATCGTGTTCACCGGGCTCTCGGGCTCGGGGAAGTCCAGCCTGGCTTTCGACACGATCTTCGCCGAAGGCCAGCGCAGGTACGTGGAGAGCCTGTCCGCCTACGCCAGGCAGTTCCTCGGCCAGATGGACAAGCCCGACGTGGACTTCATCGACGGGCTGTCGCCCGCCGTCTCCATCGACCAGAAGGCGGCCAGCCGCAACCCCAGGTCGACCGTCGGCACGATCACCGAGGTGTACGACTACCTGCGGCTGCTGTTCGCCAGGATCGGCAAGCCGCACTGCCCGCTGTGCGGCCGCCCGATCGCGCGGCAGAGCCCGCAGCAGATCGTTGACCGGGTCCTCGAACTCGACGAGGGCACCAGGTTCCAGGTCCTCGCGCCCGTGGTCAGGGGCCGCAAGGGCGAATATGGCGAAATGCTCAAGGAACTGCAGGTCAAGGGCTACTCGCGGGCACGGGTCGACGGGACGGTCGTCCGCCTTGACGAGGCGACGACGAGCGCGCTGCCGACGCTGAAGAAGTACGAAAAGCACGACATCGAGGTGATCGTCGACCGCCTGGCTGTCAAGGACACCGCAAGGCGGCGGCTCACCGACTCCGTCGAGACCGCGCTGAACCTGTCCGGCGGCGTGGTCATCCTCGACTTCATCGACCTGCCGGACAACGACCCGCACCGCGAGCGGATGTACTCCGAGCACCTCGCCTGCCTGTACGACGACCTGTCCTTCGATGAGCTCGAACCGAGAAGCTTCTCGTTCAACTCGCCGTGGGGCGCCTGCCCGGACTGTACGGGCCTCGGCACCCGGATGGAGGTCGACCCCGAGCTGATCGTTCCCGACCCGTCCAAGTCGCTGCGCGAGGGCGCGATCTCCCCGTGGGCGGGCGGCAGCGTCAGCGACTACTTCGACCGGCTGATCGAGGCGCTGGCCGAGACCCTCGGCTTCCGCATGGACACCCCGTGGGAAAGGCTGCCGAGCAAAGCCAAGACGGCCCTGCTCACCGGCTACGACTCGCAGGTGCACGTCAGGTACAAGAACCGGTACGGCCGGGAGCGCTCGTACTACACGAACTTCGAGGGCGCGGTCAGCTACGTCGAACGGCGGCACGCCGAGGCCGAGAGCGACTCGAGCAGGGAGAAGTTCGCCGGCTACATGCGCGAGGTGCCGTGCCCGTCCTGCAAGGGCGCCCGGCTCAAGCCGGTGAGCCTGGCGGTGACCGTCGATGACAAGTCGATCGCGGCCCTGTGCGGGCTGCCCATCGGCGACCTCGCAAAGCTGCTGCTCACCCTTGACCTGTCCGAGCGGGACATGCAGATCGCCAGGCTGATACTCAACGAGGTCAACGCCCGGCTCGGCTTCCTGCTCGACGTCGGCCTCGACTACCTCACCCTGGACCGCGCGTCCGCCACCCTGGCCGGCGGCGAGGCGCAGCGCATCCGGCTGGCCACCCAGATCGGGTCGGGCCTCGTCGGCGTGCTGTACGTGCTCGACGAGCCGTCCATCGGGCTGCACCAGCGCGACAACCACCGGCTGCTCGAGACACTGCTCCGGCTGCGAGACCTCGGCAACACGCTCATCGTCGTCGAGCACGACGAGGACACGATCCGCGCCGCCGACTGGGTGGTGGACATCGGCCCAGGCGCCGGCGAGCACGGCGGCCACGTGGTCGTGACCGGCCCGGTGACCGACCTGCTCGCCAGCGAGACCTCGCTGACCGGCGCGTACTTGTCCGGGCGCAGGCAGATCCCGGTCCCGGGCAAGCGGCGCAAGCCGGAGAAGGGCCGCGAGCTTGTCGTCAAGGGCGCCGCCGAGCACAACTTGAAGAATGTGGATGTCACGTTCCCGCTCGGCTGCTTCATCGCGGTCACCGGCGTGTCGGGGTCGGGCAAGTCCACGCTGATCAACGACATCCTCTACCGCGCGCTCGCCAAGGAACTGCACGGCGCCCGCACGGTTCCCGGCAAGCACACCCGTGTCACCGGCATCCAGCACCTGGACAAGGTGGTGCACGTCGATCAGGGGCCGATCGGGCGCACGCCTCGGTCCAACCCGGCCACCTACACCGGCGTCTTCGACCACATCAGGAAGCTGTTCGCCGCCACAACCGAGGCGAAGGTCCGCGGCTACCAGCCGGGCCGCTTCTCGTTCAACGTGAAGGGCGGCCGCTGCGAGGCCTGCTCTGGCGACGGCACGATCAAGATCGAGATGCAGTTCCTGCCGGACGTCTACGTCCCGTGCGAGGTCTGCCACGGCGCCAGGTACAACACCGACACCCTGCAGGTGCACTACAAGGGCAAGTCGATCGCCGAGGTGCTCGACATGCCGATCGAGGAGGCATCCGGATTCTTCGAGCCGGTGCCGGCCATCCACAGGCACCTGAAGACGCTCGTCGACGTGGGCCTTGGCTACGTCCGCCTCGGCCAGCCGGCCACCACCTTGTCCGGCGGCGAGGCGCAGCGCGTCAAGCTCGCCTCTGAGCTGCAGCGCAGGTCCACCGGCCGGACCATCTACGTGCTCGACGAGCCGACCACCGGCCTGCACTTCGAGGACATCCGCAAGCTGCTCGGCGTGCTCACCAAGCTGGTGGAGACCGGCAACACGGTGATCGTGATCGAGCACAACCTTGACGTGATCAAGTCGGCGGACTGGCTCATCGACATGGGCCCGGAAGGGGGCTCAGGCGGCGGCACGATCGTCGCCACCGGAACCCCGGAAGCGGTGACCGCCAACGAGCAGAGCTACACCGGGCAGTTCCTTAAAAATCTTCTTTCCCCGGAACGAGGCGTCCCGGCTCTCACCGGAAAGGGGTAACGCCGGCGGCGGTCGGCGCTTTCAGTTCCATTCCTGGTTGATGAGGCCGTTGCATCTCCAGAGCTGGATGAAGTCGCCGTCGCTGCCGTCGTGCTGGGACTGCGCGTCGAGGCACAAATGGTGCGCGCCATTCCTGAAAATGTGGCCAGGTCCCGCGGTCCATTGCTGGTTGCTGCCCCCGTTGCAGTTCCAGAGCTGGACCTTGTCTCCGCCGCTGCCGTCGTGCTGGGACGCAGCGTCCAGGCACAGGCCGTGTGCCTCGTTGACTATCGCGTAAGACGGGCCACTGCCAGCAAGGCTCCAGAACTGGTTGTCCGCGCCGTCGCAGGTCAAGAGCTGGACTCTGTCGCCGCTGCTGTCGTCGTGCTGGGACGCAGCGTCCAGGCACAGTCCGTGCGCTTGATTGACAAGCTCGGAGATCTTGTTCTGCCGGTTGAACCAGGCCATGAGCAGCGCGCCAGCGCCCTCGTTCAGGCCGTTCGCGCAGCGCCAGTCGGACCGGATCACGGTGGGATCCGACGGGTTGTCCGACTCAATCAATACGCCCTTGACCAGGCTCCAGCCGCTCATGCCGATGCCGTGCCGCGTCAGCCAGGCGAGATAGCGGGGGACGGCGACCGGCGCGTCTGCCCAGCACTCCCCTCTGGAGGAGGAGTAATTCGTCCATTCGCCTTCGACGACCGGCGCGATGTTGTTCTCTAGCAGGAATCCGTAGTCGCTGTCCCAGGTCCCAGGCGAGTGCGGCGGTCCCGTTGGATGATGCATGGAGTACACGATGTCCGTGCCGGTCAGGAGGTGGGTGCGGAGACTTTGGAAGCTGCCGCAGCTGGGCTCCACCCAGATGAGGTTGGGTGCCTTGTCGGCGCCGCGGACGCTGCTCACGAGCTGCTGTTCGCCGAGGTAGCGCTTTCCCTTGTAGACGCCGCCGCGCTGCCACAACTGCCAGTTGGACGGGGTATCGCAGGTGCCGACGACGGTGCGAGGCTCGTTGAAGACGTCGAAGATCACTTTCGGGTCATGCCCGTACGCGTTGGCCATCACCTGCCAGAAGGCGATGGTCGCGGCGGTGGGGGCCGGCTCGCCGCCGAACGCCTCGGTCTGGGGGTTGAGCACCACCGCCAGGCCGTATTTCTCGGCCAGTGTGACCTCGGTCGCGACGGCGTTCATGAACGTCTGGGAGAAATGCTTCCCGTCCGCGCCCACCAGCAGATCCTGCCCTACCTGGAGCCGGACTGTGTTGGCGCACCACGTGGTGGCGGACGCCACGATGGCGGCTTCCTCGGCGGGCATCAGCGTGGCGTAGCTGGGGTATGCCAGGCCGGCCAGCGTGACTCCGTATGAGATGAACTGCTTGCCGCTGGCGTCATACACGCGAACGCCCCGGACATGCAGCGCGCCACTGGGCTTGGCGCACTGGGTGGCAGCCGGGGCCAGGGACCGTTCAGCGGCCGCCGCGCCCGGATGGGTGAGTCCCCCCATGGCGATCACGGTGACAAGGCTGGCTGTAACGAGCATCCATCGCCGAAAGACCATCGCTATTCCCCGCATAAGTAACATAATCCTCCACGAACACAAGCCGAAGGAGGTGAATGGCCCATTCCCCTCATCTAGCGAGGGGAATGGGCCATTCACCTCACCTCGCCGGTTTGGCTGGGGTCTTAGGGTTTTAAGCACGCGGGGTGGGAGGTGAATGCGAGGCAAGATTAGGCTATTGGGATTCGGCTTTCCCCCGCCTTGCCAAATGGCGGGTATATTCGCCGTTGATTTTCCCGCTCGTTGCCCGCGTCGGTGGCTGGCGGTCTACCGTGAGCGGCATGGCACGCAGGACCTTCGTGCTCGCCGCCGCGATCGTCATGGTCGCCGCCGCGCTGCTCGGCTCGACGCAAGCCCAGGCGGCTAACGCGGCCGCCAATCCCGCGCGGCTCACCCCGGGAACGGTCAGCCTGACGGCCGCCGAGGTCACGTCGATCGCGCCCGGCCGGCTCACCCTGGTCAAAGACCAGGGGACGCTGGCGCTGCGGGACGGCTCGGTCGTCGTGGACGCCCCGGCGGGCCTGGTCGCCAGGCTCTCGGATGTGGCCCGCACCGGGACCTCGGTGACCGCGCGGACCACGCGAGTGCCGCTGACCGCCGCGTACGCCGCGCTGCGCGTCGACCAAGCGCAAACCTCTAAGGCCGTGACGCTGCTCGTCCGCGGTCGCCACGCGGTCGTCCTCGACGCCGCGGGCCATGTCGTCGCGCGGGCGAGCGCGGTGGGCTTCGCCTGCACGGGGACCAAGTCAGGCGTGACGTTCACGCCGCCGTCGGCCGCGCTGAAGGTGACCGGCGAACTGACCGCGCACCTGTCGATCTCGCCGCTCGGCCGGGTGTCCCTCACGCTTGAGGCGGGCGCCTCGGTGTCCGGCCGGGTCTCGCTTGGCGCGCTGCACGTCACGAAGGCGGGCGCCGTCAAGGGTGCATGCAAGCTCACGCACCTGCCGGGCATCGCCCTGCCGCTGCCCGCCGGGCTACCGCCCATCGGCAGCGTGTCGGTGACTGTCACGCCGTCGTTCGCGGGCACGCTGACCGCCACGACCGCCGGCCCGGCGACCGTCACCGCTCCCGTCGTCACCGGCGCCTGGTCCGCGCTCGCCGGGATCAGCCACGTGCCCTCGCACGGCTGGACCAAGGTGTACACCCAGCTGTCTCCGGCGCCGCGGGTCACCAGCGCCGAGCTCACGGCGCCCGCTAGCGTGTCGGCGTCCCTGTCGCTGGCGGCCCGTCTTGACCTCGGCCTGTCCGTCAGCAGCGCCGGGATCACGCTGGCCGGCATCGACCTGGCGTGGTCGCAGCTCACCGGGAACCTGCGGGCCAGCCTGGCGAGTCCGTGCTCGGACCTGGACCTGGGCTACGCGGGCCCGCGCTACGCCGTGGGCACCGAGCTCAGCGCGGGCCTGGAGGTCAGCGCGCAGGACTCCGCGCTGAAGACGCTGCTGTCCTGGCTTGGCCTGACGCCCCCCAGTTACACGCTGACCCTGTTCGACCGGAAGTTCCCGCTGCTTTCCCAGCCGGTCCCCACCGTCCGGTCGGCCGATTCGACCCTGACGGCCGGCGAGACGACCGACGCGCTCACCGCGGCGGCGCCGAACGCGTGGAACGGCTCGACCGTCGACTTCGTGCTCTTCCCGGCCGGGGCCGCGCCCGGCGTTTCGACCGGGACGCTGGTCGCCTCCGCCCGCCTCGCCGGCGGCCTGGCCAGCGCGGCCTGGCAGCCCGCCACGGGCACCGCCCCTGGAACCTACGTGCTCGTCGCCGAGCTTGACCCGGCCGGGTTCCTGCCTTTCCCCTCCGCCCCGTCCGCGCCCGTCACGATTCGGTTATCGCCCGCGCTGCTGACCCACAGCACGAATATCCATCACCGTGCTGATACGAAATCAGCGGCCCGGCTGGTTGCACCAGGTGCGGAGACGATTTCACCTGGGAGGGCGAAATGACCACCCACACCACGATCGCGTTCCTCGGACTCGGGCGCATGGGCCGGCCAATGGCGCTGAACCTGCTGCGCGCCGGGTTCGACGTGCGGGTCTGGAACCGGACGCATAGCCGCGCCAGTGAGTTCGCGACGGCGGGCGGTACCGCCGCGGCGACACCCGCGGACGCTACCCGCGGCGCGGACATCGTGATCACCATGCTCGCCGACGGGCAGGCGGTGAGCGACACGATGACCGGTCCCGAGGGCGGCCTGTACGGCGCCGCCCGCGAGCAGATCTGGGTGCAGATGAGCACCGTGGGCGTGCACTGGACCAGGCGGTTCGCCCGGGACGCCACCGCGCTCGGTGTCACGTACGTCGACGCCCCGGTCTGCGGCAGCGA
>Ga0126381_100001292_pt1 | contig 26974 bp, 27 predicted proteins | sample PanSoiMetPlot_28_FD_96465 | JGI IMG/M metagenome (GOLD analysis project Ga0126381, IMG submission 96465) | Tropical forest soil microbial communities from Panama - MetaG Plot_28 | ecosystem: Environmental > Terrestrial > Soil > Tropical forest > Bulk soil | place: Panama | collected 2016-02-17
CATCATGCGCAGCATCCGAATGGGAAAGCCCGCGAAGCGCTCACGCGAGATTGAAAGCGGTGCCATGCCGACCAGCGAATCCGAATCGAACAAGGCTAGTACCAATAGCTGGCGCCGATCGCCAAAGCTGCGCCACCAGTTTGCCAGCCAGTCGTAGGTGGAAAACGTTGTGGCGAGCGGGTATTGCAGAATTAACCGGTCCCAATCGGAAAGCAAGCTCTCGAGCTCGTCGAGCGTGCGATAGACGCGAAGTTGTTGCTGACCTGTCACAAGATTCACTCCGACAGCGACGCCGCGCGCGAACTCTCGCACTCATGACATTCGACGTCTAGTAAGTAATCCTCGTACCGCCCGCGGCGGCGAACCAAATGCTCCTCTCGGCCGTTTACCCACACTTCCGGAGGAGATGGATGACTCAGAAACTGGAGAGGACTGGTGGCCCGCGCATAGGCTCCGGACTGAAAGACTCCAACCAGATCGCCGACTTCCGCACCGGGCAAGTGCACCGAGCGACCCAGAGTATCGAGGGGAGTGCAAAGCGGGCCGACGACTTCGTAAGTGTCGGTGGGGGGCGATCCGAATTTATTTAAGATCGCGATGGGGAAATTGCGCTTGATCACTTGCCCCAAGTTGCCCGAGGCCGCCAGATGATGATGCATTCCGCCATCGAGAATCAGATACCGTTTGCCGCGGGACTCCTTAATATCATTGATTCTTGCAACGTAGACTCCCGCCTCGCCGACTAGGAAACGGCCCGGCTCGATGACGAACTGGGTTCCCGCGAAGCAGTCATCGCACTCAATTTCTTCGACAAGCTCCAGCAAAGCTTCCTTCAGTCCGGCGAGATCTAATTCACTTTCTCCCGCGAAGTATGGAATCCCGAGACCGCCGCCAAAGTCAACGGTGCGGAGCGCCACTCCGGTAGCCTTGGCGGCCTCACCTGCGATTGCCAGCCCTTTTCGATACTGGGCCAGCAGCAGTTTGTGATCAAGGATCTGCGTGCCGACAAACAGGTGAATTCCGCGAAACTCAAGTGACGCATCACCACTCACACGTTCGAGAGCAGGTCGCAAGTTCTCTTCGTCAATGCCGAACGGCGCTGGCTTGCCGCCCATTCGCATAGCGCCGCCTTGAGCTTCTTCGCTCGGGTTGACTCGTATGCCAACCCGGGCGCGCCCTCCCATTGTTCTACTAATCGCGCTAATACGCTCCAGTTCTAGGGTGGACTCAGTGTGGATTTCGCCAATCTCCTCTTCGATCGCGAATTTCAGTTCCTTCTCGGTTTTGCCGGGCCCAGCAAAAAAGATTTTTTCGGGAGGACATCCGGCCGCGAGCGCCTGATAAAGCTCCCCCGCAGAAGCCACTTCCAGTCCGCAGCCACGCTCGAGAAAAAAGCTGAGAAACGCGGGATTCGGATTTGCCTTGACCGAGTAGTAGATCGCGAATCGATCCGGTAGCGCGTTGCGGAGGGCGGAATATTTTCGTTTCAGGATGCTCTGGTCGTAAACAAAGAGCGGAGTTCCATGGCGCGATGCGATCGATGACACGGCGAGATCGCCAGCGAGCAGTTCGCCATCAGCGCTGCTCCTCCAATACGAGATGAGCGTCCGCGGGATATGCATCACAAGCCCTCAAGCCGGCGCAGAGACGGGTAGTCAACCTTGCCGCTGCTCGTTCGTGGCAGATCAGGGAGTTCCTCGATAAATTTCGGGACCATATAGCGCGGCAATTTCTCGCCACAGAACGACAGCACCGCGTCTTTGTCCACCGGCTCGCCGTCGCGAGGTACAACGAAAATCTTCACCGCTTGCCCCAGCATCTCATCCGGCACTCCGATCGCAGCCGCATGCCGGACCTTCCCGCTCTGAAAGACCGCTTCTTCGACCTCGGTGGGGCTGATCCGATAGCCCGATGACTTGATCATCGTATCCCGACGCCCGACATAATATAGATATCCATCCTCATCCGTTTTCACCAGATCGCCGGAATAACAAACTTTCTCCATATCGCCCATTTCCGGCGGCAATAGAGGATTCGGCCGCAGCACTCGGTCCGTAGCGTCTTTATTTCCCCAATAACCCAAAGAGACCGTGGGACCGCGATGCACTAACTCCCCGACTTCGCCAGGCTTGCACAATTGCCCGCGCTCGTTGATTACGAGAATCTCCGTGTCTGGAATCGCCTTTCCCATTGAGGTGGGCCTCCGCTCCAGATCCCGAGGCGGCAGATAGGTCGAGCGGAAGGCTTCCGTCAGCCCATACATGAGGAAGATTTGAGTAGAAGGCAACATTGACCGCAACGTTGTGAGGATGTTTTGCGGCATGGTGCCGCCGGTGTTAGTGATATAGCGCAGAGCAGGCGGCGGGTTCTTCGATAACGTGGAATTGGGTTGAGCCAGTAAACTCCAGACTGTGGGCACGCCGGCTAAGCCTGTGATCCGCTCCTTTGATAGTGCTTCGACAATTTGCCTCGCAAACACAAAATTGACGAGCACCAGCGTGCCGCCTTGCTGGAATGCCGTGGTCAGCTGGTTCAATCCTGCATCAAAACTGAATGGAAGCACGGCGAGGATGCGATCCGCGTTTGTGATGTGGAGATAAGTCGAGACGATGATTGAACCTGCGATAACATTCGCGTGGCTGAGCATCACACCCTTCGGCTTTCCTGTCGAACCGGAGGTGTATAGAATCGCTGCCAGATCCTTGCCGATTCCCCAATCCTGCCATGGCGTGTGTGGCTTGGCTTTCGTCATGGTATCGAAATCGTGTACGGGAAGCGAGATTTGCGGGTGCTGTTCGCCATCAACAACCACAACAAAACGCACCGAAGGAGTGCTCTCGAGAATCCGCACAAGGGGCTCTAGTCTAGCGGCCGACGTAATCAAAACACTGATGCTGCAGTCGCGGGCGATGTGGGCCACCTGTTCCGGGAAAAGAGATGCGTTGATGGGAACGAATACGCACCCAGCCTGCGAGACTCCGAAAATCGAAAGAACCTGCGGAATCCCCGCTTCGAGATAGATGCCAACTCTCTCGCCTCGTTGGACGCCAGCATCGCGCAGGCTCTGCGCCAAGCCAGCGACCAGTCCGCTGATCTCGGCGTAAGTAGCACGCTGGTTCTCGTGAACTATGGCCTCCTCGGAAGGAGATCTAGCCGCGGTGGTGCGCAGCATGTGATGGATCAGAAAGTCCATGCCTTCACTCACTCATTTTTTCCTTGTGTATAAACCGCCCGACAAAAGGCACGAGCTTGGTAGCTAACGCATGCGCCATTCCGCCGCGTGCTCCTTTAAATATGTAGAAGTGATTGACAGCGCGAGTTTCGCTAGTCCACTTCATCTTCCACGCTTGATCCTGGCCCGTGATGTCATAGCCGGTAACACCACGAGCGTGACAATCTTGCAAGATCTCTTGGACAATCAGATGACCTGGGGCGAACTGCTTGAAATTCTCGTTGTAGGCCACCATGGGCGAATAGCATCGATTGCGATGGGTCAGTGAAAAGTGCGATGCCAAAAGCTCGCCGTTCCATTCGAGCATGTACAAGCGGAAGTAACCGCAGCGGGCGGTCCATTCCGCGATCTCATCGTAGTATTGCCGCGTTCCGCTGCGAAGAATCGCGCTCCCGGCGCGACCTTTCCAGCCGCTCGCCTCCAGTTGATAAAAACGCTCAAGCCCATCGCGATCGGCAGTTTCAATGCGATAGAAATGAAGTGGGCCCTGGCTGGCCATGCGTCGTCGAATCTGACGCAGTTGGCTTCGGAGCTTGGAATTCGGGGGTAGGTGATGGAGTTGCTTGGGGTCGACCGGGATGGGAACGTATGGATTCGGCCGCTCAGCCAATTGAATGGTTCGAAATCCATCCGCCGCGGCTTCGGCTGCTAAAGTTGAAACCGTGCTCCCCTCAGGCGTGTCCCGAAACTGCAGCAAGTCCCAGCCTTCCAGGTTCCGCAAGTACTCCCAAGTCGCGCGGATTGCCGAATTGCCGTCCGTTCCCGTCCTTCTTACCGCATCATAGCGGCCGGGATGGCAATTTACCGGTGCCCGCAGTTTGCGGACCGGCACCTTGCAAAATGTTCCGTCCTCTCGTATCAGCGGCAACACCAAACTCAAGCGATCATCCTTTCGGGCCGCGATGATGTGAACTCTGGCTCCTGGAACAAAAGTGCGCATGTAGGCCCGAATCCACTCAGGACGGTAGAAAGGCTGATCGTTGGCAGCGTCGGAGCAAAGTTCTCTCCACTCGTTCGCGACACGGTCGATGGCCTCGAGCCCGCCACAATACGATTGCACTTTGAGGGCTGAAGGCGACGCAGCAACCGCCCCCAGCTCTAGAGCGGTTGGGATGGAAGAGGATAAGGCCAAGGGAGTCAATCCTATTGCAATACCTCGACGTGACTGAAAGGCCAGCGCAGGCCTGAGCCCAGCCTCCCAACCATGTCGCTACCAGGCGCATAAGCAACCGTACGCACAGCCAGTTCGCGCCGGCGAAATCTTGCCTGCTGGAGAATTGAATTCAACTCACTGTCCGTGGAACAAAACGCCCAGATTGCCCAAGCTCCGCTACCGGAGGAAATCTCCGTCAGCGCCGAGAGGAGCGGAGCGGCGATCTTTGAAATTTCGACACCAAATAGGTCGACAATACAGGTGATGCCGTCAGTTTGAGTGAAGAAAATAACGAAAGCAAGGAGCTCTCCCGCTTTGCGGGCCACCAGCATGCGATAGGTCCCGACATTGGTATTCGGCAAGAGTCTCTTTCGTAGAGGATCTTTTCGATAGCGCCAGGTCATATCTTCCGCGCCGCGGCTGGCTCTGACTTCACCCGCAGCGGCGACGCGCCGGTCGAGCTGCGAAAATTCCTCGCCAAAATCATCATCAAACTCGGAAATTTCCAGCCCTCTCGAAGCAGCGCCGGATTTTCGCATGGCCAGAAATAGGTTTGTTGCTCCCACCAGGGGTCTTGTCCAAACGTGCTTCCCGAGCTTCTTTGCAAAGTATTCATCGCTGCGGAGAAGAAGAGCATACCGGAGCACATCGCAATTCGAACTCATACCTAAGCGCACAAAGGTCGCCATACCCTGGTCGTGCGGCGGGCAATCGTAGCAGAACGCAATTTTCCCGGAGTCAACCGGCTCAAAAGTTGTGCGTTGCAACAACACGGCTGGCCCAAGGCTGCGATAGGTCGAGTCGATCACGAAGTCTCCGACTTGGCCGGCCGTTACCTGCTTCCTATCGACCCACATATGGCGTGGAAACACTGACGCCAAGCCTACCGCAGCGGGTCGGCCCGGCTCATGCACGAACCAGGACCAGGAATCGCCGGCAGGGTTTTCCGAGTGTCGCCAGTTAAAACGCTGTTCCTGACTCGCACCCAGGTTTCTCTCGAGAAGGTCGAGCATCTCTTGCCGATCCTTTATGCAAGATGCCCGCCTGATCGCCAGGCTCATCCCGCTGCGACCTCCCGTGGCGCGAATTTCCTGGTTACGAATGAAGCCAAGGAACGGATGGACGCAAAATTCTCGGGAAGCAATTCTTCGTCCGAAATTTGAATCCCGAAAGTTTGCTCGAGGAACGCCACGACCTCGAGCACTCCTTGAGAGTCAATGACCCCGGAATTGAGCAGGGGCGTGCTGGAGTCCAGTTTGCGCTTTCGAGCGACAGGAAATTGACGCAAGATGAACGATTGAATCTGAGACTCCGTGGTATTTCCCGAAATCATGGTCTCTGACCTTCTGTTGAGGGAGTTGTAGCAAATCGTGCGCGCACTGCGTTGCGCATGCGAGATAGCCGATGCGACTCGACAATGTTACCTAGGCTGCGGTATGTCCACAGTTTGCGATGAAAACGAGTGTTCTTGTCAAAAGTGAAAAGCCACTGGGCAGCATTCGTTGCAAACCCGCGAAACAGCCAGCGCGGAACGCCAAAGTAAGAAGTGCCTTCCGAAGGCAAACCAAGCGTCCTGGTTAGCGACCTGCCGTTGTAGTAATACCAGGAGAGGAAGTATTTCTTCGTTGCACGGGCCGGGTCCACCGGATGGTACACGATTGCCGAAGGGCAATACACGATCTTTTCCCCTCCCCGAATCAGTCTCTCGCCAAACTCGGTGTCATCGCAGGTGATGGTGTGTCGGCTGCCGCTGACTCCTAAATCGAGGCGAAACATGCCGTATTTCTCAAAGATTTCTCTGCGGAATGCACAGTTGGCGCCCAGAGGTGGAACCCGGATCTCCTTGATTTCGTCGCCCATTTCGAACCGCACGATCGCCAGCTGGTCTTCCATCTGCAGCCAGTCCGGTTTGGGATGGTTCCATACCGGAACCACTCTTCCCGCAGCCGCGCTGCACCGGGTTTCGCTGAAAATGTGATGTAGATTTGCCAGCCACTGCGGGTGGAGGGCGACGTCATCGTCAGTGAAAGCAATGACTCCACCTTTCGCTTGTCTAACGCCCGCATTCAAAGCGCAAGACCGCCCTTGTTGTCCTTCGAACAGATATTCAACCTGCAGGCCCGAGCACTGTTTGAAATCTTCGACCACGGTGCGGGTCACATCTGGGGAATTGTTGTCGACGACAATGAGTTCCCAGGTGAGGTCTGCCGGAATTACAAGTTTCGAGAAACTATCGAGAGCCGCACTCAAGCTAGCAGCCCGGTTATAGGTCGCTAGAACAACGCTGATCTCCATTGGCTCTCTTATCCTTGGCCCGATGTACCAGTCGTAGTGTGGCGTCGTTTACTTGACGTGAACAGGATTCTAGCGAATCCATTGAGCGTTTCAGGCTTGTGGATGCCACAATTCATCAAACTTTTACGCGCTTGTAGAGAAATGGATTGGGGCAAGTCGCTGTCTTTCGCGTGCGCTTCGAGTCAGCACAGCTGGAATCAGAAAACGTCAGTTCGATAATGTCCTTTCTCGATTGCATCCTCGCCTAATTGTCCTTGCAATTGGAAGTGAGCCGAAAGAAATGTCGATCCTGGGAAACATTGCCCGTCAATTCTCAGACCTTGCTCCAGAACTCGTGCAGAAGTGTAATTGTCAGACTCCTCATCATGGAAGCGTGCGTGGGGCGATTTTCACCGAAATTTCATCTTCTTATCGAGGACCGGTGGGCGATGGCTTGTTAGCATGGCGGCCAATTCGTACGTTCCCTTTTCGGGGCCGGTTCTGAACGTCGATACGCGGCCCCGGGATTCTCTCCAGATAATGGCAGTCTCTCCGGAGAGCCATGAACTCGAGCACGACGAACATGGCAGATTCTGACCTGAAGAAGGAAAATCTAACGCGAGTGGGCCTTATGGCGGCATTCGCAATCTACCTCGTACTGGTTGTTGCCACGGTGCTCACGAGAGCCCCCATCAACGACGAGGGATGGTATGGCCAACCGGCGTTTCAATTGGCGGCAGGAAAAACCATGGGAACACCGGCGCTTGAGAACACCGGCATTCCTCGGTTCCAGGGCGTGCAAACGCACACTTACTGGATCATGCCACTCTTCATGGTCGCTCAGGCTGGCATGTACAAGCTGACAGGTTCCGGCCTGGTTCAGATGCGGCTTTTGTCGGGGCTTTGCGGTCTGGTTTTCGTCGTTTCCTGGTACATGATCATACGAAGCTTGTTGCGAGATCGGTCGGTTGCAACTCTTGCGGTTATCTTCCTTGCGCTGGATTTTCAGATCATTATGGTGTGTGCTACCGGCCGCAGCGATGCGATGTGTGCAGCGTTGGGCGCAGCAGGTTTGGCTGTCTACCTGACGCAAAGAAATCGCAGTCTCGCATGGACAATGCTATTCAGTCACTGCTTGATCGTCGCCAGCGGTCTTACCCACCCATACGGCTTCTACTATTTCGTGGCGCTGCTGTACCTGACCTTTTACCTGGATCGCCGCTCGCTAACCTGGCGAAACGTGGCGCTTGCTTTGATTCCATATGTGATCGGAGCGGCGCTGTGGGGGAGTTACATCCTGAAGGCGCCGGCAGATTTTTTGGCGCAATTCGGCAACAACGCTTCCGAGCGTTCGTGGGTTCTCAAACACCCTGCACAAGCATTGGTTCGAGAATTGGGGCGCTATCAAGCAGCTTATGGGCTCTCATTGGCTGCCCCTGGAGCCCGGCGGCTTGAAATCGTTGTATTGCTCGCGTACCTTGCGGGAGTGATCGGCGTGTTGGTGACACGCTCTCTGCGTCAGAACCCCGGGTTGCGTCCGCTGCTCGTTCTTTCGGGACTGTTTTTTCTGGAGTTGACCTTTCTGGAAGGTGCAAAGCAGCCCTGGTACCTGATCCATTTGATTCCATGGCTCGCGGCTTCACTGGCTGTCTTCGCAATTCATTACTGGAAAGTGTCGTCCCAAAGCATGCGAGTTCTGCTGGCAACAGGAATAGCAGGAATGCTCATGGTGAACACCGCCGTCACCGTCGGTATGAGCTTACGCGATGGCTATCACGCGCACTACGTTCGCGTTGTCGAATTCCTTCAGCAAGGAGCGCCTGAGCAAGTGAAGGTGATGGGTGGCACAGAATTGGGGTTCGGGCTTGGCTTCGACAATGTCAAAGATGATTACAAACTCGGGTTCTATTCCGGATGGCGGCCCGCCCGGATCGTCATCAGTGAAAGCTATCGCGCACAATTCGATCTTTTTCGCCAGCGTCGGCCAGAGCTGTGGCGCTACGTGCAGCATCGGCTTACCGATGAATATGTGAAGATCTTTGATGATGGTTACTATGCGGTTTATACGGTGCAGCAAACGCCGACGGCTTGGGTCAGGCCGGTGAAGATGCTTGCAGCCGGACTCACCGCGGCTTCGGGCGGCCAAATTAAGTAGAACGACCTAGGCAAGCTTCGTACGTGTTGGTCATGGGTGTGGGCTGTTTGCCTGGGCTTTAGAATTGCAGGTTTCGGGTGGCTTGCGTGAGCACGTGAGCTCGCGTATTTCGACTCTAGAAATTCACGGGAAATTCTCTGTTTTGTCGAAAAGGCCGAAGTCCCTGCTGCTAGGCTTTTTTGAGTGTGTTCTAGGGTCCTGGGTCGGCAGGTTCTCATCAATCACTTGCTCTGGCGAAGAATGATCGCGGGCAAATTGACGGGTGTGTGCCATTGCATCACCACAGTCAGGGTGCCACTCATTTTCTATGCTGCGCTTGCTCTTTGCCCAACCTGGGCTAGTGCGAACACTATTGATCAAATCCTTGTGGTTAACAGGGCCATAGACTGCGGAATCGATTACTTCTGCGCTCCCATCATTGGTCTTGCGTTTTCCTTTAGCTCGGCGCGAGATGGCTACCAGGTTTTGCATTACACCAACATGTCGGGCGTGAAGTGGTACAGCCTGATTCTGACGGAAGTCGACGAGCCCGCGATCGACATTACCTGTACCAGTAACCTTTTCGCCTGCCAAATCGTGCCCTATGGCAACCACGGAGCGCGCATTATCTTGAGAGCGTTCGGCAATCTCCCGGGGGTGGCCGCGGGCAAAAGTTTTGAAATCGGCTTTGGCTGCAAAGGTGATTGCCTGTCTTGGCCTGACGTTCCATTCACCGCGGTTGCGAATGGAGCGGTCCCAGAGCCGGCAACGGCGCCGGTGCTGCTGCTTGGGGTCGCTGCCCTGATTGCAGGGAAGCGGTTCAGACTTTCGGTGCTTGACGATGCCTGATGCAGAAAAGGCCTAAGGTGAACTCAGGTGAATGTTTCTTTTCGTGAGTCGTTGACAGCGCTCTTGCGATGTCCGGTATGTCGGGGCAGCGTCGGCGCCGACTGTGATCGCATCGTTTGCCTCGCCTGCCAACGCGGTTTTCCCTTGGCGCGTGGAGTCCTGCGCTTCGTAAACTCGGAGGAGTACGCGGATAGCTTCGGTTATCAATGGCAAGCGTACTCGCGCACGCAGCTCATGCCGGAGGTGTCCGAGCGCCACTTCCGCAAAAAGACAGGGCTTCGCGAAGAAGATCTCCAAGGGAAATTGGTGCTCGATGTGGGTTGCGGCACCGGGCGCTTTGCCGATGTGGCAACCCGCTGGGGAGCAAAGGTAGTAGGGGTTGACTTGAGTCAGGCATGCGAGGTGGCTGCCCGCAACTTAGCAGGCCGGGACTTTGTCGCCGTGCAGGCAGACGTTTTTTCCCTGCCGTTCTCCCCGGAGTCCTTTGACTGCATCTACAGCATCGGAGTACTCCACCACACGCCTGATTGCGAAGCGGCTTTTAAGCGGTTGCCGTACTACTTGAAACCCGCTGGCCGTATCGGGATTTGGCTCTATAGCGCCTACAACGGCTGGTATCGGTTTAGCGATCAATACCGTAAAATCACGCATCGAATCCCTATTCGACAATTGCACGCTTTCCTGCGCCTTGCAGTACCCTCATCGTACTGGACGCAGCGTGCGCTTCGCCGTCTTCCGGTTGCGGGCAAGGAACTGGCCTCAGTCGTGAACCATATTTTTCCGATTAGTCCTATGGCGAATCCTCACATCCGCGTCCTTGACACCCTGGATTGGTACTCTCCCAAATATCAGTCCAAACACACCTATGAGCAGGTCTTTCGGTGGTTCGAGGCGTGCGGACTGGAACAGTTCAGAGTCGGAGAGGTCCCAATCAGCGTCAATGGACGTAAGCCACAAGCCCAAGAACGCGCAGTTTCTACCGATTGCCGCGATAAACCAGAACTCTCCTCTGCCGTAAGATGATTTTTTCGACAGGCGGCAGCTGTTGCAATAAGAACTACGATTCACGGCGGGACCGATGACTTTGGCATTGTGGTCGGCCCGGTCCCGTAAGAACCCCGGGAACGCCTTCCCGCAGTTCCTGCAAACTAAAATTTAGTTTAGCCGCCTTCCTGGGTTCGGGAGCAGAGGCGATTTTCGAAGACATGAAAAGCGTATGCTGGCTTGTTTGGCGGCCCGCTTCCGCAGCGGCCTTCGCCTGGCCCGTTCACCTGCACATAATCAATCTGGGTTTAGCGGCGCTTGCCCAAGGTGCGTCCTTGGGGACCACCGCCAAGATCCGGAACTTGTTCGCCGAGCGCTGTGGCAAGATCGATTTGATGGTCCTGCTCTTGCACCAGGATCTGGCGAATCTGCTCCGCCATCGCGAATTCCCCGAGAGTTTCGCATTGCCGAATGCGATCCCGATAATTGCGAATGGTTTCGTTTTCATTCTCCAGATCGTAGCGGAGCATTTCCTTCGAATCTTTCGAGGTGCGTACCGGCTTGGAAATCACGGCTGGCATTTTACCGAGGTAATCAATCTGCCGTGAGATGATCAAGGCATGATCGAGCTCCTGCTTTGCGTGGATCTCGAGCTGGGCCGCGATGTCCATGTATTGGGCGCCGCTGAGCACTTGGGAATAAACTACGTAACTGATGATCGCTTGATATTCGCGAGCGAGGTCTTCATTCAACAACTCGGCGAGACGATCACGCGAAACTTCGTTTTCGATTGCGGATTTGGACTCAGGCATTGGAATTCTCCTTTCAGGTGAAAGCTGGGCTAACTCCTCATGTGACGCCCTGCCAGTCTTAGTTTATTTGCCGACTAACAGAGATGAAGCTGTGCGCTATGAGGCTGCCCACCACGGGTTCTAAATAAGTGTGGAAGCGAGATTCGCTGAGGGCACTCTCCGGCTCGGTCTGCCAATCCCTCTTGTGACCCTTCACTGCGATCAACGAGGTGATAAATGGAGATGATCGAGTTTGACCGGGGAGCAAGCGCCGTGCCAGCCCACGTGGGTCAATCGCGATAATCCGGGCTCAGCTAAATCGTCAAAGTTCGGGGAAAATGCCCCGTCGATGCAGCGGCCTGATGAGAGGCTCGGCCAAGAGCAGATTGCGCTCTAAATTCCGAACCTCATTGCTGAGCGCTTGAACCACTCTGACAAGCGCCAAGTAATCGGGGTCCCTAGTCGCCCGGCCTCTCTCCCGGCATAAGCTGAGAATATCGTTGATTGGCTGGAAAAGGCCCTCAATTTGATCATACTCAACTGGGAAGGTCATCCGCCGAGAATACACGAATCGTGAACCGTGGCCAATGCCGCGTGCGCGTCCTCGGGGTGAAGATGGACTTGCGACTTAGTGAATTGAATCCATTTTCTAGACATCAGCGTCCAACTAGCGTATTGTCCCGGGGTATTTCCTCCGAGATCCGAAGTCAAGGAGGCTTTCGTGGTTCCATCCGGACCCTCGCTGCGAATTTTGTGCGTAATAGCCTTGATCAGTGGGGCCGTATCTCACGCGCAAACCTATTCAACTGGTGTTTCGAGCACTTCGGGCCAAAGTCTGCCCGCTGGAAACAGCACAAATCCGTTTTCCGGCAGCGTGCCTACAAAGGTCATAGCCGGGAGTATGCCGCTGTCGCTGCAAGATGCGGTTGACCTCGGACTCAAACATAATCTCGGCTTGCTGCTTTCTCGCGCGGACACCGGCGCCGCTCGCGGACAACGCTGGGACGAACTAAGCTCGTTGCTGCCGCATGTAACTGCCTCTCCGTACATTGCCGTATCCAAAGTCAATATTGACCAAGTCGGTTTGGCGAGTTTTGCCAACCGAACCCACATCTCGCCGTCGATTGGGCCGTTTTCTTACTTCGATGCTCGCGGGGCGGTGAGCCAAAGTCTTTTCGATTGGAAGTCTATTAACGCCGCCCGCGCCGCCAGCGAGAACGTGAAGTCGGCTGACTACACGCTACTGGACGCTCACGACCTTGTCGTATTGGCCGTCGGGTACGTCTACTTTCAGGCTGTCGCCGATGAGGCTCGAATTGCAGCCGATGAAGCTCAGGTTGAGACGGCACAGACGGTATTTGATCAAGCCACTGACCAGGTGAATGCGGGCACCGCCGCCGACATCGACGCTCTGCGTAGCAAAGTCGAACTGCAAAGCCGACAGCAACAGCTCATCCAGGCAAAGAACGACTTTGCCATCCAGAAGATCACCGTGGCACGCGTGATCGGGTTGGCTCCCAGCCAGGAGCTAGAACTCACTGACAAATCCCCCTACCAGCCAATTGAGAACATGAACATTGAGGAGGCTTTGAGGCGTGCCTATCAATCGCGTTCTGATTATCGAGCGGCGACGAGCGATGAGCGAGCAGCGGAATTATCTCGTCGGGCCGCGGCAGCGGGCTATTGGCCGTCACTTTCCTTCGAGGCAGACTACGGCACGGGAGGATCTCATCCGTCGGATGCAACCCCGGTATACGACGTCCGTGGGACCCTATCGATTCCGATCTTTACTGGCAACAAGGTTCACGGAGATATTCAGCAAGCCGAGGCTCGGCTCCAACAAAGCCGTGAGCGGCTCGACAATTTGCGCGCGCAGATCGAGGCCGACGTACGTACGGCTTTGCTGAACCTCCAGTCGTCCGCCGAGCAGGTGAAGGTTGCCCGCAGCAATATCGATTTGGCTGACCAAACTCTGGCGCAATCGCGCGATCGTTTTACGGCTGGCGTCACCGACACGGTTGAGGTCGTGCAGTCGCAAGAGGCAGTCGCCAGCGCGCATGACCAATATATTTCCAGTTTGTACAACTATAATTTCGCGAAAATTTCTCTCATTCGCGCTCTGGGTTCCGGCGAGCAGGGCGTGAAGGAGTATTTCCCAGGAAAATGAAAATGGCAGATGAAAACGTACCGACTTCGAGTCCCAGAACCGAACCCTCAGCCAATCCAGCGCCTGCGGAGGAAAGGAAGTATTCACCCGCTGCCCGCCGCAAGCGCAGAAGAAATCTCGTGATTCTGCTCGCTGCGGTGATCGTCGCTGTCGCCGGCCTGCTCTTGTGGCGTCACCTGGGCAGCTATGAATCGACGGACGACGCCCAGGCAGATGTTCACCTCTATCCAGTCAGCGCCCGCATCGCCGGTTACGTGATCCGGGTCAACGTAAATGACAATCAATGGGTCAACAAAGGGGACGATCTGGTGGAAATTGATCCGGCCGACTACCAAGTTGCGCTAGCCCAGGCTCAAGCGAATCTGGCCAACTCCGAGGCCACTGCGAAATCGCTGAATATCACGGTGCCCATCACGTCCGTGAATACCATGAGCCAGCTCCAGTTCACAGCGTCCGGCATCGAGGACGCCCGCGCTTCCGTCAACGCAGCTGAAAAACAATTGGCTGCCGCTCACGAACAGGTGGAAGCCGCGCAGGCGAATGACGTGAAGGCGCAGGACGATCTGCACCGATACAAACTACTCGTCGATAAGCATGAAGTCTCGCCGCAGATCTACGATCAGGCGCTTGCCTCGGCCAGAGCGAGTACCGCAACGGTTGCGGCCGCCCAGGCCAGCGAGTCTGCCGCACAGCAAGTCGTGCAACAAGCCCAGAGCCGGCTAGCGCAAGCCACCGCCAATCACGTGTACGCACAGACAGGTCCGCAACAAGTCTCGTCCACGAAGGCACGGGTACGAGCCGCGATTGCGGACGTCGAGCAAAAGCGCGCTCTGGTACAACAGGCGGAGCTGAACCTGCAATACACCAAAATCACTGCTCCGGCCAGCGGAGAGGTCAATAAAACTGTGGTCGTCGGATTGAACGTGGAACCGGGGCAGCAGCTGCTCACCGTTGTTCCTCTCGATGAGGTTTGGGTTACCGCCAATTTTAAGGAAACACAGCTAAAGCGCATGGAAATTGGACAGAAGGCCGATATTCACGTCGATTCCAGTGGGCGCACTCTTCGCGGCCGCGTCGACAGCATTGCGGGTGCAACGGGGCCGCTGTTTAGTCTGCTTCCCCCTGAGAATGCCACCGGGAACTACGTGAAGATTGTGCAGCGGGTTCCGATAAAGATTGTTCTTGAGTCGGGCGAGAACCAAGATCGAAGACTTCGGCCAGGGATGAACGTTGTCGCGGACGTACACCTCCGATGACGACGGCGGCGCTCACACTCGACCAGGATATCTGGCGGCCAAGCTACAACCCATGGCTGGTTGCCGCTGTGGTTGCGCTGGCTGCGTTTATGGAGGTGCTAGACACCAGCATAGCCAACGTCGCCCTTCCATACATGGCCGGGAGTCTTGGCGCGAGCAATGATCAGAGCACATGGGTGCTCACCTCTTATCTGGTCTCGAACGCAATCATTCTGCCAATGACCGGGTGGCTGGCGGGTGCGGTTGGTCGAAAACGCTTCTTCATGGTCTGCCTCGCTGTGTTTACTTTCAGTTCGCTGCTCTGTGGGTTTGCACCTAGTCTGAGTTTTCTTCTCCTCTTCCGGGTTCTGCAAGGTGCAGGTGGGGGCGGACTGCAGCCGATGGCTCAGGCCATTTTGGCGGACACTTTCCCCCCGGAAAAACGCGGGCCCGCATTTGCCCTGTATGGAATAACCGCGGTCACGGCGCCGACGATCGGTCCAACTCTGGGAGGATGGATCACCTTCAATTATTCCTGGCGCTGGATCTTCTTTATCAATCTTCCGGTTGGAGTGATGACGTGGTTCCTGGTCCGACGCTTCGTCGAGGACCCTCCTTACCTGCAGCGGCTGAAAGGAGCGGGAGTCAAGCTGGACTATTTGGGCATCGCCCTTCTGGCCATCGGGGTCGGCGCGTTGCAGATTCTTCTCGATAAAGGCCAGGAAGACGATTGGTTCGGATCGCACTTCATCACAACTCTAATCGTTATTTCAGCGGTATGTTTGATCTCGCTAGTCATCTGGGAGTGGTTCCAGAAGGCACCTATCATCGATGTTCGAATGTTCAAGAACTTTAACTTCGCCGGTTCGAGCCTGATGATGTTTATGCTCGGCATCTTGCTGTTCAGCAGTCTTGTTCTGATGCCTCTGTTCCTCCAGACACTTCTGGGATACACGTCAGAACTGGCTGGACTGGCTCTTTCGGCGGGAGGATTGGTCTTGCTGCTGGAAATGCCCATCGTAGGTCAGCTCTCAACCAAAATTCAGGCGCGTCACATGATCGCTTTCGGATGGGCCGCATTGTCTCTTGCCATGTACTACTCCACCAAACGAATTGACCTGCAAATCAGCTTCGCTGCCGCCACCTGGCTGCGCATTGCTCAGGTTATAGGCCTGGGTTTTCTGTTTGTGCCGATCACGCTTGTGGCATACATCGGAATCGCGCCGGAAAAGAACAACTCGGTTGCGGGCATCATCAATTTCATGCGGAATATGGGAAGCAGCGTGGGAACATCGCTGGTAACCACGTCAATCGCGCGGCGCTCTCAGTTTCATCAGCTGAGGCTGGTGGAGAAGGCGCGGGTCGATAACCCCAATTTTGCGAATGCGGTGCAAGCCTTGACCCGGCACTTTCAGAATGCTGGACTGGGAAGGCATCAAGCGCTCGCAACCTCCTATGCGTGGATTTACCAGTCGGTGCAAGCGCAGGCGGGACTCCTGGCTTACGTTGATACCTTTATGGTCCTCGCCGTAGGCGCGGCCATCATGTTCTTTCTGAGTTTTCTCTTAAAGAAAAATGACCTCGGCGGCGGTGGAGCCGCGGCGGTGGGGTGAGGATGGCGAAGCAAGGCGAAAGAAGTGCTATGCAGTTGAAATCGAGGTTTTGTCCAATTGACTTTTCGGAGTTGTCAATCCGAGCATGTCAATATGCACTTTCGGGACCCAATGCCAAGGTGATTGCTCTACCCATCGTCGAATTGTACAAATGTCGTTTTGCCGGCTATATCCTGGTGAAGCCGATTCTGCGAAGGTTTCCCGAGCGCTTTGCGAAGGTGGGCGAGGTGCAGCTAGGGGAATTCGTTAAGAAGCATGCTCACGAAGGAATTCGACGGCGACGCTTCGACCGCGCAGTATTCAGCTCGATGACCTAGCGAGTGATCCGGCTGGGGCTTGCGCTGTTCTCGCGATCCACACTGGAGTGGCACCCGGAAGGGAGGTTGGATTTCGATGATTGACATCGTCAGTATTGAACGCGAATACGGTTGCGGCGGCGGCGAAATTGCTCAACTGATAGCCAACCGCCTAGGGTGGAGATTGTGGGACCAGCGGTTAACCGAAGAGATCGCCAGACTTGCGAACTGCCCCAAGGCGGTGGTCGAGGCCAGAGAGGAGCGGAATGATCCCCTCTATTATCGGCTCTTCAAATCGTTCATGCGCGGGAGTTATGAAGGAAGCATCAACGCTCCCAAGCTGAATTTAGTGGATAGCGAGACCATAATCAGGATCACCAAGCGCGTCGTCGAGCACGTTGCCGAACGCGGGAAGTGCGTGATTGTGGGCAGAGGTTCGCAACAATTTCTGAGGAACCGGCCCGACACCCTGCGAATATTCCTCTACGCCCGAAGAGAAGACAAAATCCGCCGACTCTTGGCTCGCGGCAAGGGTGAACGAGAAGCGGAAGAGCTCGTGGATACCGTCGACCGGGAACGTGCCGATTTTATTCAGAAATACTTCAATGTCGAATGGCCCGATCGCGCGATTTACCACACCATGATCAATACCGAAATCGGAAACGAAGCGGTCGCCGATATGACTTTGACTTTTATGCGAACTTACGAGGCACTCAGAACCGCGTGACACCTTTTCGCTGCCCTCGGTTTATCGTGCGCTTATCCATTTGTCAGAGCCCGTCAGCTTAACCGCCACATTCGTAATCGAAATGGTCAGGGGCTTGCCGTCGGCGGTGCCAGGGTGCTCGGTTGAGATGAGCAGCGGACCGGCCTTTTTGTAACCTGCCCACTTTGCAACCACGAGGGCGGGCTTCGTGGGACCACCGCGGTGGTAGACCAACTGCTGAACGCGGTCATCTTTCCCGACGTACAAGTCCCAGGTGTCGCCCGGGGTGTAGCCGCCGGCTTCCGCGGGATACTTTACCGACACCAGCGTCGCTGAGCCGACGCCGCTCGGCAGTTTTTTCGTACCTTCATTGGTCACGGTGGCGCTGGTGTCCCAATAAGCATGGAAGGGGAACAGAAGCCAATAATTGTCGTTGACGAAAGCCGGTTCGACTTCCTTCTTAACCTGGTCGGTTTGGCTGCTAAGCTGAGAGCTGTCGTAGGTGACCTTCACCGGCTTGCCCTCTTTGTCCTTTCCCTCGTAAGTGATCTTGCCGGTCTTCGGCTCCCACTCCCAGCTGTGAGAAATTTTGAAGATCCCAGGGATTTCCCCATTCCAGGTATAACGGATCGCCTCGATTTGATTCCACGAATCGATACCGTAAGTCTTCGCAATCTTTTCGAGAATTGGCGGGCGGTTTTGCGCCCAAGCGGTGGCAGCCAGGAGAAGCACTGTAAAAGCCAGAAAACCAATCCTGGTTACCCGGTTCGCGATTGTCTTCTCGTTTGGCATGGGTTCGCTCCTTGAATAAAGCTGCACGAACACCGTCTGATGAGGCAGGAACCCATGATACAAGATTTTCTATTGCAATATCCTACAGATTGCACGAATTCACATTGAGCATCGCACCACGGGACGTGTCATCCGCCTAACGCCATGGTCGCCGCGACCATCGCCCATGCAGAGGAATCTCAGATCGCTGCGAGCACGGAGATCCCGGAGCGCCACGGTGTTGAGCAGGCTGGGCCGATCGGCTGCATGTCAATACCCATGCTCATCTTTGCCCAGACTGACTTTGCCCCGAAACATGCGATAGACAAAGACGAAGTAGGCGATGGCCACGAGCATGCCGAAGGACCACCAAAGGGCGCCGAGAGTCAGCGAGTAGTTCCCGGTAGCGGTGTTGTAGATTGTCAGGCTGTAGGCGGGATCGGTGCTGGCCGGTAGCACATTCGGATAGAGAGCCGCCGCGGCGCCCGCTAACATCATCGCGAGATACAGGCACGACGCCCAGAATGCATGCGTGTAGTTGCTACACCTGGTCGCCCTCCGCATCCATGCCAGGGCGACCACGACAGTCACAGGCACAACGAACAACACGGGATGGCGGAAGTAGTTCGCCAGCAACTCGCGGCGAATGGAAAGGGTTGCGACCAGGCTTGCGGCCGTAAGCACGACCAATGGGATCCACAACCGCGATGCGAGGCGACCGGATTTCTCGAAAACCTCCCCGGTTGTCTTCATGGCGACATAGTGCGCGCCGTGGATCGCCAGCGTTATCAGGGCCACGGCTCCGCAAAGGACTGTGTACCAGTCCAGAATTCCGGGGTGCGGACCCACGCGCCAGTTGGTCCAAAGTGCCTCGAAGAAGTAGCCGTTGGCCAACAACGGTACTCCGCGAATCACATTGCCGAGTGCAGCACCGAAGAAGATGGCCAGAAGCACGCTCGACAGAGAGAACGCGCCGTCGAAGAAACCGCGCCAAACGGTGTTGTTGACGTGGGCGCGAAACTCGATTCCGAGTCCGCGCAGGATCAGCAGCCACAGCACGATCGTGAGCGGCAAATAGAAGCCGCTGAAGCTTGACGCGTACAGCGCCGGAAAGGCGAAATACAGCGTACCCCCGGCTGCAATCAGCCAGACCTCGTTGCCGTCCCACACTGGGCCGATGGTCCGAAGCACCAGGCGTCGCTCGTCGTTCGTTTTTGCCACGACAATATGCAGGATGCCCGCGCCGATGTCGAAGCCGTCGAGAATCACGTAGGCCGTGAGCATAAACGCAACCAGCCCGAACCAAACCGTCTGCATCATGGCTCCTGGGTAGCTACTTTTCCGAGCGCGACATTCGTTGCCGGTGCCGGACCCTGCGCGATCACGCGCAAGACGAGAAACAGGCAGAAAATGGCCAGCACCGTATAGATCCCCATGAACCCGAGGAGCGTGAACCAGGCATTGCCCGACGAGACGGTCGGAGAAAATCCCTCAGCCGTACGCAGCAGGCCGTATACCAACCAGGGCTGCCGTCCTAATTCGGCCGTCAACCAGCCGGCGGTGTTGGCAATGTATGGCAGCGGCACGCACAGCAAGAGAATCCATAGCATCCACCGGGCGCGAAACAGTCGGCCTTTCCACAACAGGAGTATGGCGACCACCATCACAACCATGAAGATCGTTCCGAGCCCCACCATAATGTGATAGCTGAAATAGAGCAGCGGAATGTTTTCGGGCCAGTCCTCCTTGGGATAAGCATCGAGTCCCTTCACCTCTGCACCAAAACTGCCGTAAGTCAAAAAACTCAACGCCTTGTTGACGGCGACTGGATTGTCGATTCGCTCGCGCTCGACATCGGGCTGACCGATCAGAACGACCGGCGCACCTCGCTGCGATTTCCAAAGAGCTTCCATCGCTGCAAGCGCGACGGGCTGGTTCTTTGCCAGGAACCGCCCGTGTGCGTCGCCAGTCGGGAACAACTGGAGAATGGAGAAGATAACCCCGGCGATGACGCCGACCTTCACGAAAATACGGCCATGCTCTTCATATCGGCGGTTTAGGAGATAAAACGCACCTACCGCAGTCATGGCGAACGCGCCGGTGATAACCGCACCGCTCATGTTGTGCGCGTATTGCAGCTGAGCCCAGGGGTTCAAAAGTACTCCCCAGAAGCTAGTCACTTGGAACGATCCGTCCGGCATACGCTGGTACGCGACGGGATGCTGCATCCATGCATCGGCGGTGATGATGAAAAAACCGGAAAGCCACGACCCCACGAACACAGCGAATCCTGCCCACCAGTGGCCGATTGGGCCTAGGCGCTCCTCCCCAAAAAGAAAGAGCCCGAGGAAGGCAGACTCCAGAAAGAAAGCAAACACTCCCTCCATGACCAGCGGCTGGCCGATCACGCCACCCGTCAACCGCGAAAAATGTGCCCAGTTTGTGCCGAACTGAAATTCCAGAGGAATCCCGGTGACGACTCCGACGACGAAGTTGATCCCGAAAATTCTTGCCCAGAAACGGGCGGCCTGGTTGTAGCGCTCGTCCTTGGTGCGGAGCGCGATCGTCTTCAGCACCACGAGCAGTGGCGCGAGACCCATCGTTAGCTGCGGAAACAGGTAATGGAAGGTTACGGAAAAGGCGAAATGAAGGCGGTGTACCAGCAGTACGCTATCCATGATCTCGCTACGGAAGCGCTCCTAGGCCGCTTCATCAATAATTGCTACGACCTCCCGCTCGACTTCTTTTGCCAGGCCTTCGACCCCGGCGATGCCTGTCGCCTCGAGCAGATCGGTCGGTTTTACAGTTGCGATCTTGCTTCCCCTGCCATCGCTGAATACCGAGATTCTACACGGCAGCACGACGGATGCCGTCATTTCGTTACGCAATGCCTTGGTCGCAGCTTGCGGGTTGCAAACGTCATAAATGCGGCACTCCGAACCAAGGTCAATGCCCTTCGACTGAAGCGTTGCCTTGAGGTCCTGCACGTTCAAGACACCGAATTTATGGCGTTGCGCAGCCTCTCGCAGCCGGGCATCGATTTCGTCCGGAGTTCGGGAGGAATTCTTGGTGTAGGTCATAGGAAATCTCCGACTACAGATAAGAAGCTTGGATGAGCCAAGGCTCTGATGAGCAGCAACGAAAAGCGGTTGTCTCTGCTCGGGACGCTCTGAATAAGCATTGCTTCTAACTGAACGAAAGCTCAGCGTTCAGTTTTGGTCAGGGGAGCGCGAGCCTCCAGTTGGGCGCCCACCAAGGGATCGGACCAGAACGCAAGTTCTCCCCCGATCAGGTGTATCTGCTCCCTTAGGCTCGCCAAGCCGAACCCAGCTGAGCGCTTTGCGTTTTCAGTGTTAAAGGTCACCCCTTCACCATTCACAATCACGCGCAGCAGTAGGCCATTTCCGCTCCCCGTAAACTCGACTGCCATGTTTCTGGGCGAATCGGTCATCTCGACATCGCGCAAAGCAGCCTGACAAGTGCGAAAGAAAATCAGGGCCATCCGGCTTTCAATTTCCTCAGGTATGCTTACGGCGCATTCCGCTTGAACTCCCCAAAGATTCGAGTACTCCCGGCACAGCCCGCGGACCGCCTCGCGAAGTCCTAGGAGCTCAAGTACGGACGGACGGAGTGCCTCGGCGAGGCCATGCAGTTGAGACAGGGTTTCATCAACGTGATGCCAGAGCCCGTTGCCACGGATCGGCTGCTCGGTCATGAAATCAGAAGGCGGGAAACCGAGTTGTTGAACCTCAATCGCAATCAGCGCCAGCCTTTGGCAGATATCCTCCCTCAACTGCCGCGAGACACGCGCCAATTCGTTCTCATATGCGTTGATCAAGCATTTAACATCCGAGGTGGAGGCCGCATCGGTGGAAGAGATCAGGCGTAACGACCCCTTCGTCGGCTCAGGGGTTTCTTCGACCAAACCACGAAGCCTGACAATCTGGTCGTCGGCGTCGCGCACTGCCTCGCCAGAACAAATGATTCCTTGGACGGTATGGTCCGGTCGAACCATGCGCAGTTCGATCCTGAAGGATTCTCCGGTTGTGAATACCTGGAGAACGGCGCTGACGAGGCGGTGCCAACTGTCACTTGTATAGAAGCGCCCGTGCTCCCGGAATGGAGGCAGCGAAGTCTCGGGATCACGGCCGGCGATCCGATACAATGGCGCAGACCAGCCTACGATGTCCCTCGTTATGTCCCATTGCCAATAGGCAGTGGCTTCATCGAGGTGGGTCATGATCTGACATCTGTTGCCTTCGTATCCAAAGGATCCGTCCCTGACGTGGCCAAGCGTTACCGTAACCGCGCTCATTTCTGCCTCACCGGCGGGGGTAGGTTGTCATTCTGATTCCCAGTTCTCCCGTCCCGGTGCTGGGCTTCAAAAATAGTACCTGGCTTTAGCCAGAATTTCCGTCTGCGCAGCGGGTATTTGTTGGCGCCTACTGGACTCCTAGGTGGGCCTGAAGAGCCGACGACTACCGGATGCCGACACAGCTGGCGTGACTAAAGACGCTGCTAATAATTTTTAATGTGCTACGGTTTTCTTGGTTCGGGGAGTGCCCAGGCTGAGTCGTGCTCGCACCAACGGGCAAGGATTGCTCAGCGGCATCCAGGTTAGTGCAAAATGTCCTCCAGAGAACGCCCAAGGAGATCGCTAAAGCGCCAGAAAAGACGAACTTCCGACAACGGGGCGGTGTTCGAGTTCAGCTCTCACCAGAACACGGAGGCTGACAGCTTGCTGTCCGCGAGGACTCAGTTCAAGTGCCATCCGCCTGCCGTGTGAGAACCAGGACTTCGACCTCAGGGGGTGGGCCGTACGATTGACGAGGTGTTGGCGAAAGCAAAGGTGATGCAATGTGGACAAAGGCTGGCGAGGACCTCAGATAGTGACCCGAATGATGATTTGGCCGGTGATCAGCGTCGTTGCCCTAGCGGTTGCGTGGCTATCGGCGGGCCGCCAAGTGGCACTTTTGCTGGATAGGTTCGTTACCGGCCGGGCAATGTCGCTGCCAGCCGATCGCTTCATGTATGACGGAGGCGGATTTGTCATTGGCGAGAAAGGAATGGTCTTCGCATTGACCAACAACTTGAGAGCCGATCTGAGGTTGACCTTCGACTCGTCAAATCGGGTGATCCTCTCGGCAGGTCACAACGCCTTCATCTTGGGACCACGAACCAGCCGCGCTGATCCGTCTGGACGCCCAGAATTTACCTTCACCGCCGAGCCCGGTGACGAAGTCACTTTTGTGGCTCGCGCGAGCCTTCTGGTTTGGCCGACCCCATTCGAGTTCAGCATCCTTGGCGGCTCCTCGCCGTGGTGGAAGCGATACGTCTATTACCGGCTCGTGTGGAAGAAACCTTCCGGGGCGCGGTTGGAAATGTTGTGGCGTTATGAACGGGATTTTTATTCCGGAAAGGGTTGGACCAAACCGATGATGATGTTTGGGGAAACCGAGACCGGTTTGCTCATTGTCGACATTCGTAGCTCCTAACCTTTCCAGTCTTTGGTACACGATTGTCCGGATTTTGCAGTTGACGCGTCGCCGGGACTTCGCCCCGCGCACGAACTCACTGAATCTCTTGGCGGAATTCATGGGGACTGGGGAAAGATATCCCTAAGCACGAATTTTTTGGGGAATCGACGAGACGAAGCTCGCACTCGGAGGATGGTGAATGGCAAAACTGATCTTGGCGGCAATGCTCGCGTTCTCGATAGGGTGCTCTGCCCAGAAGACCCGACGGGAGGTCACGCATCCGTCGGCCGACCCGGCCGACGATGCAAGGCTGAACAGCCCTAGCGTGCCGGAAGCACTCGCGCTGAATGCACACCTCACACGCGTGCTCGTTCTGCGGTTCAAGTACAACACAGATTTGCTAGCTGAAATTAACAAGATGGTTCAGCAGGAGAAGATCCGGAACGCAGTCGTTCTCTCCGGGTTCGGATCTGTACGGAATTACCAGGTTCACCAGGTGGGCAATCGTGACATTCCTCCCAAAGACGTTTTCGTCAAAAATTCCACCGCACCCGCTGACATCATTGGCATGAGTGGCGTCGTGATCGGCGGCAGAGTTCACGCGCATATTACGCTCGCCAATCAGGACCATGCATTTGGTGGCCACCTTGAACCCGATACAACCGTCTTTACCTTCGCCGTGATTACGCTAGGTGTGCTGGATGACGCGGTTGACCTGAGCAGGTTCGATGATTGGAATTATCGCTAGACCATGCTCGGCGCCGAGAATGACCGCGGTTGGTTCGCTGCCGAATCCACAGGCTCCGTAGATTACGCTTCCTCGTGGTCGATAAACGCATTCTCGCGCCGTCTGGCCTGGTTAGGGTTTTTTATTTGGCATGCAAGCTCCGACATGCCGCATAAAGGCATCGGCTTCATGCCGCTTTGTCCATCTGTCGAACCCGGTCGAGCCACTGAAGAATTTCTCCCATCCTCTTGCTTGTGCGGTTCACTTGCCGACTGGCCGCTCGTAGGCTTCGAGCCGTGGAACGTTCAATTGCAACCCGGCCTTCATTGGAGATCCGGTCCCACTTGGTTGCAAACTTCTTTGCTCGTCTCGTGAGTTCGGCGCTAGATTTCCTGAGTCGCGCATCCTCACTCCGAATGTTGAGTTTAGGGCGGGTTGGTCTGGGCATCGATTCCTCCATTGCTCGATTCTCCCAAAGGTTGGCCATATTCGCCTCCTGTTTAAAATGGCAGGTCTTAACCGCCCACGCACCGAGGACAAGGCGGCCCGCTTCTCGCTTGGGGCAAGGTCCATGAGTGAGAGGCTTATCGCGAACCGAGGATTGATGATTGCGAAATGTTGAGTCTTGCCAATTTCGAGATTCTGAGTTTCCGGTGCTTGCGAGTGGCTGCTCCCGACTCATTCCGCCAGGCTACTATTTCCCTCTAGTTTGTGCGATCATTGGCGGCGCAGTAGGTCCAGAATGAAACTCTTTCGCAAACGACTAAAGAAGGATCAGGACGAAAAGACCTTGGCTGAAGCTCGGGAGCTGGCTGCCCAGAGGCTGGAACAGTACATCGCTGACCGGCTCACTTCACCGCGAACGAAAGATACGCTGGGGCCCGTCAAGAAATCCGTTAACGCTATTACACGGTTACGCTGGTGGTGGTGAAGTCGCAGCGGCCTGGACGGTTCGCGTCCGCGCGGCGAACCCCGATTCGATCTTGAGAGGATCGCGCTTCCCTGTGAAGTATGCATGCGGGGCCGTTTTCAGTCCTGGAGCGTGGTGACGGTAAAGCCTGCCATCATGGAAACCACAGCTGAGTGGGCAAGGGATTTTAGTGATGACACACGATCTTTCTGCTGAACATCGTCCCATAAGTTCGATTTTTCCTGATGTGAACCAACGAACGATTGCGCAGTACGAACTGAGCTCCGAGCAGGTCGACTTCTTTCGCAAGTATGGCTACCTGAGCGGTGTACGCGTTCTCTCCGATGGGCAGGTAGAGGCACTCAGACAAGAGCTAGCCCGGCTGCTGGATGCATCGCCAGAAGATCGAGAGTTGTTTTACGAATACAACTCGAACGAGTCAACCGACCCCAACCATGTGCTGTTCCATGCGCTCGGGGCCTGGCGGATCACCCCCGGGTTTCACGACCTGCTCTGGCATCCGGCATTCACTGTCCCGGCAGCACAACTGCTAGGCGGCGCGGTTCGCTTCTGGCACGACCAGCTCTTCTGCAAACCGGCTCATCACGGGGGAGTCGTTGCCTGGCACCAAGATTACTCTTACTGGACCCGAACTCATCCCCTTGCCCATCTGACCTGCTGGATTGGTCTCGACGATTCGAACCGCGAAAACGGATGCTTGCATTACATCCCTGGCAGCCATCACTGGCCGGATCTACCCATCACCGGACTAGCGGGAGACATGACTGCGATCAACTCGGTTCTGAATGAGGAGCAGCGACGCGAGTTTCAACACCCCGTCGCGGTTGAATTGAAGAAAGGCGAATGCTCGTTCCACCATCCCCGGCTAGTCCATGGATCATTTGCGAACCATTCTGACCATTTCCGCCGGGCAACGGTCGTGAATGTCATGAAAGACGGCGTGCGCTCCGCAACCAATGAGCCTCTGCTTCACGGCATACCGGCAATCCCAGCGGGCGCAAAAGTCGAAGGCCAGTTCTTCCCGCTGCTATATGACCCAGCTGGACGCTCTTCAGGCTCAACACCGTGAGCGTCGGTGGCTGCACCGCTCCCGCGAGGTGTGCCGGTGCGGGGACGTGGCGCTCGAGGCGGACGCCATTCATTCAGCGCTTGGGCGTTGAACGCGATCGAACGATCTCAATTTAGCAAAACGTCACTGATGATCGGCTTCTCCGAGCGGAGTAAATTTCGTGCTGCTGCGGAACTTCTTGTAGTCGCCATCGCTGATATTCAGACTCAAGTCAAAGTTCTTCAAGAGCGCCAGGCGAAAGTCAACGTTGGCCACGATGCGCCGTTGCAGCCAGACTTCGTCATTGACCCGCGTTTGCTCAATCGTAGCGTGAGAGCCTTTGTGCATCCGGAATAGGACCAGGCCGAACGTCACCGTGTCGATGCACTCGAGATCAAGCTTCCGCCATTGGACATCCTCTTTGTCGATCCAGGCGCGGAAACGGAACTTGGGCAGGATTTTTGCTTCTTTCAGATGCGGTTGGTACCCCGGCCTGGGGTCGGCGTCGATGACGTAATTATCGCGTCCGTCCAGCGATTCCATACCCACAAAGCGAAAGTTGTAAGCCCCGGCGACTTCCTGGACA
>Ga0126381_100001293_pt1 | contig 26967 bp, 22 predicted proteins | sample PanSoiMetPlot_28_FD_96465 | JGI IMG/M metagenome (GOLD analysis project Ga0126381, IMG submission 96465) | Tropical forest soil microbial communities from Panama - MetaG Plot_28 | ecosystem: Environmental > Terrestrial > Soil > Tropical forest > Bulk soil | place: Panama | collected 2016-02-17
CAGCGGGACGCCCTCGTCTTGGATTACCTATAAGGCCTATGGCAATGGCGCGGTTAACTTCGTCTGGACCGGCGCTGCGGATGCCTCGCCGATGTTCAAAGTCGGCAATGGCTCTTTCCCGTCCGGCCCCTCCTACATCGTCTTCCAGGGCCTCCATCTCAATGGCAACGGCAACGCCGCTGACGGCTTCTTCTGCCGCGGCGGCCATCACGTATCTTTTATCTCTAACTCGGTCTCCAATACCGGCGGCTCCGGCATCGGCACTATCGGCTGCGACTATTTGGTGGCCGACCACAACCTCATGAACCACAACGGCTACATTCCCTCTTCCACTTCCGTCCCGCAGTGGTATAGCTGGACCAGCGCCATCTCCTATAACTCTCACGTCTGGTTCGACAACTACCCCGGGATCCATTCGGTGATCTCGAACAACATCATCACCGGCGAAGTGGACCAAAGCAAGAATCACACCGACGGGAACGGCATCATTCTGGATCTGGGCGGCAACACGCCTCCGGCGCTCATTATCAATAATGTGGTGTACGGAAACGGCGGCCGGTGCATCGAGCCGAACCAGGCGCAAAACTTCTACATTATTAACAACACGTGCTACGACAACGCGCTAGATACCACCGAGCCGAATTTTCCGGAATTTGGCGTGAACGGATCGAGCAACGGATATGTCGTCAACAACATAGGATATTCGGTGAGTGGCGGCAATCCGGCGTACGCGCAATATAACAGCGTGTCAAACGTAACTTACAACGCGAACATCTGGGACATCGGCGCACCCAACTTTAGCGCGTCGTTCATCAATGCCAATCCGCTATTCGTCAACGCTCCGAAGCTGGGCTCAAATGGCTACTCGAATTCGCTCGCTCCTTCGCTTCTGGGGACGGGCCTGGCGTTGCTGACGGGCAGCCCAGCGTACGGCCGGGGTGTTGATCCGAGCAGCCTCAGTGGCCTGAACTCATCTATCGCGTCCGACCTGAAGAAGTACATCTACACGGACATCAACGGCAAAGCCCGCCCGCAAGGCAGCGGCTCCGACCTCGGCGCCTACCAGCACTAATATGGTCAATCTCGGACTTTGACCCGAAAGAAGCAGCCCTCAAGGTCCCCTGGGGAGGAGCCAGCGAGAAGTCGCTGGCTCTTCTCCGTATTTTACATTGCTGACTCTGCGAAAGTCTGGATAGCCGGATTGCGAACCAACTCTACATCAGGATGGAACTTTTCTGCAGGCAGAGGCTTCATCAGGATGCCCCTAAGGAAACCTTCCGCCATGACCAGCCAACTGAAGAAGGAAACTAGCGCTCCTTTTATCGTGCGCTTTTGCAAAGCGACGTAGCCGAGGAGGACACCGAGTCCGGCAAACCACACCTCGAACCACGTTAACCGGCGCATCAGCAAGCTTAAGAGAGCCGCAGCGACTCCGGAGGCAAGCAGGAAAGCAGCAAGGGGCTCCCACCACCGCTCTCGCATCCACTGCCAAAAAAGCTTTGTGCCGAAATGATTGCGGGCGGCCTGCCCCATTCCGAGGTGAAAGTTTCGCCTTCTGCGGCTCCACACCGAAGAGAAGGCAATGGGAGCATCGTTGTAGTGGCGGACAATTGGATAGTCGAGCGTAAAAAGCCGAAAGCCAGCGTGACGAATGCGGAGGCCGAGTTCGGGCTCTTCTTCCGCGTTGAGATATGGATTGAAGGTTCCCGCGGCTTCCAGCGCCGAGCGCCGGTACAGCGCTGCTCCACCGCCGCCATAACTGCACCAGAGTACTTCCTGCGGCGAACAGAGCGGTTCCGGGCACGGCTCTGGAGAGTGCTTCTTGTCGGCAGCGGCCGTTGGCAAGTTGATGACGCTTCCGGTAACTGCTCCCACATCGGGCCTCTCGGATAAAAGGTGAAAGGCGCGAGGGAGCCAACCCGGAAGGAGTTCCGTGTCGCCATCCAGAAAAAGTACATGCCGGCCATTTGTCCACCGATATCCGACGTATCGCCCAATCGCGGGAGAAAGGCGCTGGCCGGATTTTAGGCGAAGAACGGTAACCGGGTAACGGCCCGCAATCTCGACGGTTTGGTCAGTCGAGGCGGAATCCACAAGTATGATTTCCCTCGGCAGGACGGACGACGTTGCGTCGAGGACAGATTCGATCAAGCGAGCGATATTCCATGCTTGATTCTTGGTAATCAATACGATTGAGAGTTCAGCCATCGATCTAGCCCTCGTGCATGCCGCAGACATGCTTGATTCGACGGACGCAAAGCCGTGTGCGTAACTCAATTGGCAGACAGCAGTGGTTTGACTGCTTTTCAATGGAGGAAACACTAAGACGCACGAATCAAGCTCGCGTCGAGGCAGTCATCCGCGCGTAATTTGGCCTAGGTAAACAGTCTGTACAGGTCTTCACCGGCGCGCTCGGTTACGGGATCGGGGACGAGTTGATCGGTGAATCGGCTGGTCAGTTTGGAGAGGAGTTCGCGCATTTCTTTTTCAGCGGGGGACCGCGAAGCGCCGGGCGCATGGCGTAGGAAGGAAATCGTTTTTTCTTCGGTGCCAAACTTGCGTTTGTAGCGGATGAGGCCGTCCTGGTCGATGTCGCTTAGCCCAAAGTCCAGGTACGTGAGGCCGCGCTTTTTTCCTTCCCGAATCCCATGCCAGATGAGGAGATCGTTCGGGCGGTGAGAAAGATCGTCGGGGAGAGAAGCGTTGAACTTGTAGTAGAGCGTTTCCTTCCATTGCAAAAAGAAGTCGCCGGCTACAATTTTGTCGCCGTGAATGGCCAGCATCAAAAATCCATGCCCTGGGTCCACAAAATTGCGCCAAATATTTTGGAAAAAGCTATAGGGCTGGGCCAACAAGCCATATTTATACTTGCGTATTTTAAGGTGCATTTCGAAAAAGACGCGCAGCTCTTGCTCAGACTGCGCCATTCGAACGGTGAGGCCTTCGCGCTCGGATTTCCGAACCGCACGGCGCGTGGAATCGTGCATTGCTCTCCAAAGCGCTTCGAGATCGGGCTGGAGCTCCAGGCGGTGCCACTTCGCTTGCTTCACCAAAGTGAACCGCGAGTCGCCCAAGGGAAGATCGTTGTGTAGGCAGCGCACGCTGACAGGGTGGCGCTCGGCAATCAACTGATCAATCAGGACGCGCCAGGACTCCTCGTCACTCACCAAAGGGTCGCAGTAGTCGGAAAACGGCAGAGCGACAATGCGCTCGCCCAGAATGTCTGAAATTCGGAAGAAAGGAATACCGGCCTGCGGCTGCCCGTGGTCATCGAGCGCAATGTTGGCGCCGGGTTCCCATCCGTAGGTTTCGGAAAGAACCTTCATCCATTCGGGCGAATGAAAAACGCTGCTGGGAACCTGCTGCACGAGCTGGCACCACAATGAATCGGTTCGGGGATCAACGCTCACAACGTTGGTTACAACGTTCAATTTTCCTGCCTCCTTGGGAGATTTGCTGACGAAACGGCTTGCGAGTCTTTTACTCGCAACTAGGCCGAGAAAGTGGTGGATTCCTTTGCTTCCTTAAGCACCTGGTCGGGTTGATGAGCTGGCGGATGCTTGTGGGCATTCTGCTCAGGGTCAGGGGGCACTGGATGTGTGTCCACTAAGGCTGCTGACATTTCCTCATCTTCCGTTTTCGTCGCCGGCTGTGGAGTAATAGCCGATGGCAGCACAGCCTTATATACAGAGAGGAGCTTCGGAATGGAGTACTCCCACGCGAGTTGCGTTTTGATACGAGCGCTGCCGGAAGCGCCGAGGGCCATTCTGCGGCCGGGATCGTCCATGAGTTGCGCCAGAGCGCGTGCGAACGCTCGTTCATCGTTGGGAGTCACGTAAAGGGCGGCTCCCCGCGCCGTGAAACGATGCTCGGTCAAGTCAAACGCTACGATCGGCTTGCCCAGAGACATGTACTCCATCATCTTGAACATTGTCGAGCGGTCGGTGTAGGGATTTGCGGGCGAGGAGTCTACGCAAATATCTGCGGCCGCGAGAAAGTGACGGAGCTTTTCGCCGAAAATGGGGCCGGTGAACCGCACATGGCCCTCGAGCGCAAGTTCCCGCGCCAAATTCATCAAGTCTTCGAGCGCGTCGCCAAAGCCAACGATTATGCAGTAAAAATCGCTGCGCCCGAGACCGCGAAGAAGGTAATTCAGCGCCCGTAGTAGATAGTCGACGCCGTCCTGGACACCCATCACGCCCACGTAGCCGATAATGGTTTTTCCCATTTGCCGCAGTTCCTGATCGGGTTCAACCGGAACGAGGGCGCGGTTCAGTTCAAGGCCATTACGCACTATCGTGATGCGCATCCCGGGAACCCCGGCACGCTCCATCGCGACTTTTTTGTAAGACTCATTCGTAACGATCACGTGATTGGCCACTCGGCAGCTTAGCTTCTCTAATTCAACGAGCGCGCGATAGACCAGGGGCTGGCCGCCGCCATGAAAGCGCGCCACGTACATTTCCGGTGACAAGTCATGATGATCATAGACAAAGCGTTTGCCGAATAGCTTGTAGAACATTGCAATGAATACAAATGCGTCCGGCGGATTGTGCGCGTGAATCGCGTCGAACCCCCCAGGGAAGAAAACCACCAGCGACAACAGAAAACTGGCGGCCATAGAGTATGCGTATTCCCACAGATAGGAGAGAAATCCATATGCAGGACGTGGCGCGGGGTAACGATAAACCGTTACACCATTGACGATTTCGCGAGAGGGTTGCCCCTTTCCAGATGGGCAGATGACCGTCACGCGGTAACCTGCGGAAGTCAGCGCAAAGGCCTCGCGCCGGACACGGAGGTCCTGCGGGAAAGGCAGATTCTCTAGAAGCATGAGAATTCGATTTTTGCCCGTTCCTTTCGCGTATTTCACTTTGTAGCCCCTGAAGTACCTGATGACGGCTTAAGCGAGCTGGGGGGCAAGGGACGGCTCCGTGCGCTCCGGACACACCGGAGAATCCATAAAAATTCGCTGCCAGAGTTCGACATTCATCAAACCCCAGAGCAGCGGGCCGTGATCGGCGAAGCCTCTCTCATGCTCGGTCATCAGCTTTTCCACGAAGGGTGGGTGAAAGAGTCCGCGCCGCTTTAGGGCCGAGGCGGAAAGAACATCGCGCATAAACATGCGCGCTTCCTTCCGCAGCCACTGAGAAGTCGGCACAGGAAAGCCCTGTTTTTTCCTGTTGAGAATTTCCGGCGGCAGCCAGGCTCTGCTAACTTTCTTCAGTAAATATTTTCGAGTGAACTTTCTCAATTTTAGGTTTTGCGGAAGAGCAGCGGCAAACTCCACGAGCTTGTGATCCAGAAGCGGCACGCGGGCTTCGAGCGAGACGGCCATGCTCATTTTGTCACCACGCGCGAGCAGCAGGTCCGCCAGCCAAAGCTTGGTGTCCACGTATAACATACGGTTGAGCGGTTCGACGGCATCGGTGCGCGATAGATGCTCGGCGAACACGTAGTCCGCGTCATAGCCACTCAAGATTTTCTTCAAATCGCTCGACAGCAGGGATTGCTTCATCCCGGAATTGAAAAGCGGAAACCAGTTGACGAAGCGGGTGATTTCGTCTGGCTGATTCAATGCGAAAAGTGCGAGCTTTTGGCGGCGCAATCCTGGGAGCCGTGAGCAAGCACCCAGTGCGAGCGATTTGACCGGCTGCGGAATTCTTCGAAACAGGGGGGAAAGCCTCTCTCCGGAATAGCGCGCGTAGCCGGCAAATAGTTCATCGCCGCCTTCTCCGGTGAGAACCATCTTGACGTCGCGGGCAGCCATCTCCGCGACCATATAATTTGCAAGAGTCGCGTTCTCGGCAAGAGGTTGGTCCAAGTGCCAAATCACTTTCTCCGCGAGGCCGGAGAGGTGCGAGGGACGGATGATGACTTCGTGATGATCCGTCTGAAGCTTTTTTGCAACCATGCGGGCATAGGGAAGCTCGCTGAATGCCTCTCCATCGCCTTCAAAACCAACCGAATAGGTTTTGACCGGCTCGTTCACGAACTGGCTCATCAGGGCAACGATGGTGCTCGAGTCCACTCCTCCGCTCAGGAAAGCGCCGAAGGGCACGTCGCTCATTAGGTGCTGTTTCACGCAATCGCGAAGCAAGGCTTCTAATTGCTCGGCGAAAACCTCTTCGCGAACGTGCCCGTTGGCGTGACTTGCAAAAGACAAGTCCCAATAACGGCGGATCCTTACACCGTCGCCGTCACACGTAAGGCTGGAGCCCGGAGGCAGGGCGCTGATTCCCTTGAAAATGGTCTGGGGCGCAGGAACGTACTTCAGAGACAAATAATTGTTCAAAGCTTCGACGTTCAACTCCGCTCGCACTGCCGGATGTTGAAGAATTGCTTTAATCTCTGACGCAAAGATGAGTGCGCCGCCCGCCTGTGTAAAATACAAAGGCTTGATGCCCAGACGGTCGCGAGCCACGAACAAGCGACGCTGCCGCGAATCCCAAACCGCGAAGCCAAACATGCCGCGCAGATGGCGAGTGCAGTCCTCGCCAAAGTCTTCGTAAAGGTGAGTGATAACTTCGGTGTCGCTCTTAGTTGCCAGTGTGTGTCCACGCCTTTCGAGTTCATCACGGCGTTCGCGGTAGTTGTAAATCTCGCCGTTAAAGACAGTGACGACGGTCCCAGCTTCATTACTGATGGGCTGTTTGCCGCCGCTCAAATCAATAATGCTGAGGCGGCGCATTCCGATCGCCAGATCATTGTCACAGTGCGCGCCGGAATCGTCAGGTCCCCGGTGATGCAAGACACGCAGCATGTCAGCGAGGACTTCTTGGCTCGCGGGCTTGTGTGATTGGTATTCGTAGAAGCCGCAAATGCCGCACATTACCGGATGCCTCGATTCGTCCTGGCGTACTTATTCCGCGTGGACATAGGAATCTCTCTGCCTTTCCGTCTCTGAATGTTTTACTTGGTTTTGCAGAACCTGCTCATACACTTCAATGACTTTCCCGGATACGGATTCGGCGTTGAGGTGGCCGACGTGCGCCCGGCCTGCCGTTCTTGGGCACCGTGAAAGAATCTCTCTCAATAGCGAAGCAAATGTTCTGGCGTCGGGAGGGCAGATGTAGCAATCGCGCGTCTTGCCGATGACCTGGCGAATATCCCCGACGTCGGTCGCCACAATCGGAAGGTTGCAAGCCATCGCTTGCTTGATGATGTTGGGCGAACCTTCTTGGTAGGACGGGAAAACAAGGACGTCGCAAGCGCTCATATAGAGAGCGAGCCTCGACTGCGGCTCTTTGTAAACCACCAGCAATTCCGTGAAGCCATTCTCCTGCTCAAGAACATCCGCAGCGGCCCTGGCAAGGGGAAAACGTTTCACGGGTATTTCCGGATTGGCGGCAAAGAGCAAGTATTTCCTATCCGGGAGCAGACCAAGCGCTTTCCTGGCTTCACCTTTTTCCACGGGCTTGAAGATTTCCAGGTCTACTTCATGCGGAATGACAAAGACGTTTGATTTCTTGAGCTGGCGCGCCATTTCCTGAGACTGAACAATCGCAGCATCCACATGTTTCGCAAGATTCTTGCAAGCAGCCGCAGCAATCACGCTCCAAAGCTCTTTCTTGCCACGCTCGTTAATGGTTCCTAGCAAATCGTCTCCGTGATAGGTGACCACAAGGGGAACTTTCCGCTGAGTGCGTCCGACTAATCCGACATAACCGAAATGAGCGTGCACAAGGTCAAACGAACTCTGCTCGAGACGCCTCTGCAACTGAAAAATGGCTTTTGGATAGAGCAACTTCCGGTTGCCCCCGCGCATGACCATCAGTTCGACGCCGATTCCAGCGCGCTTAAGGGCTTCTGCCTGGGTTTTCACAAACGAGCCAAAGGCAGGATTCTCCGGCGTCGGATAAATCGCTGTCATGATCAATACTTTCGTCAAGCTGTCCTTCGTTGGGGTGTCGAGCGAACCATGAGCAGAGGCGGCGTTCTGTTGGTCGCTTGGGTTGACTTCAATAAATTCGGTCCAGCTTTGTGGAGTCTCAATAGGAACTCAACAACTTATGCGGCGTTCGCATAAGAATCACGACCGGAAGGCGTCGCCCCCATTCGCCACATGGCCACCAGCAAACCGGCCATCAGCCACACCAATTGCTGGATCGGGCGCCCGCGAAAAACATCGACCGTCATGTGGACCAGGTGACCGACAATGCCTGCGGCGAATCCCAACGCAAGCGGCGAGAGCAGGCGATCCCTAAGATTCCAGCACCGCCATCCTTTGCGGACGATTCCGATATAAAACGCGAGATAGGCCGCCAAACCGCCTATCCCTGTCTCCGTGAGGACCAATAAGAATTTGTTGTGAACGGCATACAAAAACTCCGCTCTAAACTCGGAGGTCAGATAGGGGCCCATGGCCACTGTGAAGTTGTTCGCGCCAACTCCGAGCAAAGGATGGTCCTCAGCGATTCGAAAGGCGAGATTCATCAGGGGAATACGGGATTCCGCCGATCCGCGATCATCGCCGAACAAACGAGCGCCGATGAGCGAATGAAACGGAACGCAAAGCAGGGCAAGAAACAGAAAAGCGGCAATCGGCACCTTGAGCGAAAGCCCTTGACGGCGCCACGCGACGAAACATAACAGCACGAGGGACAGAAACAGAGCGAGCCATCCTCCGCGTGAAAATGTAAGAATTAGAGCAATGCCCCCAAGGCCCAGAACCGCCGTAGCCAGCCACTTGTGAAAAATGCCCAGGTTCGTGAACAAGACGCTGGCGGCACAAGTCAGAGAAATGCTAAGGTACCCCGCTGCAGAATTGACCCACCCCACCGTGCCGCCGATTCGCATGAAGCCTTCCCTGGGATCGCTGTCAATGTTGATGTGGATTGGCAGGCCCCAAATAGTGGAGGGCATTCCGGTAAACCGGAGGATGATCATCACCACGCTTTCGAGAAGACACGCTACGAGAAGCATGGACACAACGAAAACAACGTCCTCTCTTGTTCGGATATTGCCCGCGATGTAGACGTAGACCAGGCAGGCTTCCAGCAGAAGACAAACTTCAAAAAGGCTGAGGCTGACGTCTTGAGCGACAAAAACGGAGAAGAGAGTGATCGCGAAATAGGCAATTAGGGGCCCATTGACGTTCACACTGGCCCTGGTTGCGTGACTTGTTGCGCGATTGCGCTTCGTGAACGCACGAATCAGCCAAGACAGATACAAACCCGCGAGCGCCAAAGTTGTAGCGGAGATACTCAGTCCGCCCAGAGCACCGAGCGCGGCATCTTCTTCCCGGTAGAACAAGTGGATGCCGAACTGCAGAGGAATGTCTAGGATTACGACCGCGAGCAGGATCCTTTGAGCTGCCGCGGACGTTAACGCAAGAAACGGACTAAGGATCGCGAGAACAAAGGAGTTTCCTCCCCGCGACAGGTACCGCGCGGAACTCCTTTGCGCTCCCGCGATCATAGCGGCGGACTCATCCTACGAGCGGAAGATTCAGATGCGACCTCATCGGCCCGGCGAGCCGATTGAAATTCGCATACCACTTGCGAAACGAATCCAATCTGATGGTCCGTGAGTTCGGCGTACATCGGGAGGGACAAAATCCGGTCGGCATACGATTCGGTTACCGGAAAGTCGCCCCGTTTGTAACCTAGATCCTGATACGCAGCCTGCAGGTGAATCGGAACTGGATAGTGAACGCACGCATGGATGCCTCTGCTGATGAGGTGGTCCTTCAGCGCATCGCGTTGCTCCGTGCGAATTACATAGAGATGCCACACGGATTCTGCGCCGCCAGCTTCACCCGGCACGACAACTCGGCTGCCATCCAGATACTTCTGATAAAGTTTCGCGTTCCAACGCCGGGCCGCGTTCCACTTTTCCAGGTATTTCAGTTTCACGCGCAGAATTGCGGCCTGCATCGTGTCGAGTCTGCGATTGAATCCGCGGAACAGATGCTTGTATTTCTCTTTCTGCCCGTAATTCCGGAGCATCTCAAGCCGGCTGGCGATCTTCCGGTCTTTGGTGACCACCATGCCGCCATCGCCGTAAGCGCCCAGATTTTTTCCGGGGTAAAAACTGAAAGCAGCAGCGTGGCCAAAGGATCCCACACGCTTGCCCTTATAGCGGGCACCATGCGCCTGGCAGGCGTCTTCGATGACCACCAGCCCGTGCTTATCGGCGAGTTGGCGGATCGGACCCATATGCGCAGGATGCCCGTACAGGTGAACAGGGATGATGGCTTTCGTGCGGCGGGTGATGGCTCGTTCCAGAGCTTTCACGTCCAAGGTGTAGGTGAAAGGATCAACGTCCACTAATACTGGCTTGGCCCCAGCATGCGAAATGCCCAAGGCGGAGGCGATGAAGCTGTTCGCCGCAGTGATGACCTCATCCTCCGGGCCAATGTCGAAGGCCCTCAGAGCCAGCTCCAGCGCGGATGTGCCGGAGTCGACGCCGACCGCGTAGGGCGCGTCACAAAACTCAGCAAACTCCTCCTCGAAGAGGCGCACTTCGCGCCCCAGAATAAAGTCCGCATCCTGGATTACTTTCGATATCGCGTCACCAATCTCGACGGAAATTGCTCGATATTGAACTCCTAAATCAACGAAGGGAACATTCGGGTGCTTCGGATGCATTAACGTTTGGGTGGACACAGTCCGCCTTATCCTCCACTGGTACCTGTAATCCTTTACTTTCGATGGAACGGTTTATCGCTTCGAGGACTCGCACGACATCCCGCCCGTCCTTCCCATTACTTACGGGCTGCTTCCCCGTCCTGATGCATTCGAGGAAATGCCTGCATTGATTTTTTAGTGGCTCAACCGGCTCGATCCGGGGACTGACAATGTCGCCATCCCGGATTTGAAAACGGGACTCGCCATAGTTGAGCGGCTCTTCGTCTACAGGACTGACACCCTTCTCGAACACGCGCACCTGCTCGGGCCCGTTGAGATCATTGAAAACGATGCGGCGGTCGCTCTTGACCACCACGACCTCGCGCGCCTTGTCGGGATCCGCCCAACTGACGTGCACGTGAGCGAGAACATTGTTGGGATAGCCGAGGGAAATGAAGCCTACATCGTCCCGGCAATTTCCAAGAACTTTTCCGCCTATCGCGCTGACCCACTCCGGCGATGAATCGAGCAGGTAATTGAAAATCGCAATGTCGTGGGGGGCGAGGTCCCAAAGGGCGTTGACGTCCCGGCGAATGGGCCCGAGATTGGTCCTACGTGCATACAAGTAGTAGACGCGGCCGCTTGGTTGCTGCACGTACTCTTTCACCTTGCGGACGCCGGCATTAAAGATAAACGTGTGACCCACCATCAGAGTCGCAGAATGAGAGTCGGCCAGCTCCATGAGCTTTTCCGCCTGCGCTGACGTTGTGGTCAGCGGCTTTTCTACCAGCGCGTGCTTTCCTGCCAGCAAAACGCGGCTCGTCACGTTGAAGTGCGAGGTCGCTTCAGTGCAGACGACCACTCCCTGCACGTCAGGTTGCGACAGCACATCGTCGACCTCGGTGGTCAGGTACGCGTTGGGGAATCGCCGCGCGACTTCCTTCAAACGATCCGAACTCTGCTCGCAAACGGCAACGACCTGCGATTCTGTCAATTCGTTGAAGATTCGAACATAATTCATCCCCCAATAGCCGCATCCGATTACAGCGATGCCGATAGGCTTCGTATTGGAGGGACTTCCATGCACTCCAAGTGGAACAGTCGATTCCCTCATTCGGCACCTCTTCTAGAAAGGACTGCAGGGATGGTAAGAAATAGAATTTTTAGATCGAGCCAAAGGGACGCCCTGCGGATGTAGTCGACGTCCATGCCGATCATCCCCTCGAAAGATACCTGGCAGCGTCCTTTGACTTGCCACCACCCCGTGATCCCCGGCAAAGCCGCAAACCGGTTGTGATGGCGAGGGCGGTAGCCTGCCACCTCGTAGGTGGGGACCGGCCGAGGTCCCACCAAACTCATGTCGCCTTTCAAAACGTTGAAGAGTTGCGGAAGCTCATCCAGGCTGAATTTGCGCAGAAAGCGGCCCAATCGCGTCACCCGAGGATCGTTCGTGAGTTTATATTTCCCCCCGCTTTCGGCGCCGGGCTGGGCGCGGCCCTCGACAAAGTCCTTTATGTAGGCCTCGTGCAAAGAAGAGTCCGCGTCACGCACCATCGAGCGGAACTTATAGAACGGGAAATTTTGGACAACCCAGACGCGCTGCCCACCAAAGCGCTGGCGCTTCGCCCCCACGCGCTCCTGGGTAAAGATGATCGGCCCGGGCGAATCCAGTTTGATGAGTAGAGCAATCAGCAAGAGCAGAGGAAAGAGAAGAATGATCAACGCAGTGGCTAGACAGAGATCCATGCAGCGTTTCAGCACAGTGTAGAAAGTATTCTCCGACTCCTGAGCCAGCACTTCGGTCCGACCTGACCACTGCCACATCTGTTGTTCAGCCATTTGGGTTTGTTCCTGATGTTTTGGATTTGAGGATGTGGGCCATCAGCCGGAGTTCTTTCTCTCCAGCCGCTGGGACGCTTGCACCGTGGACTCAGGCGGGTTACAAGACTCTTTCTTACAACCTGCTGTAAAGCGTTTCTGGGATGGGATAAGTGCGGTTGTTGAGCACAACGCCCAGCACGCGCGCATTAGCTGCGGCGAGACTTTCTTTAATGCGACGGGCCGTGTCGCGTCGCGTGGAGTTCGCTTCCAAAATCAGCACGACGCCATCCGTCCACTTGCTAATTAGCATGGCCTCAGCGTTGAGCCACAAAGGCCCGGTGTGAACGACAACATATTGAAATACCTTGCGGAGTTCCTCCATTCGAACTCGCAGGCGCTCCGCGACCCTGACGGAATTCAACTGGGAGGCACCATACCCGCTGGGTATCATCCAGAGATTGTCAGATGAAAGCTGCTGCGCAAATTCTTGAATGGGTGCGGAGTCCGTCAAGGCCTCAGCAAGCCCTCTTTCGTTTTGGACGCCACAGTATTCATGCAGGGATGGCACCCGAAACCCCATGTCGACCAAGCAAACTGCTCCCTCCGCCTGCGCAGCGAGTATCTCCGCCGCGTGAATGCAGATCGTAGCGCACCCGGTGTTGCGCTCAAATCCGGAAAACAGCACCATTTGCGGCGAGCCCTCATCTGCAAGAAAGACACGCTGCACCAATTTGAGTTCTTCCTCGTGCGCAATCGCTTCCCGCCTCGGGTCTTTGTAGGCGCTTCGTGTTCGGCTCTTTCTCCCACGGCTATCACCAATCGTTTTGCCCTCGCCCACTCCAAAGCTTCGGGTAGCTGGCTGGCGCGGCGGCTCATGGTGGGTGCTCTCTTCTTTGGCTGGATTCGGCTCTTGAAGCTCCGTGACGCCTGAGCTGACAGCCCTTTCGGGGGAATGCTGCGATTCTGGTATAACTGCGCTCGAGAGCGTTTCTGGCTCCAAATCGAGTTCAAGAGCATCGTTGAGCTCCGGCCCGATGTCTGGTTTGACCCAGGTGACGGACTCCTTGGCCGTGACTTCCCAATCGTCCAACGTCTGAAAGAGGTCCTTCTCGTTGCTGATGTTATGAAGGAGTTCGAAATTTTTGCTCATGGGTGCCGAGGGTCTGTGCTATTGATTTCAGCAGCATGCTTGTCAGCGCCGGTCTTCAGATGGCCTCTTGAAGAGGGCAGGGGCAGGCGAATTTCTTGTCCTACCTGAAGATTTGTCAGATCCTTTAGGTCCGGATTTAAGTCACGGATTTCTTTTTGAACCGTTTCGTCATATCGTCCGACCAGAGACAAGCACAGCGCCCCGAGGGTGTCCTTCGGCTGGACTACATAGGTAAAAACGTTCGACGAGTCTCGCCGCCCAACAGATGGCTGCGAATCTATGGATTGGAGTTCGTCGTAATCCGTTGTGACCGGCGCTTCCGAAGTATGTTTCGAGCCCGCCGGAACATAACGTGACGAAACTTGATTTGGATTCTCCTTGTGAACTGTTCGTGCTCCCGCTCGCGTTCCAAGGTAAATTGCTAATCCCAACATCAGCAAGGAAAGCAACGAAGTTTGAAGAACTCTTTGCTGGGGAAAGGGCCTCTTCATTCGGGAAGAAAGCGGTGGAATTGCCGGGTCGGGCGCGGCGGCAGCTTGTCGTTCCATCGGCTGGATTGCAACTCGCGTACTCGTCGCCTGCGGTTTTGCGGGCCGTGAATTTATGGACAAGTCTCCAGCTGCCTCGCTCACGATTTCCGGGCCAATCTGTCGGCTTCGCATGGCGCATCCCAACGAAAGTGCACTGAAGCAAAGGTGATTCACGACTCGTGGGATTCCATGGCTTCGTTCCGCAATCGCCGCGGCGGCCTGGGGAGTAAATAGCTCCGCTCCCTGGTATCCCGCAACACGGAGCCTGTGATTCATATAGCGAATTATTTCTGTACGAGGCAGAGGCTCCAGCCGCGCGCGCACGGCGATCCGTTGCTCTAATTGCGTCAAGCCGGGGCGCGCCAGCCGTTGTTCCAGTTCCGGCTGGCCCGCTAAAACGATCTGCAGAAGCTTTCTGTCCGGCGCCTCAAAGTCTGAGAGCAGGCGAACTGTTTCCAAAACCGAGTCGGAGAGATTCTGGGACTCGTCGAGGAAGAGCACGACGCGCTTGCCGGCTTTGGTCTCGCGAAAGAGAAAATCGTTCAAGTCCGCGTGCATCCGCACGATGTCGCGATCCTGGCTGTCGAGGCCAAGGTCTTCCATCAAGTAACGGAGGAGTTCACGCGAATCGCACTGCGTTTGGAACAGGAACGCGCTGTGCACGTAGCCTTTCCAACGCTTGAGCAGTTGAAAAAGAAGTGTGGTCTTGCCCATCCCGGGCTCCGCCACAAGTGACAAAAATCCACGCCCCGTTTCTATTCCATAGAAAAGGGACGCCAGCGCTTCTCTGTGACCGGGGCTGAAATACAAGAAGCGCGGATCTGGAGTCACGCCGAACGGCTGTTCTCGAAGCCGATAGAAGTCGAGAAACATTGCTTAGTCGCCATCTCTCGGAATCGCGGCCACCACCGGGCTTCCCAGGAACGACTCCACTTCTTCCGGGGTCCGAAACGACGGATCCCAATAATCGACCGCGAACGCCAGAAGTACGCTCGATACAGCCCCCAGCAACGTCCCCAGAGCTATTAGATACAACCACCGTGATTGCGCCGTGAAAGGCACCGAGGCCGGCTCTGCCACCACTACATTCGAAATGCGCTGCCGGTCCAGGGCGTCAGAGATTCGTGCCTCTTCCTGCTTGTGCAAATAGAGCATGTAATTGTCTTCATCTGCTTTCGCTGCGCGCAGCATGTCCGTGTGAAGAACTTCTTTGTTGTCGAGTTCCTGGCTCTCCGTCTTGTACGAGCGCACCAGAGAAGCGGTCGCTCCTTCACGCGCCTGCAAAGCTGCTAAGTCCGTTTGTGACTTGGCCAGTTCGGACCGCAGCGATTCGTAAGTTGGGTCGCGGTCCGTGGTTTCATCCCGCAGGGGAGCTTTTTCCGCCGCTTCAATGGCCGCGCGCGTTTGGGCAATCTGCTGCTCGACTTCCTGCACGGGCCGGTAGGTCGGTTCGAACTTCGTTAGGAGGTCCGTTCGCTTCAACTCCAACTCCAGCAACGTAGATTTCATGCGTTCCATGAGTTGCGGATTGTCGGCCGTGCGGACTTGCGTCGTCTGGCGTTTCGGAAGTGTGTCTAGTTGCGTTTGCAGCTTGCTGATTCGCTCGCGCGTCTCCGCAATGCTCGCTATCGTCGTTTTTAGATCCGCTTCGACGTCAGCCAGCTTCCGGACGCTAATCTCTTTCTCCAAGGCCGGATTGACGACCCCCTCCGCTCGGCTGAAATTCGTGAGCTTGTTCTCTGCATTCAGCAGAGCCGTGCGATATTGCTCCGCCTGCTGGTGAAAGAAATCAAATTCTCCGGGAGCGCGGTGGATGGCCAGATGCTTCTCGAGGTACAGACTCGCAAGCGTGTTTAACACCCGCGCCGCCAGCTGTGGATCTTTCGAACTGTATTTGACGCTGATCAAGTTTGTGAGCTTGATGGGCTGAACCGTAAGGTCACTTTCTAATTTCACGACGGCGCGCGAAGTCTGCTCGTCGTCTTTCTGGCCGAGCATGTTCCAAACCGAGTGGTCGCCGGTCCTCTGCAAATCGCAAGCGAGGACTACTTTGGTAAGCAAGTCCCGCGATTTCAACAACTCAGCTTCCGACTGCAGCTCTTCCTCGCTCACTTCCGTCCGCATTTGCATTGGCTGCTCGCGGTCCGGTGTCACCATGTTGTCAGCCCGTTCGTGCCGCACCAGGATTTTCATTTCGGATTGATATTTCTTCGGCAGAATAAACGCCAGCGCAACCGCGATCGAAAAGACGCCCAAGAAGGTATTGATAATCAGCTTCTTGTGCCGAAAACCAACGCTCAGCAAATCTCGCAAAGTTACGGATTGCCTTTCGTCGCCCTGTTTTCTGTTTAGATTTTGGTCGAACATAACCGCTTACCTCAACACTCCTGGATTTGCATACACACCCATGGATGAAGTAGGAATAAACCTCTCGATTTTGGACATCGTGTTCTTCGGCACGTAGAGAAAATCACCCGGCTGCAAGTAGGCGTCTTCGTCCAAATTGCCTTCACTCAGCATTTTTTTCATGTTGAGCTTTTTGACTTGCGCCCACCCCCCGGGAACGCGGTGGAACAACAAAACATGCGAATGCTTTGCGGAATCCCTCAAGCCACCTGCAATTGCCACGGCTTCCGTGGCCGTGGTGTCTTCGCGGAGATCAAACTTGCCCGGGTGCCCAACCTCGCCTCCAACAATAAAAAAGGGCTTTTCGAAATCCTTCAGTTCCACATTGATGACCGGTTCGTGCAGGATCTTTGAGTACGCCGTTCGAAGCGCGTTTGTCACTTCGGGCAAGCTTTGCCCTTGCACGCGTATGTTGTCTATGCCGCGAAGAGTGATGTAACCGTCGGGCTGGACGGTCACGGTCTGGTTGAACTCTGGTGTAAACGGAAATTCCAAGGATAAAACGTCCGCCGAATGCAATTGATAGCGCCGGTTGCGATGCTGGAGGATCTCGGTTTGCCCGTGATTGTCCGCCGTTGCGTTGCCGTCTTGGAGCACCGGCTGAGACGGCGGCACTTGTTCGCGTTGTTCCTGTGCCGGCGTTACGCTTGCCCAGGCCAGTGCGATAGGAATCAACAGCGAGAATTTACCGACGCTCTTCACAAATGTGAAAGCTTTCTGATGCTTGTAAACCACCGACGCCTCCCTTCTCCATGCGACTGCTTTGCCAGTTGCCTAATCGACCCGAATCGTCTCGTCGCTTACGCCTGCCATGGCGTCCAAGCGGGCCGCATTCGTTAACAAAGGGGACTGACGGCGATGTATTGCGCTAATCGTTGTGGGTTTTCCTGCTTGAACTTCACCTATCCAATTTCTTTGGACTTCTACCGCGACGGAGCGCTGAAGCAAGCTGACGGATAGAACGACCTTGATTCCTGATTTGATCTTGACGATGATTCCCGTCAGGCCGCGCAAAGGACCGTCGAGAATTTGCGCTACATTCCCAATCTGCATGTACGGCCAGGGCATTGCGGGGAGCCCGCTCCTTTGCACCTGCTGGATAGCTTCGATCTCTTCCTCTTCAACCGCGATAGGGGTCTTGCCTACACCGACGATCTGCATCACTCCCGGCGTCATTAGAACCGTCAGGCGGTTCTGCGGGTTCATTCGGCAAAACAGATAGCCCGGAAACAACGGCATCTCGATCACTTTCGTGCGGTCCGACCAGCGCCGTGTGCTCTTGCTCACCGGCAAGAAACACTCGTAACCCGAATTCTCCAAAAGCAAATTTGCCGTCTTTTCTCTGCCCGTTCGCACGAGGATCGCGAACCAAGGCCACTGTTGAGATCGAACTCCCATCCTCTTCTCCCGAGCACGCTACCGCCGTAAAAGTCACATTTCCTGCTTGTGCTTTAGGGTCGGTATTCGTTCGCATTCCGTTTTTCCGCTTCCTACCCGCATGTGCGAGCAACACTGAAATCGTGGAAACCCGGCCCCTCAAACACGCTACGCCGGGCGTAGCCCCCTCACAATCCGGTCTAAACCTTAAAAATCGAGCAAAGGAAGTACCCAGAGGTTGGCGTCGCTCTCTCGAAACAATTTCAGACAAAAAAAGGGACCGGTATGCCGTAAGAAATACAGCTTTTTTTTTTCGCAGATCAGACTTCATTTACAGTTAATAACGGTAAGATGTTTTAGCTTCTGATTATGTAGTGTCGGGTATTCTCCCTAACCCGTTTGGGCAAATCATCTGCTTGTCGCGCCGACGCGCCCTCCCTATCTTGTTTGCACCCTGTGCGTAGTTGATTCGTGCAAACGTGATTGAACGTTATGAAGATTAGACCGATTGGGTGCCATGCTTTTTGATTCGCCCGTCTTTGTTGCGTTCCTGATTCCCGTCGTTTTGGTTTTTTGGCGGCTGGATCGCCGGGGCCAAAACGTCTTTCTCCTGCTGGCCAGTTATTTTTTCTACGGCTGGTGGGACTGGCGCTTTCTGGCGCTAATGATCGGCAGCACCGCGATGGATTTTGTGATCGCCCAGAAAATCGTACCGGCGCAACAAAATCCCCATCGCAAAAAGTGGTTTATCTTTTCTCTGATTCTGAATTTCGCCATTCTTGGCGTCTTCAAATATTTCGACTTCTTTGCCAGCTCCTTCGTGAGCGTGTTGAACACCCTCGGGCTGCACAATATTCCACTTCCGCTCATTCGCGTCATTCTTCCGCCGGGAATCTCGTTTTATACATTTCAGGAAGTGGCTTACATCGTGGATGTTTACAAGGGAAGGATTGAGGCCTCGCGATCTTTCGTCGAATACGGCCTGTTCATCAGCTTTTTTGCGCACTTGATTGCCGGCCCCATTCAGCGGCCCAGTCATTTGCTGCCGCAGGTGCAGAGGGCGCGGACTCTCGATCCGGACCGCTTCTTCGACGGCCTTATGCTGATTTTTTCAGGAATGATTCGCAAGTGCATTGTTGCTGATAATTGCGCGCTGCTGGTGAACGCCGCCTTCGGCGGCCAGCTTGGGCCGCCTAATTCATGGGTCGTTCTGCTCGGGACTTACGGATTTGCCTGGCAGGTCTACGGAGATTTCAGCGGCTATAGCGACATCGCTCGCGGCTGCGCGCAGTTGCTCGGTTTTCATTTCATGGTCAACTTCCGGCAGCCCTTCCTGGCCCATCGCCTGCAGGATTTCTGGCGCCGTTGGCACATCAGCTTGAGCACCTGGTTGCGCGATTACCTGTACATTCCCATGGGCGGCAGTCGCTTGGGTGAGTGGAAAACCGTTAAGAATCTATTTGTGACCATGGTCCTGGCGGGCCTCTGGCACGGTGCCAATTGGACGTATGTCATCTTCGGCGCGATCCATGGAATTGTTTTGCCTGTCGAGCGCTTCTTCTTTCCCGTTAAAGCCAAGTCCGCAACCAGCTCGGTTCCAGCTCCCCCCACCGGATTTTTTGCTCTGTGGGCTCAGCGGATCCTTACCTTTAACATACTTTGCGTGAGTCTGGCTTTTTTCCGCGCCACTTCGCTTCACGCCGCAGCGGAGTTTCTTGCCGGACTCACCAACTTTGCGTGGCGCCCCGAATATGCGTCAGCCTTCTTTTTGCTTTGTCTCTATTCCGTGCCTTTGTTCCTCATCGACCTGCGCTTGGAAGCTACAGATCAGGAATACCCTTTTGCCAATACTTCTTATGCGTTTCGATCTGCGCTAGCCGCGGCCGCCTTCGTCGCGCTGGCGTTTTTTTCCGGGAGCAACCTCAATGCCTTCGTCTATTTCCAATTCTAGGCATCCGGCGATCACTTACGCCAAGATCTTGCTCGCAATTTGCGCGGCCCTCACCATCTGCTTTGAGGGCCTGAGTGATTATCTGCTCAAACACCATTCTGAAACCCATTCTCGTGTTTCCCAGCAATACGCCGATGCCCTGCGCGTTCGCCATGCCAGGCCTGGTGAACCCATGTCTGTTCTCATGGTAGGCAATTCCTTGCTTTTAGATGGCATCGATGTGGACCGTTTGCAGAAACTCACTTCCAGCCAACTCAGCATCCACCCCGTTTTTCTCGAGGCCACCGGTTACTACGATTGGCTTTATGCTTTGAAGCGGCTATTTCGCGATGGGTCGCGTCCCGAGGTCGTAGTGCTAGGTGTCGGTGTGAACGCCTTTTTGTCCAACAGCGTGCGCCAGGATTATGCGCCGCTTATGTTTTTTGACTTGAAAGACGCCCACAATGTGGCCCGCGACCTAAAATTTGATAATACAGAGACGAGCAATGTGTTGCTCGCTCATTCCAGCGTATTTTGGGACACGCGCAGCGTCATCCGTATGCAGATCCTTCGCCACACCGTTCCTCATTGCCAAGAACTCTTTCTGCTCTTGAAGCCTCAGCCGGCCATTCCACCGCAGCCGGAATTTGCCGCCATTGCGAATCCTCGGCTGGAACGGCTGCAACAACTGTGCGCATTGTACGGCACAAAACTGATCATCCTTGTTCCCCCAACTCCTTACTCGCAGGACGCAGTCCATCAGATGACGCTGGCATCGCGGAAAGCTGGCGTCGAAACGCTGGTCCCCGTGGATCCGGGGGTTCTTTCCGTTCACTATTACCAGCCGGATGAAATTCACCTCAACTCCGCGGGCGCCGCCATCTTTACGGTGGCGTTGGCGACCTATCTGCCTCGCCAGCTCAACCACGAATCCCTCGGGTCGCCAAACTAAAGGAACTTTACCAATCGACGCCGGGCCTCAAGCGAACGTCAACAAAGTGCGATTCGGACAGGTACCGCATTGCCGGCGGGGAGTTTAGATTTGGTATACTGAAAAACCCGGCGCGGTACCCAAGCGGCCCAAGGGAGAGGTCTGCAAAACCTCCATTCGTGGGTTCGAATCCCACCCGCGCCTCCAACATTCCTAAACACTTGGTGCGAGGTTCAGTTCTGCTCAAGTGTGCTCACTGTAGCGGAAAATGTAGCAGGTGGCTGTTGCTTTTAGCGAGAACTAGAAAGCCCATTTAGGCTCAGTGGGACGGCCGCAGACCGGTTATGGCACACAGTGCGGCACACGCTGGAGATCCTTTCGGCCGGCCCAACTGAAGGATTCCTAGGACGTAGCCCTCTCAAGATTTAACCACCCCTCCCAAACACAGGCGTTTTCAATGTTTTCAATAATTTACGGACACTACAAGGCAGTAGAAAACAGTACAAATCATCGGTTTCGGGTACAACTTGGGTACAACTTGCACAACATTTGAGTCGTTTTAGGGGCTTACGGGACACCTTAATTGGGACCTGCTTGACTAATGGAATGTACCGGAGGAAGGACTCGAACCCTCATGCCCTAGGCAACGGCTTGAGGAGAAACCGAGAATCTCGATTGCTCCACAAGCCGTCGCGTCTGCCAGTTCCGCCACTCCGGCTCAGTTTTCGAGTGTATCACACGTCCTTAACTGGTCCACGGTTTCCACCTTTTTGTCGCAGCTTCATTCGGATGGCCCGGAGCAAAAAATTGATAGTTGGTACACACATTGCACACAAAAAGTCGAAAGCGCACGTCTGTCGGACTGTTTTGTTCGTTAAAGGCCGCAATGCGAACCTCTGTCTTTTGGTCACGATAAAAACCCTTGCCGCATATGCGACAGGGAAGAATAAGTTTTCCGCTTCCATCGCTTTGCGGCACTCCATGTTCGATCATCGTCAGAGTTTCATCAGTCATTGCTAATAATTCCTTGGAGGACGCGAGGGATTGCTCCGGTCGCTCGACCACACATCTATCTAGAATTGAGTTAACTAGCCCCATGTTTCGGTCGTCTGGGAAGAGAGCTTCCAAATCGACTCCTGTTGTCCTGTGGTATTCACGGGGAAGCTTCATGCGTCCTGCGATCATGCACCACAGAAGCTTTCCAAGCATGTAAACATCAAAGTTGGGTCGGACCTTTTCAAGGCGATCCCCAAGGTCACCCCACGGAGGCATGTAATCACGCGGCCCCACACGCTCATTCGTGGTCGTGAGGCGGTCACTTCCTGCTGGCATGTAGACAATGCCGAAATCCCCGAGGATAAGTTCGTCATCGGCTCGCAGAAAAACATTCGCAGGTTTGATGTCTCGATGCACATACCCGTCCGCGTGTAAAGTTGCAGTGGTGGCCACAAGAGAGCGAAACGCCCGAAGGGCAGGAAGAGCTTTCCCCCGGTATTTCAAAATGTGACGCTCAAGAGAGCCCTCAGGAAATAATTCAGTAACGATCCATCGCTCACGTTCGTTAGCCGCCAAAAGTTTAGGTAATCCAACACGGTTCTGGCTGAGCGCCTTCACTTCATTTTTCAATCGCTCTATGGCTTCGTATTCATCGGAACCGAGCGTTGGTGTTAACTTCGATGGGCTCTCCGCTGGAATTCTGAAGTGCTTCAAGGCTCCAAGTTCTGCTATTGAATCGGGCCGCGCATATGTCCAAATCATTTGCGCGAATAGCGGTCGCAGCTTTTCATGCAGCGCGATTTCCATATCCGCCATGCATTTCTCACGTTCGGCAGATCGTGCGGGGGTCCTGACCTTGTAGACTTGGCTTTGACCGCCACCGCCGATCGTTTCCAGCACTTCCCAATCGTCATATTTTTCCATTTGTTTTACCTTCAGTCGAAAACCGATGAATCTTAACCTACATGCAGGTTGGTGCCACGACTTTTGGTCTAAGTTCGTGAACTTTGGCAGAATTGGTTAAAATTGTATGCACATGAACGCCGAACTTTCTCAACGCACGCTTGGCCTGCTTCGTAGAGTTCTGGAAGGGATGCAGCCTGAAGACTTTGCTACTCAGCAGGAACTCTCACGATTCTGGAAAGACACACTCTTTGATTTTGGTTTCGCTCAAACAGTTATCGACGTAGCTTCAAGCTATGAGTTCAGATGGGGCGACATCATACCGGATTTGTTTGTCGGTCGTTTCGGGCGTCAAAACTCCTATTTCTCAAACGCACTACCACCATATTTCTGCGAACAGACGTTGAAACGGCTACTGGCACTCGCCTTGTTTTACGGCAGAGATATACATCTGGGCGATGAACTTCGGCAATCCCTGAGGGACGATGGATTTGATCTTAAAGGCGATCACAACGATTTTTACGTTCCAGCGGATGTTCAGCAGAAATTGAAGTCCGTTGTAAGCGAGGCAGAACTCGAAATCATCAATATCGTTGTAGACCGATTTTTGAATCTCCACCAATCCACGTCACGGAAACCTCTCGTCATCAAATTCAAGTCAACCGAGATTTTGGAACGACTTGTCCGGTGTGGCGTCCTCAAAACCAACGATCAGGGACAACACTACCTGCCGCTGACTCTCGCCTTTCATTATTCAGGAAACACTGTTGCATTAGACCGCGCAAAGAAATCCGTCGAAATCACGATGAATGTTTTGCGAAATCTGTATGAAGTGGAACCCGAAAAGCCCGAATCTCACTTTAAGTTCCCCGAGATCGAAGCACACGCCAGGAAGATATATGACAACTTGGATGAAGGAGAATTGAAATTCGGTCTTTATCTCCTTCAAGAGTTTTCTGGTGTGCTTGGTCAGTATGGCTCCAACACTGAAGGCACAGAAGTGAATTTTGTAGGGATCAATGAAAACATCGTTACCAAAGATATTCCCGGCGCGTGGGACGACCATATCGAACAGCGCAGCCAGTTCATTGAGCGAGAACAAGCCCGTAGCAGGATCAGGAGAAGTCAACAGATGCATGTGGAACCAGTGCATCAGCAATCGACAAAGACAGAACCAGGAGACCAAAAACCAATCACTCAAGAAATTAGGGAAAAGACCGTGACATCATCCAAGAAACCTGTAATTTTGGTTTTAATTTCCCACAGCAGTAAAGACGTGGGCCTTGCTACAGCGCTGATCGAATTATTGAGAGCGGGTTTGGGGCTCCTCGCTACGCAGATTCGGTGCAGTAGCGTAGACGGGTATAGACTTCCCGCTGGCGTGGATACAGATGCTCAACTGCGGAAAGAGGTCGCAGATGCCGGGGTTCTTGTGGGGCTACTTACACCAAACAGCCTGTCTTCGACATACGTCTTATTTGAGCTTGGTGCTCGATGGGGAATCGAGCGACCCATGATCCCGCTCTTGGCCGGGGTTACGCCGGAAGAGATGCGTGGGCCACATCGTGTTCTCAATGCCTTGTCGTGCGGCAGCGAATCGCAACTTATCCAGTTCATTGAAGACACTGGAAGAGAGCTAAGAATTGGACCTCAGAGTTCATCGTCGTACTTGGACAAAGTGCGAAATGTCAAAAAACTAGCGGATAATGCAGGAACTTACCCGGCTGGAAACGCCTCCGAACAGCAATTGGTTTATGAAGAATCCGTTTACTGGAAAATGAAAAACGGCGACCGAGAAGGTCCATACTGTCCGAATTGCTACGATGACAAAGGCAAGATGGTTCACTTAAGTCCTGGGGCCACGAAGGGCACTTACGGATGTGGTGCTTGTCAGAATAGCTTCCGCACGAATGAGTTCAATGCAAGATCGGTGAGGCGTCGTCCGTTTAGCAGCCGATAGAGACTTGCCGTGAGGAAGAATAAATGGACGACTTCACTCATCTCGATCCGACCGAAGAGGCTTTCAATGTTTTGCGCCAATCAGATTACTCGCAAGTTGAGAAGCTCTGCATTTGCATAGACGCTGATGTCGAGTCGTGGTTTACGTCTACTATCGCATGCTGCGATGCTTGCATAGACGAATACAAAGCTGAATGGCCGAATGCATACCAGCATGACGAATCTTTTCAAGACAATTGCATGAACTTTGATACTTTCTACGAGGGCTCAAAGATAATATTTGGCTGGGAACGGAGAGTATCGGGCGTGGCAATGGGTAACCGCATTCCTTAGCCCCTGGCCAGGCTCCGGCGACGAAGACCCTATTGAGCGGGCGAAGGCGGCCGTTCTGGCGATTCTAGGAGGCGACAACCCATGCGCGGATTTTTTTAGCAAGAATGGTTCAAATGACGCATACAAGGACTTCGCCACCAGCCCAATCACCACTTATAACGGACCGAACTACTACACTCCCTTTGTCGACGCAAACGGAAAGCTGAACGCCTATCTCGAAAACGGTTTCATGAAGCCAGGACCCGGTGGAACAGGCGCTATTGAACTTAATCAAAACGGAGCATTCTTTCAGCAGAGCGCATACGAGTTTAAACCGGATGTCGTCACGCCGAGCCCACGCCGCGTTCCAGCCTACGCGAGATCATTCCGCGGAAACACGTTAGGAGCTCAGATTCTCACGATGCTGCACGAATTTGCGCACATCGAGGGGGTAATCGATCCAGATAATGGCCCCATTTCTCAGGCGGCGACGAAGTCTGGAAACAATACTGCCTTGGTGGAAAAAAATTGCCTAACCGCGATCCAGGATGCCCTCAAAGCATTCTAGACTTAAGTTAGAACGTTATGAAGATCAAGAGAAAACCCATGCTTCCGAGAGTGACTTTCGCCCTGTCCGGCTGCACTGCATGCCTTCTCATTGCCCTGACGGTCGTAGGTTCCAATTCGCAGCACGTGGGCGATGTCAGTACAATCGGGCTTGCCGATCATCCAGTTATTGATGTGTTCTTCCTCCAGTCACAGGGAGTATGGATTCTCGAGAGTGACAGAAGGCACGAGTTCCTATTTAGAAGTTTCGACGAGGGAAGAAACTGGTCCGATATGCCCCTACAATTCCCTCTACATGAATTATTCTTCTTGGATAGCCAGCACGGATGGGCGACAGAAACCCGTGACGATCACGACTCCGTTCTAGCGACATCGGACGGGGGCCTGAATTGGAACGTGATTTGTCCCCGATTACCCAGTGAAACGCTGATGGTCGTCGGGATGTTTTTCACGGACTTAGCCCACGGGTGGGTCCTCGCTACGCAACCGAAGGGGCTGAGCATTGTGCTGCAAACCTCTGACGGCGGTCGCACTTTTAGCGTGGCTAAGGCCCTCTCGGGGAAGTTTGGCTTATCCCACGTCCTCGTCTCGGCCCCGGACTCAGCCAACCTCTGGATGCTAGGCGAAGATTCAGTCCTGTACAGTCCGGATGGAGGACAAGGGTGGGTTTCTCAAGTAAAAAGCGCGAACCTTCCGGGAAGGCGAAAGTCAATCAGCTTCTTTGGCGGTCATGCATTCGCAGATGGGCGAGTGCTACTCGTTGGCCAGAGCGCGGGCGCAGTCATCCTCAAATCGACCAATTTGGGGTCGGATTGGCACCTAGTGACCGAGTCAAACGCAGCGCACTGGTTCAATGATATTCAGTTCTGGGATGATAACCATGGTTGCGCCGTTGGTGGCTCCACGTTGTTGTTCTGCACTGCAGACCGTGGGGACACTTGGGAAGCCCGTAATGTTCTTCCCAGATCGCAGACAGCCACGCCTTCGGTCGAAAACACATTCGAAAAGCTCTTTCTCGCAAAAGGCGGTACACGAGGTTGGGTCCTTGCGGGGGACGGATTCCTCTTTGAAACCGAGGATGGGGGCAACTCGTGGCGGAGACTCGACCTTATTGAAACGTCAAACGGTAGATAAACGCATCATCGGGGGAAACTCGCGAACGGAAACTCGGGGACAGGCGGGACGTTTTCTGCTCCTCGATCCCTCAGCAAACACACTGATATTTCCCCATGGCTTCGAAAAACATCTGTTTTCGGAACGCTGAAAGCCTCAAATTCCTGCTGAGTGGTTTTAACGAGTTAGCGAGGCCACAAGAAGAGGGTTTTCGGAACACGCGAGATACCAGGAGCACTGTCCCGAGGGAGCCGAGGCCTAAACCCAGCCCCCTCGGAACTAGACGGTTAAACGGACTTTCAGTTAGGGCAGTTGGTGGTCCCGCCGCCAATCAGAGTCTTGGCGCCAAGAGTCGCGGGAAATTGGCCCACACACAGCACATCCGTACCGCTCGAATTCCC
>Ga0126381_100001294_pt1 | contig 26940 bp, 21 predicted proteins | sample PanSoiMetPlot_28_FD_96465 | JGI IMG/M metagenome (GOLD analysis project Ga0126381, IMG submission 96465) | Tropical forest soil microbial communities from Panama - MetaG Plot_28 | ecosystem: Environmental > Terrestrial > Soil > Tropical forest > Bulk soil | place: Panama | collected 2016-02-17
AAATAAGCCAGGCTCCTAAATTGTGCAGATAAAGTCGGAAGGGCTACGTGTCGGCGTCGTCGGTGTAGGTTATTGGGGATCGAAGCACGTCCGCGTGCTGCGGTCCACGACCGGGGTGGCGACCGTCATCGGCGTGGACCAGCGATTCCGCCAGATCGATGAGGGATTTTCGCAGATCGATCACGGTATTGCCGCATACGCCGATATCGAAGATGCCCTGCCACACGTCGACGCTGTCATCATTGCGACACCGCCAGCCAGCCATGCGCTGCTCGGCCAGAAAGCCATCGCTGCGGGCAAGCACGTGCTTATAGAAAAGCCATTGGCGACCACGTCGGAAGCCGCGCAGGCGCTCATTGATGCGGCTAAAGCCGTCGGCGTCGTGCTTATGCCGGGCCACACCTTCGAGCACAACGCAGCAGTTCATAAGCTTCGCGACCTCGTGCGGGGGGGCGATCTTGGGCGGCCTTTCTATCTCGATTGCGCACGTCTCAATCTCGGTCTATACCAGACGGACGTGAATGTCATCCTCGACCTGGCCCCGCACGACATCTCCATCTCTAACTTCGTGCTCGGCTCATTTCCGACAACCGTCACGGCATGGGGATCACGGTACGTCCACCCTGAGCATGAAGACGTCGCCTATCTGAGGCTCGACTACGCCGATGTCGGCGTCCGGACAAACATTCACGTTAGCTGGCTCGATCCGCACAAGGTGCGCCGGATCACGGCGGTGGGTTCGAAAAAAATGGTCGTGTATAACGACATGGCAGACGGTGAGCGGATCCGCGTATACGACAAATCGGCGGTTCCGCCTGGCGAAGGCGACGGGCCGCTGTCTCAGTTCGCTTATCACCTCGGAGACACTGTCTCACCCTTTGTCGCCTTTGCTGAGCCGCTCGCAGTTCAGGATCAGCACTTCGTCGACTGCATCACCAACGGCTCACGGCCTTCCGTGGAAGGCAGCAGCGGCCTGGCCGTGGTCCAGGTCTTGGAATGTGCTCAGATGTCGCTGCGGGAGCAACGGCCGGTTGCACTGGCCGAGGTGACGCAGTGGGCCCACCGCCACCCAGCTCATGCAGCCGGGACAAGGTAGGCGCCGAGATGACCCCCGTTCCTTTCACCGATCTGGTCGCCATGACGGACGATGTGTGGCCGTCGATTGAGAAGGATTACAGGGCCTGCCTGCTCAGCGGCGCGTACGTCGGCGGGTCCGCCGTGACGTCTTTTGAACGGGACTGGGCTGCCTACTGCGGTGCCGATTACGCGGTGGGTGTCGCAAATGGCACGGATGCGCTTGAGCTCACCCTGACCGCGCTCGGTGTAGGTCCGGGCGACCAGGTCATTGTCCCGGCCAACACCTTCATCGCAACGGCGGCTGCCGTCGTCCGGGTGGGCGCCGCCCCCCGCTTCGCCGACGTTAGCGACGACACCCTGCTCATGACGCCCAGCACCCTGACCGAAGCCATCACACCACGCACGCGTGCTGTCATCGTGGTGCATCTGTTTGGACAGGTGCCGGACATGCCCGGCATCCTCCGCGCAGCCAGCGACGCGGGAATCCCCGTGATCGAAGACGCCGCGCAGGCACACGGCGCGGAATGGGACGGCCAGCGCGCAGGGTCTTTCAGTGAAGCGGCTTGTTTCAGCTTCTATCCCGCGAAGAACCTGGGCGCTTTCGGCGACGCCGGTGCCGTGGTGACTTCGCGGCCGGGATTAGCGGAGCGGGTGCGGACGCTGGCCAACCATGGCCGGTCCTCGGGCACCTCACACTACGAGCACGAGCACGTCGGCACGAACAGCCGCCTCGATGCCCTCCAGGCGATCGTACTCTCAGGCAAGCTGGCCCAGCTCGACACGTGGACCCAGCGGCGGATCGAGCTGGCCACCCGGTATCGCGCGCTGCTCGGCGGCACTGACGTGAAACTGACGGGTGTTGCGCCGTCGGCGCGACACGTCTACCACCTGTTCGTCGTGCGTGTCGCCGGGCGCGACAGCGTCCGGGCGGAGCTGGCGCGCCGCGGCATTCAGACCGGTGTCCACTACCCCGTGCCGTGTCACCGGCAGCCGCCGCTCCAGCGGTTCGCGGACCGCCCGCTGCCAGTCGCCGAGCGGGCGGCCGGCCAGCTGCTGTCGCTGCCAATGTTCCCTCATCTAACGGATGGCCAGGTCGACTACACGTGCGAGGCGCTCGGTCACGTGACCGCCGGTTCGGAGCTCATCGATGCCTGGTAAAGCCGGCCGCCGCGAAGGAACCGGGACATGACTGATCTCGCAGAAAGGAAAGAGACAACTGCGCGCGGGCTAGGGGATGAAGCGGCCAAGAGAACGATGGATATTGTGCTGTCTCTGGCACTGATCATATTCGCGATCCCGTTACTGCTGCTCTTGGGGCTCCTTGTGCGGTCGACGTCCGCCGGGCCGGCGTTCTTCCGGCAGGGTCGGCTGGGCCGTGACAAGCAGCCTTTCACCATGCTGAAACTGCGCACCATGCGGATCGATAATGACGACCGGATACATCGCGAGTATGTCGCAAGTCTGCTGTCCGCCGACGGGGCGGCCACAGCTGCAGGTAACGGGCTGTTCAAGCTCGATGGCGATCCGCGTGTCACCCGGCTTGGCGCCTGGCTGCGCCGGACCAGCCTCGACGAATTGCCGCAACTGGTCAATGTGCTGCGGGGCGAGATGTCGCTCGTCGGCCCACGTCCCGTGCTTCCCTGGGAAGCGCAACTGTTCGACGAACTGTACCAGCAGCGTTTTGCTGTGAAGCCCGGTATGACCGGCCTGTGGCAGGTCAGTGGGCGCAGCAGATTGACCATGCGGAATGCCCTCGAACTCGATGTCGAGTACGTGGCCCGCCGCAACTTCTTCTTTGATGTCGCTATTCTTGCTCGCACACTGCCAGCCGTTTTCCGGGGCGGAGCGAACTGACGAAAAGCGACCTGGAAAGGCGTTAAACCGGGCAGCCGTAAGTGGCAGCGCAGTGGGCTTGCTGTTTAGAGTTGTCGAAGCCGGGATCCAGCCAAACCCGGTCCCTTTCCGTGCTCTGCACCTTGGCAACATATGCATTAGCGGCGGGCGAGTGCCACTGGCCCGAAAACCACGAGCCGATGCAGCCCCATAGATCACCGGCCCGGTAGGTGTGGGTGCCTGTATTCTTCAGCCAGGTCTCCCAGCCTTCGTAGCAGCCACGAATAGAGGCGCCCCAGTAGTCAGCGGCGGCAGCCGTAGAGTCGCGGGTAAACGGAAACGTGCCGTTCTGGTTGCCGGGATATGGGTACCCTGATCTCCCAAGCGGGTTAGCCCAGCTCATCACGCCGAGAATCGAGAACGTCTTCGGGCACATCCCTGGGCGCGGCGTATAGGGGTAGCCGCCCGAGCTCGTCACCGGATCTTTCTGGTAATTATGCACCTCGCTCGGCAACAGCCCTTGCGTGGCGATAGCATTACAGTAGGTAATAGTGCTAGGCGTGGGCGACCGGAAATTGTCACCACAGCCGCGCTTCCAGTAGCAACTGCCGCCGCCCCCGCCACCAGCGCTGGCATTGCCCGGGAAGTGCATATATTGAAACCAGGTCGACTCGACCGCGGCATCCGCGCGGATCAAGTTTGCGGGCAGGCCCCATTTGCAGGCCGCCCATTGCAGAATCTCATCAGTGGTGCCGGTGAACCGGCCGTCCACTCGTGGCAGCAGCCAGGTGTCCCACAGTCGGCTGTAGGTGTTGCTTTGGTCGCGTGGCCGCAAGCGGAATGACGCCGCCATGGCGCCAGGCGCTGGCATGGTGTGATTTTGCTGGTAATTTTCCGGGCGCGGCTCCCAAGTGGAGTAATGCATCCTGGCTGCGCACTGGCTGTCACTCGGCAGAATCCGCCACGATCCTACGGGCCGGAGCGAGAGGTAGCCGACCGCGGCAGGTAGGGCGGAGTTCGCGGCAGGCGGGGCGGGGTTCGCGGCAGGCGGGGCGGAGTTCAGGGCGGCCGGGCGCTGCGAACACCCGTACAGCCCGGACAGGCTAAGGCCGGCCACCAGCAGAATCTGTATTTTCGCGACACGCCGCAAGAGGGTGAACATCAAAAACCCTGACTTTTGCTGCCCGAGGACGGTAGCGCACCATCACGGTGCGTTCTGCCGCGCAGCCGACGCGCAGAGCCGGTTGATCACCTTAAGGTACGCGGCCGCCTGGTGATCCCAGGCTACTTCGTCCCACACCTTGGCCCGGCCGACCTGTCCGAACTCGCGGCGGCGCTCGGCGTCGTCCAGCAGGGCGTTGATGGCGCACGCGTGCCCGCGGACGTCGCCCGCTTTCGCGTACACGGCCGCACCCTCGGTGAGTACCCGCGTTTCGGGCAGGTCGAAGGTCACCACGGGGAGGCCGAACGCCATGTATTCCATGGCCTTGACCGGCGACACGTCGATCTGCAGGCTGGCGTCTAGGCCCAGGTCAGCCGTGGCCAGGTAACGGAACACGTCGTCGGGGTCCAGCTGACCGGTGAACTCCACCCACTTGCACAGGTCCAGTTCCTGCGCCAGTGCCCGGGCCGTCGGGAGGTACTCGCCCGTACCGATGATGGCGAACTCACAATCGTCTCGTCCGAGCCCGTGGACGAGATGGTCGATCGAGCGCAGCAACAGATCGACCCGGTCCTGTAGCCCCATCACTCCCACCCAGCAGCACAGGTACTTGTGTCCGCGCTTCAGCGACTCATCGGATGTGGCCCTGGACACCTGGGCCAGCACCGGCCCGTTGCCCGCCACCGCCACCCGGTCCCCGGCCAGGTCCGACACGCCGAGAATCCGCTCCCGAAGGTAGTCGTTGACACACAGGACGCCATCGGCGCCCCTGAAGCTGCGCCGCTCCAGGAACCGCAGAACCGTCAGCATCTGTTTCTGGATGCTGCCGTACCGGGCGGCATAAAGCTCCGGGAGCAGGTCGCGCTGGTCCACGACAACCCGGGCGCCAAGCATCTTGAAGACCCAGCCGAGCGGGAAATAGATGTTGGGTGGCTCACAGAACTGCACGACATCCGGTCTGTGCCGCGCCGCGGCGCCAACCGACAGGAAGGCGGCCGCGAGGACCGAGTACCCGTATTCCACGACGTAGCCGAGCCGGCCCCGCGGCTGGTACGGAGGCGGGTACGCAAAGACCCTGATCCGGGGGTGATCCCGGTATACCGCGTCGCTCGGGCCCCTCGGAGTGATCAGCCCAACCTGATAGCCGGCCTCGACCAGCGAGCCGATCTGCTTTACCGTGCGGTGGTCCCTAGTGCCGGGGCCGTTCTCAATGATGATCAGTATGCGGCCACGGTGACCGTTGCCGCCTGCTCGCGCCGGTATCAGCCCGCTCATAGGCGCCCGTAAATCAATCCGCCGAGAGCCGCCGTTACCGGCAAGGGCAGTCGGCGCCATGTCCACTGGGCGCACCGCAGGAAGGGCCCGGGCGCCAGCACGCCCCGTTCGGGTTCCCGGTGCCGCGGGTAGTGGTAGCGGTAGAGATCGACAGGAACCGCGCCCCATTTCTCTTTGAAGCGCGCGAGTCCCTCGTTTTCGCGGATGACCTCACCGAAGTCGTACAGTCGGTGGCCCGTCCGGCACGCCTCGTTCATCGCGCTCCAGTGAATGGCGTCGTTGGGGCGGAATTCAGGCTGGGTCGAGTCGCGGCCGCTGAACGCGGCGATGACCCTGCTGTTATGGGCGAGGAAGAGGTTGCCGGCCAGCATTTGCGTCGCCCCCCCGCTGCTTCGCTCAGCCAGGAGCCAACGGGCCAGGCCCAGCGGCGTCAGGATGTCCCAGATCACCTCGAACAGCCGCAGCGGGCGCGGCGGGAGGCGGTGCGTGCGCATGTTTACCAGGTAGAGCTGATACCAGCGGCGGACATCGCCGAACGACGACGCCTCACGGACCGCCACGCCGAGCCGGGCGGCCTGGCGGACGTTGCGCCGGATACCGGCGTTGCGGCGGGAGTTGTGGCGCGAGCCGCCGAACCGGAGCTGCTCAGGATCGGCAGGAAGGTCCACTACGTAACTCGGCACCCAGATGCCGCCGGTGAAACCGTGGGCCAGCCCGTCGAGCGCCGGTCCCTCGACCTTCAGCTGCAGCCAGCTCACACCGGAGTCATCGACCCGCGCCGCCGCGCCGCTGAGCAGGGCGCCCAGGCTGGCGCGGTCGAAGGCGAGCGGTCCAGCGGTGGGAGTATTCGGCAGCGATGACAAGTGCCCGCGCGCCAGCAGGCTCTTCTTCTCCGCCAGCGGCAGCACCCCGGTCAGGCGCCCCGTCGCATCGGTGCTGCCCAACGCGGCCAGCCGGTACCCAAATGTTTCCCGCAGGACTTGAGACCACGCCGGATGGTGGTACGGCAGGGCGTCAGGGTGGCTCGCTACGAAATCCCCCCAGCGCGGGTCCTCCGGACCGAGGTCGATGACTTCACGCCGGCCCAAGGGCTGATCAGCCTGGCCTGAAGCTGGGCTAGGGTGATTCACCATCAGCGGCCTTCCCGGTCGAACACGCGGCCAATGGGCCGCCGAGCCCCGCGCCGATCAGCGCCATGATCGTCTGGCCGGCGACGACCCTGTCGCCGGCCTGCACCGCCACCCTGATCTGCGGGCTCGCCGTGATGATCAGGTCGACTTGGGATCCGAAGCGAATAACCCCGATGCGCTGGCCCAAACCGAGCAGGTCGCCCTCGGACACGAACGTCACGATGCGCCGGACCAGCCGGGAAGCGATCTGAACTATCGCGACTTCCAGGTCGCCTTCCTCGATCACCGTCGTCACCCGCTCGTTGGTCAGCAGCATCTGCGGGTTGCGCAGCGAGCCGAACGTACCGGGGACGTGCTTGACCAGCCGGACCCGGCCGCCGGCCGGCGCGCGGTTCACGTGCACGTCCGACAGGTTCATGGAGATCCCGATGACCGTCGCGCAGCCATCGCCGAGCGTGGTTCCCGCCAGCTCCCGCAGCGCATAGGTTCGGCCGTTCTTGGTGGCCGCCGGAAGCTGGCCGGGCTGAACCGGGCGCACGTAAACCACGCGGCCGTCGGCGGGACTGACGATGACATCGTCGCGGCCGGGGGCCGACCGGTCGGGGTCCCGGAAGAACACGATCAGCAAGCTGGCCAGGGCGGCTAGCAGGGTGGCTCCCCACATCGCCAGGGTTCCGGTGATCGGGGTGAACGCCAGCCACCGGTCGGCACCGGTGAGCGCGACCGCGACGAGCATTGATACGGCAAGCAGGTACACGCAGGCGCGCAAGACGCCTAGCTGCCATTTCCACGCCAGGGGCACGCCTGTAGCGAGCGCCAGCGCGGTGCCACCCACCACGTAATCAGGCACGCTTCAGACCCAGCCGGAACTCCGTGGCGTGCACCATGCGCGTCACGTCTGTCAACCCCCTGTGGGCTGTCCTCAAGGCCTGGCGGGCTGGCTCACGCGAGAGCGGCCTTTCAGGCGTTTCACCGGCTTTGTTCAGGCGTTTCACCGGCTTAAGCCGAACGCTAACGAGGGTCGGGTGGACGGGCATCTGCTGTCTGACGTAGTCGGCCTGCGCCGGATAGGGTTGCCGCCGGCCAGGCGGAAAGCCGATCGTTAACTGGTGCGCCCAGCGATGAGCCGACCCGGGCTGCTGGTGGCTGCCCTGCTGGCGGCGTCGTTCGTGGCAGCGTGCGGGGATGGCAGTTCTCAGCCCGCGTCCCCGGGGTCCCCGACCGCCAGCAGCGCGGTCTCGGCGGCAAGTCCGGCCCCTGCGACCAGCCCGGCACCGACATCCCGCCCCACTGCCGGGCACGGCACCCCCCAGGACGCGGCCGAAGGGTACATGCAGGCGGAATTCGAGGGGAATTGGCTTCTGGCGTGCTCCTACGCGTTGCCCGACACCCGGCAGGCGTGTCTTCAAGGCAACGCCGATCTCGGCCGGGAGTCGGGGAAAGTGATCATCGAAGGCGCCGTTATAAAAGGCAATTACGCGCTGGTTGAGCTAAGAGGGACCGTGTGCAACAAGGTCCTTGGTTGTATCTCTAACTTCTATTCGAAGCCATCATCAGGCATGCCGACCGGACACTCTGATTTCCGGGCTGCCTATAAGGCGGCGCTTCCGTCCTCCCCCCACAGGTTCGAAGTCATTATTTCACCGCTGCCCATGATCAAAGTGAATGGTCAGTGGTATCTCAACTACGGCTGATAAAGCCGCTTACCAGGACAAAGACGTCACCCCGGTCCGTGTCAGCCGGGCCTGTCCCGGCCGTTCACCGCCCGCTTGCCGCGGACCAGGCGCTCTCAGCTATCTCCCCATGACTTGAAGTCCAGCAGCACATAGCCGTCGCACCCGGGCTTCGGCCTGGGGACCAGCGTGGTCGCCGGGCAGGTGCGGAGGATCAGCGGCCGCAGCGGCTTCTGGGTGAAATCGAAGGCGCTCGACAGGTCGCCGGTGAGGTTCTCCCGCACGTCGGGCCGGGAGTCCGGGCGGCCGTCGGTCGCAGGGTTGAGCCGTGCGCCGCCGAGGAAGTCATCTTCGATGAACTTCAGGTAGGAGTCGGTGGACGCCACCTGGTGGTCGACGTAGCCACGCCTGGCGTAGGGACTGATGATCAGAGCGGGAACCCGGATGCCGTAGCCGAGTCCGTCGATCTTCGGCGGCACCACATGATCGTAGAAGCCGCCCCAGTCGTCCCAGGATAGGAAGATCGCGCTGGAGGACCAGTCGCTGCTCTGCATGACCGCGTTGATGACGCTGGTCACGTACGCCTGGCCTCGGCTGATGTGCGAGGGCGGATGTTCGCTGTCGGCCGGTTGCGGTATGACCCACGAGACCGCGGGCAGCGTGCCCGCGCGGGCCTCCGCGAAGAAGTTGGTCAGGTTCTGCACGTTGTGCTGTTGCCTGTCCTGCCCCACGTCGGTGAACCCGGGCAAGGGGTTCCAGATCGTCGGCACGCCGTCCGTCGCCTTGTTCGTGAACGTGGCACCGTTATCGAGGTAATATCCCCAGCTCACGTGGTGCTTGTGCAGCAGCCAGGTGATGTCGGTCCAGGCGAACGGGGTCGGGCGGCGGGGGGTCCTGTTCGCGGCATTGGTGCTGCTGGTGCAGCTCATCGGGTTGGTGTCTGACGTGCATCTCGCCGACCAGGCGGAGACCTCCTCCAGGTGGGCGGGGAAGCTCCAGGAATCGACGGACTCGAACATGTGGTCCTGGAGCACGAAGTTCTGCGCATAGGCCCAGTAGTTGGGAATGTCCGAGGCCACGTGATAGCCCATGGCCGCGCGGCCACACATGCTCTTGGAGTTGGTACAGCCGCTTTCTGAGACGCGGACGAACCCGTCCATCTTCCCGCCGTGTAGGTCGACGACAGAGGCAGCGTTGTTGTGCAGCAGGTACACGCCAGGGTCGCCGTCGGAATGGTCAACATAGGGACGGATACAGCCACCGCGCAGCCGGTCGGGCAGGCAGACGCCGCGCGGAATGCCGTCCGCGCCAGGGTAGGTGCCGAAGTAGTTGTCGAATGACCGGTTCTCCTGCGTGATGACGATGACATGCTTGATCTTGTGGATGTCCGGTGCGGCTGCGGTCCCGTGCCGGAGAGCGGGTCCATGCGCCGGCTGTGGCGATGCCACGGCCAGCGGGATGGCCACGGCCAGCGGGATGGCCGCGGCCAACGCGGCCAACGGCGCGCCACCGAACCTGAGGCGAAACTTCATACCGCCCTCCATCAGTCAAACTAAGGCCGCTTTGACCATTGCGGTCGTTGCCGGCTGCCGGTTGACCACGTGGCCCGCCGGCCCGAGGCGACGATCACCGAACCGGGCGCGACCTGCACGTCGTCGCCCCACTCGACAGGCGACTCGAAGTAGATGCCGGTGCCGCCCACCGCGACAAGGCCGGGTCCGCGCACATTGGCCCCGGTCGTGATGTCGTCGGCCCGGTCGAGATGCCGGAGCCAAGCCGGTTGTGATGGTCGCAGGATTGGCCTTTCAGGCGTTTCGCCGGCTCAGGCCTTTCACCGGCTGTAGCCAGACGCTAACGTTGGTCGTGTGATCGGGGCATCTGCTGTCTGACGTAGGCGGCCTGCGCCGGATAGGGTTGCCGCCGGTCAGGCGGAAAGCGGATCGTTAACTGGTTGGCCCAGCATGAGCCGACGGGCCAGGCATCACCCTGGGCCGCGAGCCGAGGGGGACGCCGTGGTCATCGGCCGGGATTATCAGGGCCGGGGCATTGCCCGGAGCCTGGGACAGCACGGCACCCAAGTGTGCGTCGTCGATGAGACCTGCATCGCCCGCGCGTCGCGCTTCCTCAAGCACGTTATACAGGTGCGGCGTCGACGATGGAGGAAGTGATGTTCGAGGCCTCATACCCGTTCGGTCTGTTCGACTACTTCCGCGTCCCCTATCAGGTACGGCCGGCGCTGAGTTGCGATCGCGCCTCCGGCCTGCCCGCGCACCGGCTGACGTGCGCGGGCCAGTCGCGCTCACTGCTGTGGCTGGCCAGTAATTCAGCTCCAGCGAGGCCGACTGCGGCTCTTCGGCTTGGCCGCTACCGGCTGCGGGAATGGACGTTCTTCGGACACGTTGCCCTCGGTACCACCGCCCCTGCCCTGCTCAGCGGCGTTGGCCAGGGGTGGGAACCGGCCGAAGAGATCTTCGATGCCGGGGCTCGCCACGTAGCCAGTGTGTGGCGCGATCGCGAGGGGAACATCGTCTTGCCCTTCGACCCCGGCGAGATGATGCGGCGGTACTGGTCCGAGACTTACCGGGCCGTTGGGCACTCCCCCCTGGGTGGCGCGGCCCGCTCCGCTGCCATGCGCGGCTACTACCTCGCCCGGCCGGCCATCCCCCGCCCGGTCCAGCTACGGCTACGGCGCCTGCTCACCAACGTGCAGTCCCGGTCGTCCTTTCCGGCCTGGCCCATAGAGGACAGCCTGCACAGCCTGTACGCCTGGCTTCTCGCGCTGGTAGCTGAGCTGGCCGGGCATCCGGTCCCGTTCGTCCACCCGTGGCCGGACGGCAAGAACTGGGCCCTCGTGCTGACACACGACGTCGAGACCGCGGCCGGCTACCGCGACATGGAACTGCTCCGCTCGCTGGAGCGCGAGCGTGGCTACCGTTCGTCATGGAACTTCGTGGGCGGACGCTACCCGGTGGACGACGGCAAGCTCCGGGTACTGCGTGATGAGGGATGCGAGGTCGGGGTGCACGGCCTGCGTCATGACGGCCGCGACCTTGGTTCACGGCGGCTGGTGGAACGGCGCCTGCCGGCTATGCGCGAATTCGCCGAGCGGTGGGACGCCATCGGATTCCGCTCGCCATCCACGCAACGCGATTGGGAACTGATGCCCAGGCTCGGCTTCGGCTACGATTCCTCGTACACCGATACCGATCCGTATGAGCCTGAGCCCGGAGGATGCTGCACCTACTGGCCATACTTCAACCAGGCGATGGTCGAGTTGCCCATAACATTGCCGCAGGACCATACCATATTCTTTATTCTCCAGCATTCCGGGCCGGATATATGGCTGGAGAAGGCCCGGTTTCTGCGCGACCGGCAGGGGATGGCCCTGCTGCTCACTCACCCTGATTATGCACACGACCGGCGGGTGGCCGACGGCTACCGAACACTCCTGGAAGAGTTCCAGCACGACGACACCGCTTGGCGCACCGTACCCCGTGAGGTCGCGGCGTGGTGGCGCGACCGCGATGCCTCAACGATCGGGAGGGCCGGCGACGCCTGGCGCGTCGAGGGTCCTGCCGCCGGCCGGGCCCGGCTATGTCTCGCCTATCCTGGTACGTCGGCACCGGCCGGGCTGCGCCGAGATGGTGACGGGGAATCCGGCCCGGTGCTGGCTCGACGGTCATCTGTCTCTAGACGTGCACGTCTCGTCACGTTCCGTATGCGAGGTCAGGGAGCCAGGTCCCCCCATTAGGCGTAGCCGCGCCCCTCCATTAGGCGTAGTCGCGCCCCGGCAGGCTAGGGTTTTGTGTTTGCCCGCGGCGCGCGAGGCTCCTGTTATGGCCGCTAGGCTTCTGATCTTCGTTTATGAAGTCACCTTTGCCGACGCACTGGCGGCACGGCTACGGCAGCCCGCGGCCGGGTCGGGATCGCTCCATTCCCTCCTGCGCCCGGAACCTCGATGAGCAAGGGCGTTCCGTTCACGGACCTCACCCCCATGATGCGCCATATCCCCTCTCATATCGAGAGGGCATGGGCGGTGCTCCTCACCACGCGTGGTGCGCTGTGAGTACCGCGGACGTGCAGGTTGATACCGGACCGCAGATAGACAGGTCGCAGGCCGCCTCGGCGGCCGGCGACTCCATGATTGTGGCCGCCTGGACCATCGTGAGCCGGTTCACCGGGCTCATCCGGTTCGCGGTCGTTGGCGCGGTACTCGGACCGACCTTCTTCGGGAATACATACCAGTTCACGAACTCGCTGCCGAACCTGGTGTACTACGGGTTCCTCGCGGGCTCCCTCTTCTCGGGGCTGCTGGTGCCGGCTCTGGTCCGGCACATCGACGCCGGAGACAGGCTGGCGTCCGAGCGGGTGGCGGGCGGATTCCTCGGCGTGACCCTGGTCGCGTTGCTGCCCGGGGTGCCCTTGGCGGTCATTTTCGGCCCGCTGGCCCTGAAGGTCGCGGCCCTGGGCGGGCCGCAAGCCGCGAGCGCCGCGGAGGTGCACCTCGCGCGCCTGCTGATCTTGATGTTCGTCCCGCAGGTGTTCTTCTACGGCGTCATCGGCACCTCGACCGCCGTGATGAACTCCCGCAAGCGCTTCGCGCTGGCCGCGGGCGCCCCGGCGGTCGAGAACCTCGGTACTATCGCGGTGCTCCTGGCCGCGGCCGTGTTCTACGGATCGAGCCAGGGACTGGCCAACGTGCCGACCGGGGAGATCCTGCTGCTCGGGCTCGGCTCAACCGCCGCGGTCGCCTTGCATGCGGCCACCCAGTGGTGGGGGGCCAGACGGGCCGGAGTGGTGCTCGTTCCGCGGCCCGGATGGCGTGACCCCGAGGTCCGGGCGGTCGTCCGGCGGGCCGTTCCCGCCCTGGGGCAGACGGGACTGTACGGAATCCAGACGCTGGCCCTGCTGACCCTGAGCAACCGCGTGCCTGGCGGCGTCGTCGCATTCCAGATCGCGCTGAACTTCTACTTCCTGGCCAACACCCTCGCAACTGTGGCCGTCTCGCTGTCTCTGCTGCCGCGGTTGTCGAGGATGTACCTCGACGGTGACGAGGCCGCCTTCCACGACACCCTGGTGCGCGGACTCGCGCTCGGCTTCTTCGTGACGATCCCGGCGGCAGTGGGTTACCTCGTCTTGGACGTGCCGCTGGCCCGGGCCATATCGTTCGGCCGAATGGACTCCACGGCGGGCTTCACGATGATCGCCGTTGCCCTGCTCCCGCTGTCCCTGGCGGTCATCACCCAGTTCGCTTTCCGGGTCCTCACCAACGCCTCCTACGCGCGGCAGGACACCCGTTCCCCGCTGCGGTCCATGGTGCTGCAGACCGTCCTGTGCCTCAGTCTGGCGAGCCTCGCTCTGCTGGTCCACGGCCCGGCGGTGGTCCTTGTCCTGGGCATTGCGCTGTCGGCCTCGCTGGCCGTCGCCACCTGGCATCTGACGGCCGCGATGTGGCGGCGGCTGGGCCGCCAGGGCTCGGAGCGGCTCATACCGTCCCTCGTCAGGTTCGTGGTCGGCGCCGCGGTCATGGCCGGCCCGGCCTGGCTAACTGCCAAAGCCGTGGGGGACAACCTCGGCCGGCCATTTGGCCCGAGAACGGCTGTCCTCGCCGGCGCGGCCGCAGGAATCGTCGTCTACCTGGCCGTCGAGGCCCTATGGCGGACTCCGGAGGTGGGCTGGCTCGCCGGAGGCCTGGCCCAGATGCGCGGCAAGGCCGACCGGGCGCTCGGCCAACCTGGCGTTAGCGGCCGGAGCCTGCCCTGGCGCGTCCCGCCGGTGGTCCCTGTCGGCCGCTGGGATCCGCGCCTGGCGTGTCCCGTGTCCAGCCGCTGGCTCCTCGGGCCTACGCTGCTCGCGGCCGCCGTAATCGCCGCAGCGACCGTGCTCAAGCCGGTCTGGGCGCTAGCCGCTGTGCTGGTGCTGGCCGTCATGGCCTGCGTGTGGAAGTGGCCGCAGCTGGCCGCGTACCTGGCCATCGGGCTTACCCCGCTCACCGTGGCCCTGAACCTGGGCCATGCCCTGCCTCTTATCCGGCCCAATGAGGCGATCGACTTGCTCCTTGGGGCGGCGCTGGCAACGCGCGGCCTCGCGATGGTGCGGTCGGGTGAGCTCCCGCGTATCCGGCTGAACCGGGTAGAGGTCGCGATCCTCCTCATGGCCCTGGCGAACTCGGTAGTAATGCTGCTGGTGATGAAGCTCCGGCATCAGCTCATCACCCAGGACGACATCCTGTACTCCTTCGTCTTGTGGAAGCTGCTCGGCCTGTACGCGCTCGTCCGCTGGTCGGTCAGCACGGACCGGCAGATCCGGACATGCCTGTGGATTTCGGTAGCCGTCGCGTGCATCGTCTCCGTGGTCGCCATCTTGCAATCACTGGCTTTGTTCGGGGTGCCGGGAATACTGGTGAGTCACTTCGGCGGTAACACCTCCTCGGGCATCGCGGGCGGCCGGGGGAGCTCGCTCCTTGGGCTGCCTGGCGCCACTGCCGATTTGATGATCTTCAACCTCGCGGTCGTAAGCGGTTTGTGGATTCGCTACCGGCAGCACCGGCTCGTGCTGGCGGCCGCCGCAGCCCTCATGGTGTTCGGGGTCATCTCCGCGGGCCAGTTCACCGGCGTCATCGGCCTGGTGGTGGGTGTGGTCTGCATCGCACTCGTCCTGCGCCAGGCCAAGCTGCTTGGCCTTTTCGCGGCGGCGAGTGCTGTGGGCGCGATCATATTGTGGCCGGTCATCAGCCGGCGCCTGCTGGGCTTCCAGTCGGCCTCCCACACGCCGGTCAGCTGGACCACCAGGCTCTACATTCTCAGGACGTACTTCTGGCCCACGCTGTTCTCACGCTTGAACTGGCTACTGGGCGTTCGCCCCGCCGCCCGTGTTCCGGTTCCCACCCAGGTGACGGGCTACGTATGGATCGAGAACGGCTACACCTGGCTGCTCTGGGGAGGCGGCATCCTGCTGCTGGCCAGTTACGCCTTCTTCGTCGTGGTGACGGCGAGAAGCGCCTGGCAGGTGGCCCGGGCCGGCCGCGATGCGCAGAGCGTGGCGGGCGTCGCGGCATTCACGGCGGTCATCGTCATCTCCGTCCTGATGCTCTCCGACCCGCACCTGACTTACCGAGGCTCCGCGGACGAGTTGTTCTTCTTGATCGCGCTGGCGGCACCCAGGGCCTGGCGTCCTGCGCCGGTGCCGGTCACCAGACCCAGACGCCTTGCGCCACCCATCCGAGCAGTGATGACGGAGGTTAGAACGTGATATTTAACAACGCCGCCCGCGATAGCGAGCAGCGCTGGTACCGGCCGGCCAGCAGCAACGGCCACGGGAAGAGCACGCAACTGGCCAGGCTGATGGAGCGGGAAGTCGGCCATGGTCCGGGGTCGCCTGGCTCGTTTTCGCGGCTCCTGGTGGCGCACGTCCGCTGGATCCTGGGTGTGACTCTCGCGGTGGTGGCGGCCGCGGCATTGTTCGCTTTCACCCAGGGGAAGTCCTACGCTGCAACGGCTGATGTGTTGATAGAGCCCTCGGCCGCAGCCGGCGGCGGCGCTGCCCAGCAGCCCGTGCTGGCCACCGAGGAAAGCGTTGTGTCCTCCGGAACCGTGCTGAGCAAGGCCTCACAAGCGATCGGTGTGCCCGTGGCCGAGCTAAGCCAGGGATTGTCCGTCACGGCCAAGGGCGCAAGCTATGTGCTTCACATCAGCTATACCAACCGGAATCCACATGTCGCACAGCAGCGGGCACAAGCGATCGCGCAGGCGTACACGTCATTCCGTTCTACCACTCCAGCCGCGAACGGGGCGCCGAACACCGCACCGGTCGCCAAGCTGATCACGCCCGCACCGCTGCCCACGTCGCCATCCTCTCCGAAATATGTTCTCGATCTCGGTGCGGCGCTGCTCATCGGGCTGGCCCTCGGCATCGTGAGCGCATGGGGACGCGACCACATGGATGACCGGCTGCGCGGCCCCCTCGACCTCGAGCGGCAGGCCGACGCCGACGTGCTGGGGATGATCCCGGCATTCCGCACGACCGAGCGTGGGCCGCGCGGCCAGCTGGTCATGGCGGTCAGCCCCGGCTCGATAGTGGCGGAGGCCTACCGTGGTGTCCGGACGCGCGTGCTCCTAACCATGGCGGGCAGCAACTCGGGAACGATCCTCGTGACCAGCCCGACCTGGGAAGGCAGGGGAACGGCCGCGGCCAACCTGGCGGCTGCGCTCGCGCAGTCAGGCCGCAGCACCATCCTCGTCTGCGCCGACCTGCACGGGGGCCGCGCGCAGCTCCTCTTCGGCGTCAGCAAGGTTACCCCAGGCCTCGCCGAACTCCTGGAACAGCGGACCGATCTGGGTGGCGTGCTCCAGGCTACGAGCGTTTCCGGCCTTCGGTTGCTTCCGCCAGGCGCGCCGCAGCCGGACCCCGGGGCGCTGCTGCAGCTGCCAGCCCTGCGCGCGGCGCTCAGCGAAATCCGCGCGGAAGCCGATGTCGTGGTGATCGAAGCCCCGCCGCTGCTGGTCACCCCGGATGCGCGGCCGCTGGCCGATTGCGCCGAAATTATCCTGCTAGTCGCGGACGCGCAGACAACTACCCGGGCCCAGGTGCGGGCGGCGGTGCGGGAACTCGAGCCGGAACGGGCCAGGTTCGCCGGATGCGTGCTCGTCAACGTGGGCAGGCGCCGGCTCGTGAAGTCTGGGTTTCTCCCGTCAGCCCGTCCCGTGGATGACGGATCCCGCAGCGCGCCGACAGGCGAGAGGGACATCCCTCGCCGTCGGCCAGCCAGCCAGCCGCGCTCGCCAGGTGGGGCACACCAGTCCCAGCAGCGAGATCGAGAAACTGCGCCGGCCGACGATGAGCCCGTGGCTGGTGAATCGGCTCGTCAAGAAGTTTGGGCGGCTGCGCCGACCGACGATGAGCCCATTCCCGGTGAATCAGCCGACTCGCGAGGACAGCAATCAGATGGATGAGCTGCTGACGCTCGGCGAGTCGCCGCGGGATGGAGTGCCCGGCGACCCGTCGGCTTGGGATGAGAACCGATGAGCGCGACAACGGCTATCTCGCCCAGGCGCCGGATGCGCCACCGGGCGCGCACCATGGTGTTTGAGTACCCGGCGGTTTATCTGCCGTTCGCGAGACGGAAGTACCCAGGCCCAAGTCCCGCGGTTATCGGCCCAGAGACCGAGCTGGTCATCGACGGGTACTTCCGTTCCGCGAACACTTTTTCCGTGTACGCGTTCCAGCTCTCCCAGGACAAGCTGGTGCGCCTGGCCCACCACCTGCATGCGCCGGCGCAGCTCATCGAGGCGGCGCGAAGCGGCATCCCGGCACTGCTGCTGGTCCGGCAGCCAAGGGACGCCATCCTTTCCGAACTGCTCTATGACCCCGTGGCTCTGCCGGATGCCATGGTCGCGTACTCGCGGTTCTACACCAGCCTGCTCCCGTACCTCGACAGCTTCGTGGTAGGTGAATTTACGCAGGTGACCAGCGATTTCGGAGCGGTGATCCGCCGTCTGAACGCGCGTTTCGGCACCAGTTTCGCTGAATTCCGGCACAGCGAGGCGAGTACCCGGGAATGCCTGGCACTCGTGCGCCAGCGCGGGACCTTGTCCGACGTCATTCTGGGCTTCGAATCCGGCGTGGTCACCCGCGAGGAGCTGAGCCGCGAGCTGCCATCTCTGGAGCGCAAGTCCAAGCCCCCGGAGTTGCGTGAGGCATGGGTGCCGTCGCAAGAGCGCAGCCGCGCAAAGGCTGCGCTGCTTGAGCAGTGGCTCAGCCCCGGGCTGGCCAGGCTGCGGGACCGGACGCAGTTCGTGTACGAGCAGGTCCGGTCGGCAGCAGGGCCACCACCAGGCACGTGATGAAAGGCTGATGATCCCCTGGCGGTAGGTACGCCGCCGGCAGGCCGGGTCGGTCGTCCCGGCTAGCGCCGCGGCACGACCGCGGTCGTGACGACCCGCCGTTTGACGACGTGGCCGGCTGGCACCGAAGCGACGATCACTGAGCCGGAGGCCACCTCGACGTCGTCGCCGAGTTCGACGTACGGCTCGACGAAGATGCCGGTACCGAGCCGGACCCGGTCGCCCACTATGACAAGGCCGGAGGTGGCGCACGCCGGTCCGGTCGAAATGTCGGAGCCGAGCCGGTTGTGATGATCGTATGAGTTGTAGGCCGACACGAAGTTGTTGTCGCCCACAACGGTGTCGACACCGAAGTGGCAGAAGGCGCAGACGACGTTTCCCGTGCCGAACGTCACGCCGCCTGCGATCCGTGCTGTCGGATCGATCGCGTTGGCCAGCGGAATGCCGTTGCTCGCCAGTGCCTCGCGCAGCCTCGCCCGGGCCGGAACCGAGGTCGAGATGGTGATGATCGCGGTGTCGAAGGCGCTGTCGCCGAACAGCTTCACGAGCCGCTCGAAGCCACCCACGACGGGCACGCCCATCACCTCGCCCGCCCAGCGCGACTGGTCGTCGTCGACGACCGCCACGGCGGTGCCGCTCCCGGCGACCCGCAGGATGTCGATCACCTGCGTCGCGCCGAGGCCGGCGCCGAGCAACGCGATCCGCGGCAGTCCCGCCGCGCCCGGCAGCGGGTCAGGCAGCTCTGTCGTCGCTGTCGTCGCCGACGCGGCCGCCTCGACCATCCCGACGGTGATCAGCGAGTCGCTGTCAATCGAGGCCAGGTCGATGCCCAGCTCCTCGGCCCGGGCGCGGGCGGGCGTGGTGGCGCGCGGGCCAGAGTCGGCCGCCTCGGTGCGCCGGCGCTGTTCCTCCTCGGTGTACGCCTCGAGCGCCTTGGCGTCGCCGAACAGACGGGCGACCGGCTCGGTCAGCCGCACCTCGGCGCCTTCGCGCACCGCGTGCAGGAGGAAACCGGTCTCCGGCGCGGGCACTTCGATGATCGCCTTGCTCGTCTCGATCTCGGCGATCAGCTCGTCGGCCTCGACTTTGGTGTGGTCGTCGGCGTACCACGCCACGAGCACGCCGGTCTCGCTGTTGACGTCGGTGGTCGGAACCAGTACCGGCTTCATGTGGCCACCTTGCGGATCGCCCGTTCAACACGTTCGGGGGTCATCAGCATCCTGGCCTCGAGCATCTTGGAGGCGGGGATCACGGTGGGATCGCTCGCTGCGGTGGCGACCGGTTGGTGCAGCTCGCCGAAGAAGCGCGCGGAGATCCGTGCGGCCACCTCGCTGCCCCACGTGCAGCCCTCGACGCCCTCCTCGATCACGAGCAGGCGGCGCGTGACGCTGACGGAGGCGTCGATCGGCTCCCAGTGGAGCGGCGAGATCTGGCTGGGGACGATCAGCTCGCCGAAGATCTCCTCCTCGACCGCGAGCCGCGAGAGTACCCGCCGCGCCAGCTCGGCCTGGTAGCCGTAGGCCAGCACCGTGAACGAGCAATCCTTGCGGTCCACCGGCCGGATCGACACGGTCGGCAGTCCGTCGTCCGAGACTTGCGTCTCCGCGACGTCATCCTCGATCCGTCCGCCCGCGGGCAGCATCAGGTGCAGAGGATAGAGAAGCTTGTGCTCGATGAGCAGCGCCGGGCGGTTCTGCGCCAGCAGCGCACGCAGGACAGCTACGGGGTCATGGACGAGCGAGCTGGAGACGACGCGCAGGTGCGGCACGCCGAGAAAGTGCTTCTCAAGGCTCTGGCTGTGCGTCGGGCCGTAGCCGCGGCCGCCGCCTGAGGGGGTGCGGATCATGACCGGGCAGGTCGCTTTGCCGTTGTACATCGCCTCGTACTTCGCGATGTGGTTGACGATCTGGTCGAAGCAGAGCGTGATGAAGTCGCCGAACATGATCTCGGCGATGGGGCGGTATCCGGAGAGGGCAAGTCCGGCGGACAATCCGATGATGGCGCCCTCGCTGATCGGCGTCGAACGGACCCGGCCCGGGAATTCGGTGCTCAGGCCGCGGGTCACTTTGAAGGCGCCGCCGTAGGGATCGACAAGGTCCTCACCGAGCAGGATCACGCGGTCGTCCTCATTGAGGACCGCCCGCAGTGCGTCCCCCATGGCCCGGGCCGCGATCATAGCGCTACGGCCTGGTCGACGACCTCTTGCAGCGCAGACTCGACCTCGGCGTCGATCGCCGCACGCGCGGACGGGCCGAGCCGACGGCCGTGGATCTCGATCGGGTCGAGGTCCCAGCGGGCGGCGACCTCTTCGGCCGGCCGGTTGTCGTCGTTCTTCGAGTGGTGGCAAAGGCGGTAGGTGTGGATCACGATGGTGACCGGCCCCTCCCTCTTCCGCGCCTGCGCCAGCGCACGCCCGGCGAAGGCATCGAGTTCCTCGACGTCGGTCGAATCGATCTCGAACACGGGAAGCCCGAACGCCGCAAAGCGGTCGCGCATGCTCCCCGCCAGGTTCGCACCAGCGGGTGTGCTCTGCGCCCACCCGTTGTCCTCAAGCACAATGACGAGCGGCAGCTTCCACAGCGACGCCACGTTGAGCGTCTCGTAGGTGACTCCCTCGCCCAGCGTGCCGTCACCGATGAAGACGACGCTCAGCCCGGCGTCGCCGCCGAGTTGCTTCGCGAGCGCGATGCCCGCGGCGTTGGGGACGATACCGCCCTGGACACCGTTGGACATGAAGCCCGGAGCACACAGGTGCTGGCTGCCGCCGATGCCTCCGCATACCCCTTCCGGCTTTCCCATGATCTCGGCGATCAGCGCGAGCGCGTCGCCGGTGCGGGCCAGGAAGTGGCCGTGGCAACGGTGGTTGGAGAACATGTGGTCGTGGTCGCCAAGATGCTCCACGATCGCGACCGCATCCGCCTCCTGGCCGATGCACGCGTGCGTGGTGCCATTGAGCAGGCCGCGTTCGAACAGCTCAAGCACCGTCTCCTCGAAGCGGCGGATGAACCGCATCCGCCGGTACAGGCGCTCGGCACGCGGCTCCCCGGGCACGCCTGCCAGACGAGGGTCCGTCCGGCCCCCGGCCGAGGCGGCGACGTTGGTGTCGACGGTGGTCATGAGCTGGGCACCCTCGTGTGGCCAGCCCATCCAGGGCCGGTCCTGGCAGGCTTCGAGGAGAACGTGCCCCGGTACCGGTACCCGTAGCGGCCAAGGAGCGGCCAGGAGATCGTCATCGCGGCCAGCTTGGCGGAGGCAGGCAGGCCGGCCCGCCATCCGTCGTCGGTCTCGCGGATGGTGGTCGGCCCGATGGTGAAACGATCGGGGTTGCCGAGGACGGTGTGATTGACGTGCAGGTCGACGACCCGCCCGCGTACGGGGTTGGCATCGCGATCCTCGCCGCACAACTCCAGCAACGCATCCATGGCCACCGCGGGATCGGCGATGAAGTCCTCATAGCGCAGGAACAGCGAGCGCTCCGGATACCGCCGGGTGATCGCCTCGCTTCCCAGGTTGAACAGGTCCCAGTAGCCGGTGCTCTTGGCGGCAGGCATGGCGTAGACGTATTGCTTCCAGTTCCGCCATGAGTAGGCGGCGGCCCGGGGATCGCGCACCAGGTGGACGAAATACGGCGTCACGGCGGGGACGTTCGGTAGCAGGGCACCATGGCCCGGGATCTTCGTCGTATCCACGATGACGCGCGCACCCGTCCGCTCGGCGATGGCGCGGTAGGTCCGCGTCATCAGGTCTGCGTGCTCGCGGATCGCGTCGGAGTGAAGGCCGCGGTCGAGCACCCGCCAGGTGTGGCGGGCGCGGACGTGGCCGACTTGGCGTTGGTTCACCTTGTCGGCGTATTCCTGGAGCGACGTACCCGGTGGCGGCAGCGACGCCAGGATCTCCGACCAGACGGCACACCCGGTCAGCGGCTGACCGCAGCCGCACAGGTTGTTCGCCCCCTTCCCGGCCGCGTTCTTCCACAGGGCACGCAACTCCCCGGCGTGGAAGAAGCCGGGGACTTCGTTCAGGATGTTGCCGATGATCGTGCTGCCATTGCGGAACCAGCCGGTGATGCAGAGGACTGTCAGCGGCGGGTCAGGCATCATGCACCGGTCCCTGGCCTCAGCGACGTGTAAAGGGCGGTCAGCATACGGACACACTGGTGGATGCCAGTCATGACCGATAGCCTGGCGCACCGCTCGCGGCAGCGAAAACCCTAGCTTGCGGGGGCACGACTACGCCGAATGGAGGGGGACGCGAAATACTCGAAGCAGGAAAAGGATGAGGCAATTCAAGCATTGGCTTCTCCCGCCGGGACCAGCGCTTATATCTGATAATCGCCCCACGCTAATAGTCGCGGGCTACCCTCACCGTGGATGAGGACAGCTACGTCATGCAGGGGCTGCGCCGGCCCGCGGATCGGGAGACGGTTGTACCGTCGCTGCCCGGTGTATGAGCCCGAGGAGTCATCTGTGTCCCCCCCCGAAGATCCGGCGGCAGGCATGAGGCTTTGTCTAGGAGATTTCATGTCAGGAACTCAGCCCCATCTAGGCGTCATGATGACTACGGATAATTACCCCAGCCGATACAGCACACCCGGGGTGGTACCCGGACCATGACTGACACCAAGGTCGCCATCATTGGCGCCGGCCCGTACGGGCTCGCCGCTGCCGCGCACCTGCGCCGGGCTGGGATAGATGCCCAGATCTTTGGCCAGCCGATGTCGTTCTGGCGCAGCATGCCGGCCGGCCTGCTGCTGCGCTCCAACTGGACGGCCACCTGCATCGCCGAGTATCAGGGCGAGCTGTCCCTGGATTCGTTCTGCGCCGCCACCGGCACCAGCCTGGCCAAGCCGGTGCCGCTGGATCGCTTCGTCGACTACGGGCTGTGGGTGCAGCAGCAAGTAGCGCCGGACGTGGACCGCCGTCTGGTGGGGTCGCTGGAAGCAGCCCCGGGCGGATTCCGGCTCACCCTCACCGACGGCACCGCGATCAGCGCCCGCCGGGTGGTGGTCGCGGCCGGTATCGAGCTGTTCGCCAACCGCCCAGCGGTGGCGGCCGGGTTGCCGCCCGAATTGGCCTCGCACACCGGGGACCACCGGGATTTCCGCCGCTTCCACGGAGCGCGGGTGCTGGTGGTGGGCGGCGGGCAGAGCGCACTGGAGTGCGCCGCGCTGCTGCAAGAGAGCGGCGCCCGGGCCGAGGTGGCCGTCCGGCAGGATCACCTCCACTGGCTGCACGGCGGCGTATATCAGCGGAAGCTCGGCCGGTATGCCCGGCTGGTGTACGCGCCCACCGACGTAGGCCCCATGGGACTGTCCCGGCTGGTGGCGGTGCCCGATCTATTCCGGCGGCTGCCGCGGCGGGCCCAGGATCCGCTCGCCTACCGGGCCATCCGCCCGGCCGGTGCCGCCTGGCTGCCGCCACGGCTGACTGAGGTGCCGATCAGCCTGGGCCGCAGCGTGGTTTCCGCGACCGCACGGAACGGGCAGGTGCACGTCACCTTCGCTGACGGCGGCACCCAGACCGTGGACCACCTGCTCTTCGGCACCGGCTACCGGGCGGACATCACGCGTTACCCGTTCCTGACCTCCGCACTGACCGCGCGGATCAGGCGGGCCGGCGGCTACCCGCTGCTCGGCCCCGGGATGGAATCGTCCGTGCCGGGCCTGCATTTCCTCGGCGCTCCGGCTGCGTGGAGCTTCGGGCCGATCATGCGCTTCGTGTCCGGCGGCTGGTACACCGGCCGTGCGCTGGTGCGGACCATCGCCGGCCCGTCCCGGCTTCCTGAGCCGACCCGGCCCGCACCTGTGCCCGCCCGGGCGGCACAGGCGCCATGACCTCCAGCACGTTGCCGGCCGCGGGGCGGACCGGTCCCGGCCTGCCCGGCCGGGACGTGGGCGCGGTGGTGATCGGCGGTGACTACCAGGGCCTGGGTATCGCGCGCAGTCTTGGCCGGCGTGGCATCCCGGTGTGCGTCATCGATGACGAGATCTCCATCGCGCGCGCGTCGCGATTCGTCCGCGACACCGTTCGCGTACGCGACCTGCGCACCGAGGAGGCGCTGCTGGACGCGCTGGCACTGGCCCGCGGCAGGCTGGGCCTGTCTGGGTGGGTGCTGTACCCGACCCGGGAGGAGAACGTCGCGGGCATCGCGGCGAACCGGGACGCACTCCGGCGCGATTTCCGGGTGCCCACCCCCGATCTGGCCTCCATCCGCCACGCCTGGGACAAGCGGGAGGTGTACAGCCTGGCCGGGCGGCTGTCTATCCCGGCACCCCGGACGTGGTTCCCGCGGTCGGAGGAGGATCTGGCCGCGATCGAGGTCGATGACCCGGTAGTCCTGAAACCCGCGATCAAGGAGCACTTCTTCTACGCCACGCAGGCCAAAGCGTGGCGGGCCGACACCGCGGCGGAGCTGCTGGCCGCCTTCCGCCGGGCCACGGCGATCATGCCGGCCAGCGAGGTCATCGTCCAGGAGATGATCCCCGGGGGTGGTGAGCAGCAGTATGCCTACTGCGCGTTCTTCCGGGAGGGCGGCCCGGTCGCGAGCATGACGGTGCGGCGGCGCCGTCAGCACCCGTCCGACTTCGGCCGGGCGAGCACCTTCGTCGAGACGATCTCGATGCCGGAGCTCGCGGAACCCTCGTGCCGTTTCCTGGCCGCCATCGGCTACTACGGGCTGGCCGAGCTGGAATACAAACGCGATCCCCGCGACGGCGTCTGCAAGCTCCTCGACGTCAACGCCAGGACGTGGGGCTACCACTCGGTGGGCGGGCCGGCCGGAGTGGATTTCCCCTACCTGCTGTTCCGCGACCAGATCGGCGCGCCGGTGGAAGAGGCACAAGCCCAGCCCGGTGTCCGCTGGATCCGGCTCAGCACCGACGTTCCGAACGCGCTGCGCGACATCCGGGCGGGCAGATTGCGCCCGGGGGAGTACCTGCGCTCCCTCCGTGGCGTGCACACCGAGGCGGTGTTCTCGGTCAGTGACCCTCTGCCAGGCCTTTACGAGACCGTGCTCCTGCCCTATCTCGCGGTCAGACGCGGCCTGTGACCTCACCGGTCCGGCTTGCGCAGCGCCCAGACAACGGTATGGCTTATCCCCCGGAGGGGGCCCGGCAGGACCGCTGTGCTCGCCGGGGCGAGACCCACCCCGGTGACCCGCAGGAGCCCGAAATCGAGGTCGCGGGTGAGAAATCCCGTCATCGAGCGGATGGCGAAACCGCGGACGTGGTCACCGTTGCCGATATGCAGCGTCGTCGGCTGGCGGCCCGCCAGCAGCAGCAGGCGGTTGTGCAGAGCCGCCAGATTGGGGACGGCCACCACGAGAACACCTCCCGGCCGCAGGACCCGCCGCACCTCCCGCAAGGCAGGGCCGAGGTTCTTCACCGTGACCAGGTCACGGTTCCAGATAACCAGGTCAAAGTCGCCATCGGCCGCGGGGAAGGCTGCCGCCTCGACATCGACCTGGCGGAAGTCTGTCTCGGCGCTCACAGCCGGATCACGGTTGTCTTCGCCGTCGTAAATAACCGGGCGGTGAGGGGCGGCCAGCTGGTCACGGAAGAGCAGAGTCTGCCTGCCCCGGCCGGGCTGGATCTGGAGGGGGTGTCTCTTATCCGGCGCCAGGGCCCTGATCATACGGGCGATCTCACCGACGACGCTGGCTTCGATCCGCTCGTGCCTGCGTTCCCGCGTCGCCTGCAGGGTGCCCGGCGGGGTGCCTGACCACGATCCGGGCCCTAACCGGGCCTTGACCGCCATCCCCCAGAAGCCGCTCCCGGTAACGTGCCTGGTCGCGACCCGCGCCCCGGGGGCCGCCCGTTCGGTGAACCGGCTGAACCCGAGGCTGTGGTGGATGTCGTCGACGACCGCGACCCCGCCCGGCGTCAGCGCTGGCCACACCGTGTCGAGCTCGAAGCAGGTGTTGCGCGCGGTGTGCAGGCTGTCATGAATGAACAGGTCGACATGGCCGAGCCTGCGGACCAGCCCTGGCAGCTGCCGCCTGCTCGTCCCCCCCACATACGTCCAACGGGACCGCAGGCCCGCTGGTACGGCTATGGCGATCTCGTGATGCAGCGCCGGATCGACGGCCGGGAGGTCGACACTCGATAGATGGCCGCTCCCGTTGCGCTGGAGACCCTCGAGGATCACCCGGGTGGTAAGGCCGTGTGCCACCCCCGCCTCCACCACGACCGCGGGACGCAAGTGCGCAACGAGGCACCAGATGGCCCCGGCCTGCGCCCGGTCGCCGTCGTTCCACCCGCCGTACGAGGCCAGGCCCGTGCGCAGGCCCGCCGCGGCCAGGCCGGACACCGTGGCGTCCCACACCTTGCCGAACTGTTCCGCTTCCTGGCATGGCCACGGCACGTCGATCGCCTTGTGCAGGGCCGGCACCCAGTCCTCGGTGACCGCGTAATGCTCGCTCAGCGGACGTCCGAGCGCCGCGAGCTCGCGCCGGTCACCATGTCTGTCGATACGCCCGCGGACGCGTTCGATCCCCTCACGGGGATGACGCAGCATCGTGGACGATGCCCGCGCTGTATATCCCAACCGCATCGGTTCCAAGCCTCCTCGGCTCACGACGCGAAGAAAACGTCAAGCCCACCCGAATAATCGACTCCAGCTGGCGGTCACGGGCAAGCCTCACGGCAATGAGGACGGCTACGTCAGACAGAGGTGACACCCATCCGCCGCAGGTAACGCCGGGCGGTTCGGGCCGCTGCCAGCCCCGGTGATGAACCGTGCGGTGGGCACGGCCTGGGCTCAGGAACCCTTCTTGCCCGGGACGGCCGGGGTGTCGTTCCGTGGCCGCCGGGAGATCTTGGCGCCGAGCCAGACCAGCGGGTCGTACTTGCGGCCCACCACGCGTTCCTTCATCGGGATCAGCGCGTTGTCGGTGATCTTGATGTTCTCCGGGCAGGCCTCGGTGCAGCACTTGGTGATGTTGCAGTAGCC
>Ga0126381_100001295_pt1 | contig 26928 bp, 24 predicted proteins | sample PanSoiMetPlot_28_FD_96465 | JGI IMG/M metagenome (GOLD analysis project Ga0126381, IMG submission 96465) | Tropical forest soil microbial communities from Panama - MetaG Plot_28 | ecosystem: Environmental > Terrestrial > Soil > Tropical forest > Bulk soil | place: Panama | collected 2016-02-17
CGAACCACGAGCTGCGAGCTGAGCCTCATCGGTCGTTGTCCCCCGAGGCTCGTCGTTCGCAGCTCGGAGCTAAAATGGTCTGGTGCTCCACCGTTTCATTCTTCACAACGACCAGATTCGCGAGGCCACCGATCCCTGTCTCGCTCCTGGGCAGGTCGGGCTTCTTTCCGGCTGGGGAGTCTTCAGCACTCTGCGCGTGGCCGAGGGCGTGCTCTTCGCCTTCGAGCGCCACTGGGCCCGTATTACGCGCGATGCCGCTGCGTTCCACGTTCCCATCCCTCCCGATCCCGAGCACGTTCGCCAGAAACTGCTCGAATTGGTCGAGGCCAATGGCGCTTACGATTCCACCTTGCGGGCCGCGATTGTGCGCAACGGCGGCGGCATGTGGGCCGCGCCGGCCATGGGCTCGGGCAGCGATGTCATCGCCCTCACTGCCGATTCGAAGGATTGGGGCACCGGCGTCAAGCTCGCTTCCCAGACGCAGGCGCGCCACGCCGCCTGCGAGTTCGCCGGAACCAAGATTCTCTCCTGGGCCATGAACCTCACCTGGCTCGAGAACGCGCAGCGCCGCGGGTTCGACGAAGTCATCCTGCTCAACGAGCGCGGCGAGGTGGCGGAATGCACTTCCGCCAACATCTTCATCGCCAACGGAGGAGAGGTCTCGACGCCGCCGCTCTCCTCCGGCTGCCTGCCCGGCATCACTCGTGAAGTGCTTTTGGGCGAGATCCACGTGCCCGGCATTCGCATCGCAGAAAAAACCCTGCGGCTGGAAGACCTCGTTGCCGCCGATGAAGTCTTCATCACCTCTACGACCCGCGACCTGCTGCCAGTCGTAAAAATCGAAGAAAGAGCCGTCGGGCGCGCGCATAAAACCCGCATCGCGCTCTCCCATGCCTTCGGCGATTTCATTCGCAAGTACGTGGCGGAACATAAGGAGCCGGCGGGCGCCCGCCGCTAGTTGCCATGAACGGCCCTGTCCGCTTCCTTCCGCTGATCGCCGCGGCGGCAGTGAATTGGGCCGCGGAGCCACTCGCCCCTACTCCGCCCATGGGCTGGAACAGTTGGGACTCTTACGGCACAACCGTCACCGAAGCCGAAGTAAAAGCCAACGCCGACTATATGGCCGCCCATCTGAAAAGCCACGGCTGGCAGTACATCGTGGTCGATATTCAGTGGTCGGACGCTCAGGCCAAGGCGCACGGGTACCGTCCCAACGCCGAGCTTTCCATGGACGAGTTCGGCCGCCTGATTCCCGCCCCGAACCGCTTCCCGTCTTCGGCGGGGGGAAAAGGCTTCCGTCCCCTGGCCGACTACATCCACTCCCAGGGCCTCAAGTTCGGCATCCACATCATGCGCGGCGTCCCGCGCCGAGCCGTTGACGCGAATCTGCCCGTCTTCGGCAGCCGTGCGCACGCCGCCGAGATCGCCGACCGTAACTCCACCTGCCGCTGGAATTCCGACATGTACGGCGTCGACATGTCCCAGCCCCGCGCCCAGGACTACTACGATTCCATCCTCCGGCTCTATGCCGAGTGGGGTGTCGACTTCATCAAAGCCGACGACATCGCCCATCCCTTTCACGGCGACGAGATTGCCGCGCTGCACCGGGCCATCGCGAAAACCGGCCGTCCCATTGTGCTGAGCCTTTCCCCCGGGCCCGCCGACCTTCACCAGGCGTCCTTCTACGCTAAAAATGCCAACATGTGGCGCATGTGGGACGACTTCTGGGACCGCTGGCAGGATCTGAAAACCGCCTCCGCCCGCATGGCGCCGTGGATCGAGTTTGTCAAACCGGGCAACTGGCCGGATGCCGACATGCTACCCCTCGGCCGCATCGGCATCCGCGCCGAACGCGGCGACGACCGCATGGCCCGCCTCACCCATGACGAGCAGCGGACGCTAATGGCCCTTTGGTCAATCTTTCGATCGCCCCTGATGTTCGGCGGCGATCTGCCGAGCAACGACCCATGGACACTAGATCTGCTCACCAACGACGAAGTCCTGGCCGCCAACCAAAAGGGCGACCACCCCAGGCTGCTTTTTACTCGCGGCGACAAGGTTGCGTGGACCTCGGACGCTGGCCCGCGCGCCCGCTACTTGGCAGTCTTCAATCTGGCCGACGAAGGTACGGCGGAGGTCCCCATCGAATGGAAAGACCTCGGCATCGAAGGAACATATACCGTCCGCGATCTGTGGGAAAAGAAGAATCTGGGAGAGGCCGCCAGCCGCTTCGCCTTTCACGTGCCGCCTCACGGCACCGTGATGGTAAAACTCAGCCGGTAAGCCCAAAAGCTGTTAGCGGTCAGCGGTAATCTGTCAGCTAAAAACAAATGGTTCCAAGTGACCTGATTCTCAGCCTTGCTCACCGCCGGCATGCACGGCATTGAGCATCGCATTCCAGAGCGTTGAGCGCCTCGCCACCCGGCTCCCCGTTGACTGTCTTCTCCAGCCCCCGGATTAACGCCTGACGGCACGCCGCAACCTTTGCGCGCTTCTCTGAAACGAAACCGCCTGCCCGTAACGGCCTTTCGCTCTCCCGTAACGACTGAGCCTTTCGGCTCCTCCATTCCGGGGTCGACGTTCCCGGCCTGCCACTTCACAGGTTCACCGTCTGCTTCCACGACCCGTTCGGCTTTCCAACTCGACCGCTCGGCCTGGTTCGCCCCAGTGCCTGGCGGCTTCTCTGCCGGAATTCCCGTTGTCGCTTCCGCAGCGCAGCGCCCGAACCGCTCCCCCGGCTTCCACTCCCTTTTGGGACTTTTACATCCCGCCAGATCAAAGCGTTCTGCCGGTTGGCTGCTCGGCGGCCTGCCTTCCGAATTCGCCCGATCTCCGTTCGCTCCCCGCCGCCCGCAACTATTTAATTAGCAACTAAGGCTGCGGATCACCGTTCCCGGTCCGCTACGTTTCCGGAGGCTTGCTGTTCCTCAAACCTCTTGGAACCTTCCTCAATATGCGCTTAACCTCCTTTTTCGTCAAAGGCTTTTTTCTCGTTTCCAGCACTTTTCCTCATATTCTTTCAGCCCAGTTTCGAAGCAGTTACAGCCCGTAAAATGTGAATTCGAGGTGGATAAAACAAGACAGGGCCCTCCTGTTTACGGCATCCGTGGGGGCTGGCCGTCGGGGTGTGCGGCCTGCCGGGTGGCAGACGGTAAAAAGCGACCGTCTGCTCTCGAGCCGCCGTAACCCCAGTCCTCCTACGACCGCTAGTAGTATCGCCACAGGCTGCTGTAACCTGTTGACCAACCATGTCTCGCCGTATCTTGAGGTGCGCCTTCATACCGTCGGTCTGCTGGTTGACCCTCGCCCAGACGCCGGATACCGCCACGATTCATGGCCACGTCGTCGACCAGAGCCACGCGCCGGTCGCCGGGGTATCCATCGCCGCCACCAATACCCAGACCCACCTTCAGCGCAGAACCGAAACCGACGCCGCCGGCAGCTTCTCGCTCGCCGGCCTTCCCATCGCCGGCCAGTACGATATCGCCGCCTCCAAACAGGGATTCGCCGAAGCGCTCGTCGCCGGCCTGACGCTTCGAGGTGGCTCCTCCGCCGACCTCAACCTGCAACTCAACGTGGCCAACGGCCAAACGCAGGTCACCGTCACCGGCCTAGCGGACGAAGTCCGCACCGACGCTCCTCAACTGGGCGAGCGCCTGAGCTCCACCCAGATGGAATCCACGCCGCTCGTCGACCGCAAGATCACCTACCTGCCGCTGCTCAACGCCGCCAACCGTCCCGCCATCAACCAGGGCGACGTTTTCATGAACGAGAACCTGTTCACCACCAACGGCGCCGGCCGCCGCCAGACCTGGTTTGAAGCCGACGGCAGCACCGACAACGACAGTTGGGGGCGACAGACCACCTTCAGCAACATTCCCCTGGCCGCCGTCCAGGAGATGGACATTCTCACCAATTCGTTCACCGCCGAGTACGGCGGCTCCACAGGCAGCGCGGTCAATATCATTACCAAGAGCGGCGGCCGCAATTTTCACGGCGAGGGTTTGTACGCCGGCCGGCCCTCCGCCAGCGAAGCGGCGCTCTCCGGCTTCACCACCGCCGACGCCACCAGCGGCAACGATCTCACCAACGACACCCTCGACCAGATCGGCCTCTCGCTATCCGGCCCGCTCGGCGCGCGCACCGAGTTCTTCGCCAGTGGCGAATACAGCCTGGAAAACCGCGCCTCGCCGGTCATCTCTCCCGTCGCGCCCGGCAACTTTATCGGCCACTACCGGGACTGGCTCGGCTTCCTGCGCCTCGACCACCAGTTCAACGACCGCCAGAATCTCTTCTTCCGCAGCGACGTCGACGGGTTCTACGACACCAACCCCAATGGCATCGTCGGCGGCAACAGCCTGCCCAGCGTGGCCCGCACCTTCAAGCGCCGCACTTATTCTGAAGAGCTGGGAGAAACCGCCGTGCTCGGTCCCTCGCTGCTCAACAATCTGCGCCTGCAATTCCAGGTCGCCTCGCCCATCACTCAGTTCGCGCCCGCCATCTACGGCACGCAGTACCAGGTGCCCATCTCCGCCGGAGGCACCTTCACCACGGGCACTTCGCAATCGGCGCTGCTCATGAACCGCCAATACCAGGCCTCCGACGTCCTCTCGAGCGTCCACGGCCATCATCAGCTCAAGTTCGGCGCCGACGCCATCGTGGCGCACAACGGTGGCGACAGCAAGGAATTCGGCGGCCCCATTTATGGGGGGCAGTTCATCTATCAGTCCTGCACGCTGACGCTGGCGGCCTGCGAAAGCCAAAGCTACCTGGGCAATATCGCCAACGTAGCCACCTACACCCAAAGCTACGGCAACGCCGGCTACACCGTCACCGATACGCTCTGGTCCTTGTTCGCGCAGGACGACTACCAGGTGCGGCCCGATCTCACCATCAATCTCGGCCTACGCTACGAGCAGCAGACCTTCACCGATTTCCGCCATGCCTTCGGCCCGCGCGTCGGCTTCTCCTATAACGTTGCCGGCGATGCCAAAACCGTCATCCGCGGCGGTTTCGGCATCTACTACTCCGAGGTCGTCGACAACTCGCAGGCCAATTACGCGCTCGGCGGCCCCACCGGCGTCTTCAACTACACCGCTGCGCCCGGGCAGATCGGTTTTCCCACCAGCCTCCAGGCCGCTCCGCTCGCTGCCTTTCCGGCCGGCGCCGCCGTGCCCCTGCGCAGCCTCTATATCCGCCCCGGCGATGCCACTTATTACAACCAGTTCTTTCCCACTTCTATTTTGGGCGGCTATCCCAATGCGCTCCTGAACCCTTACTCCGAGCAATGGAGCTTCGGCATCCAGCGCGCCCTCGCCAATTCCTGGATCCTCAGCGTGGATTACGTCGGCTCCCATACCGTGCGCATCAACCGCCCGCTCGACGTCGACCCGCCCGCCCCGTTCATGCGCACGGCGCCTGGCCAGACACGCTCCGCGCAGGCCGCCAATTGCACCCGTCCTTATTGGATCTGGTGGTATCAACAAAACGGCATGACGTGCGACCCTTCGGCCGCTACCAACCCCCAGCCCCCTTATTCCGTCATTGAGAGCGATGTCAACGACGGCTACGCTTACTACGACGCCCTCGACGTGAACCTGAGCCATCGTTTCGGCCGGCGTCTCTCGATACTGGCCAGCTATACCTGGTCGCACGCCATCGACAACGTGGATCCTGATCTCCCCAGTCAGAATCCCAACGACCCGAACTTCACCGGCAAAGTGGAAAACGCCAGCGCTATCTTTGACCAGCGCCACCGCTTCGTCCTCAGCGGCCTCTACATCCTGCCGCTTAAGATCGAATTCGGCGGCGTAGCCACGCTCGCCACCGGCCTGCCCTACAACTACACTACGGGCGTCACCAATAGCGGAGACACGGGCGCCACCACTGACCGTCCCGTGATCAACGGCGTCGTCGTGGGCCGCAACGCCGGCCGGGGCCGGTCGATTTACGACGTCGCGCCGTTCCTCGAGCGCCCGTTCGCCATCTCCGGCGAGCGCGTCCGCCTCATCGTCCGGGCGGAAGCGTTCAACGCCTTCAACCACGCCAATTTCGTCGGCTATAGCGGCACCTACGGCAACGGCGCCACACCGGGACTCGGTTTCGGCACGCCTCTTGCCGGCATCACGAACCAACTGCCTGCTCGCTCGCTCCAGTTTTCAGCCAAGCTGACGTTCTGACATCGTAGGGCAGACCCCTGATCTGGCTGGGCGCCTCGCCCGTCATTGGGCAGGGTGGCGGCCTACGCGGTTTGGATTCTCACCGCCTGCGCCCCCGAATTCAGTAAACGCTGTGACTTCCACAGATCCGCCTGCATCGGGCGAGGCCCTGAGGAGACTTCCGGTTGTTTTTTCGCCTCTGGTCGTTTTGTCCGCTCCCGGGAGCACGATCACGGTCACAGACGATGCTCGCGGTCGGGTCACCCCCAATCCGGCTCCTGCGCCCAACAACGGAACTGCCGGCGACCACAACTACGCTGCCGGCGGCAGTCTGGGCGGAGGAATCTTCCGCAAACTGGTTCGAGTTTGCGATCCCCTCTCGGAGGGGACCTCTCCTCTCCGCCACTATCAGCCTCGACCAGCCGTCGCTGGCCGTTGCCCAAGGAATTCCACCTTCGACCCCCGGGATAAGGGCACACCCGATATCCTGGACGCCGCTCCCGAGCCGTCGACGCCCGCCGTCTGCCGGTGTGCGGCAGCTCTCTATCCGGCTGTGCGCCCTGACCACACCCGTGCTCCTCGCTCACGTCGACCCCGCCTACAATCCATTGAGCGGCAAACGCCCTGCCACTGGCCGCGCACGTGCCGCGTAGCCGCACCATGATCTCCGCGCTCCGCTCCGCCCGCTCGCTCACCCGCTACTGGAAACTCACCGCTATCGCGGCGTTCTCCCTTTCCGTTGCCATCGCTCTCGGTGTGCTGGGCCTGAGCATCCTGAACACCGTACTCCTGCTGCCTCCGTCCGCTCCGTCTCCCGAACGGCTCGTCACCATCTACTCCCGAACGGCACGCCATCCCATCGAGCACCTCTCCTATGCCGACTATCAATACTTCCGCACACACAACCACGTCTTCACCGAGATCGGCGCCGCGCCCAACTCCATTGGGCTGAACGACGATTTCAACTTCGAAGGCCGCGACGTCAAGGTGATCACCCGGTCTGTCTCGGAAACCTACTTCGCCACCATGGGGATTCGACCCTTTCTCGGCCGCCTTCTCGTCGCAGGCGACGACCAGACCAGGGAGCACATCGCCGTCATGACGTGGTCCTGCTGGAAGCGCCTCGGCGCCGACCCGCACATCGTGGGCAAAGTGCTGGCCAAGTACACCATCGTGGGCGTCACGCCAAAGGAGTTCACCGGCAGCTTTTACGGCGCCGAGGGCGATCTCATCAGCCCCTTGAGCGATGGGGACCGCGACGGTTCCTGGCGAACCGACCGCACGGCGCGGCGTTTTGTTTTAGTGGCCCGCCTCAAGCCGGGAGTCACCCGTTTAGAGGCGCAGGCGGAAATGTTGGCGATGGCAGGTCAGCTTGCCTCCGCGTTTCCCGCCGACGAGAAGGGCCACACGCCGGTCGTCGCGCGTGCCAGCCTCCTTCCGCCCGATGCCCTCTCCACCGCCCAATGGATGACCGCCATCCTCATGACGTTCGTCCTGCTGGTGCTGCTGCTCGCCTGCGCCAACGTCGCCAACCTGCTGCTGGCCGTGGCGGTCGGACGGCGCCAGGAAGCTGCCATCAAGCTTGCGCTGGGCGCGCCGCGCGGCCGGCTCATCCGCGAATTCCTCGGGGAGAGCTCGCTGCTTTGTCTCGTCAGCGGCATCGCCGGCTTTGCCCTCGCTGCTCTGGTGATCGTTCGCTATTCGAACTTCACCGTCACCTTCCCGATGTACGGCGCTTTCTCGTTCGGCATGAACCTCCACCTCGATGCCACCGTCATCGCGCTCACGCTCCTTCTCATGCTGATCGCCAGCCTGGCTACCGGCCTCGCGCCCGCACTCTACGCCTCGTCACCCGCGCTGGCCGGAATCCTGGGCAGCGAGATCGTGGTTGGCGGAGCCCGCAGGGCGGTCCGCCGCAACGCCCTGGTCGTCGTCGAGATCGCTGTGGGCACTCTGGTGCTTGTCGGCATGGGGCTCTGCCAGCGCAATCTTTACAACCTCCGCCATGTCGACCTCGGCTTTTCGGCGCGCAACCTGGTCGCCGTCACCCTATATCTGCCCGGCGAAGGTTACAACCAAGCGCGCGGCAAGGCGTTCTATGAAACGCTCCGCGCCACCGCAGCCGCGCTGCCTGGGGTGGAAGCGGTGTCCCTCACCGGCGATCTGCCTCTGCTGGGCGTCAGCCCGACTCCGGTGGAGATTCCGGACGCCCTAAAGACCACTAACATCCACAGCACCGTGGTCGATGCCGCCTACTTCTCCACCTTCGGGATCCGCATCCTGTCCGGGCGCGCCTTCGATTCCTCCGATCGCGAAGAGGGCCGCGCGGTTGGGGTGATCAACCGTAAAATGGCCGAAATGTTCTGGCCGGGTAAAGAGGCGGTGGGCCGCACCCTCACCGCCGGCAATCCGCCCAGGAAACTCACTGTCGTCGGCGTAGCAGCCGATGGAAAATATCTCGACCTCGACGAATCCCCTGAGCCGTTCCTCTATTATCCGCTCAGCCAGCACTACCGGAGCGTGATCCATGTCGTCGCCCGCACCAAGGGCGATCCGCGTATCTGGATTGAACCCTTCGCCGAGTCGCTGCGCAAGCTCGGCCTCAAGATCATGATCCAACCCATGACCTTCGAAAGCTGGCTGGATCTCTCGCTGTTGACGCAGCGCATTGCCGCCGGATTCGTCGGGGTTCTGAGCGGGCTCGGAGTCCTGCTGGCGGCCATCGGCCTGTTCGGCGCGGTCTCCTATTCTGTGAGCGCGCGCAAGAAAGAACTCGGCATCCGCACCGCCCTGGGAGCCCGCCCGTCCCAACTGCTCTCCATGATTCTGCGCCAGACCGGACTGGTCGCCGGTGCGGGAATTGCCGTCGGCACTGTGCTCGGCATCATGGCGACCATCGTCTTCCGCTCCGAGTTCTACGGCATCGGCGCCGCGGAATGGACCGTCCTGCTCCCCGTCGCCGCCGCCATGCTCGCGCTCTCCCTACTGGTGGCCTACTTCTCCGCCCGCTCCTGGGTCACGGTCGACCCGATGGAAGCCGTGCGGCACGCGTGAGGGTGCCTCCGCACATCTGCCTCCTGTCTTCCGGCTTGTGAGTCCTACTTCGCAAGCTTCAAAATCATCCCCGCGTCCGTGGCCATCCACACTTCGCCTGCGGCGCCGGCCAGCACCACGCGATGGGCCGAAGCGCGATAGTCGACCGGCAACTCGGTCCAGTTCAGATAGTCCCGGCTGCTCAGCACCTGCACTTTGCCGGGGACGATGTCCCGCAGCTTGGCCTGCGCCAGCGTCCCCGCCAGGTAAGCCGTGCCGTCGGTATCGAGCCAGATGTCCGTCACCGCGAACTTCGGATCCTTGTAAATCGTGGAGCTGCGCCCGGTGTGCCAGTCGATCTTGTAGACTTCGCTCGGATAGCGGAAATCCTGGGCGTACATCATCAGCCCCAGGCCCTGCCCATTCGCCAGGAAACGCACTTGGCTGGTCTCGCCGAATACCGAGGCCGAAGTCGCCTTCCACGTCTTTCCGCCGTCTTTTGTCGTGACCGTGTAGATGAGGTGTGGCAGGCGGTGTTGATCGATGGCCGATTCCGGATCGACCCAGGCCGGCAGTTCCGGACCCCACTTCTGCGGCGGCAGGTTCAGCCCGGAGATAAACCCGTACTGCGGCGTCGCAAAAGCAATCAGTGTGTATGCGCTGTACTGCGCAGCGCCCGGCGGTTCCGCTGCCTCCGGCACAGGCGCCCAATGCTGTCCGCCGTCGTGCGTCGCCAAAATCAATTTCTTGGTGCCCGCGGCCCAGCCGTTCTGCTCGTCGGTGAAGCAGACCCGCAGGATGTCGCCCGGCGGCTTCGGCATCTCCGTCCAGTTCTTTCCCGCTTCGGTCGTCTTCCAGAGATGGCCCTTGGCTGTGACCATCCAGCCCAGGCCCTCGTTAAGAAAGAACAGCGAAACAGGAAGCTGCTTAAGGGAAACACGCTGCCAGTGCTGCCCGCCATCGGTGGTCACCAGCGAAATCGGATCCTGATGATTGCCCTGCTGGATGTAGCCGGCGGCAACGCCGCGCTGGGCCGAAGGAAACTTCAGGTCCACGAGGACGAGCGACGATTTGTCCTCGTCATACAGATACTCGATCTCCCACCGCGGGCCCGCCGCAGCCAGCGCCACTGGCGCAGCCGCCAGCAACGCGCATAATCCCAGAGAAGCTTTCACGCAATTCTATTGTTTCATCGGAACCGGCCCGGAGGAAAGCACCAGTTGCACGTGACTCATCTGATCCAGCATTCCGGCCGACATGCGCGCCAGCAACAGCACGCAGCCGATCTGCTCGCCCACCGTGGTCAGCACCTCCATCTCGCTGCCGGTATGCTGGTGCGGCAGCCGGTGCTGGACGTTGATCACTCCCACCACGCGGTTGCGGGCAATTACCGGCGCCGAAAGGAACGCCTCGTAGGAATCCTCCGGAAGCTCGCCGAACGCCTTGAACCGTTGGTCCTTGTACGCCTCACGCGAGATGGCCAGCAGCCGCCGCTCGCTCGCCACCCAGCCCGTCAATCCCTCGCTGCGCCGCATCCTGACCTTGCCGATGGTGGAAGGGTGCGGTGTATTCGAGGCACAAAGCACTAACTCATCGCCATCCAGCAGATACACGAGGCACGAGTCGCACTGCGTGAATTCGACAACCAGCGAAACCACGCCCTGCAGAACATCCTGTAGACTGAGATCCCGCACCATGAACCGGCTGATTTTCTGGAAGAGGCGCAGTTGCTGTTCGGTACGCTCCAGCCGCGTCTCCAGTTCTCTGGCTTTCGGCACGCCTACATTATAGCGGTTAGCTTTTGGCTATTAGCGTTTAGCCCTTTGCTTCTATGCGCCAGCCCCCCAAAGCTAGTAGCTGTCAGCTGGCGGCTAACAGCTATAATCGTACGGATGGAAGTCCACACTGAGAACGGTTCCGCTTTCTGGACCACCCCTCAGTGTCCCTTCGCTATCGAGTATTCGCCGCGGGTGCTCGACGATATCCGTCTGGCCATCATGGATGCATTCTTTTCCCTGCCCCGCGGCGGAGCTGAAATCGGCGGGATCCTGCTGGGCAGCCACGCCAATGGCTGCGTCACCATCGCCGCTTATCAGGCGCTCGATTGCGAACACGCCTTCGGCCCCGGGTTTACGCTTTCCGATAACGACAAAGCCCGGCTTGCCCGCTTGCTGGCGACCCCTCGCGGCCCCGGTCTCGAGACCGTAGGCTGGTACCACTCGCACACCCGCAGCGAGATCTTCCTCTCCGAAGCCGACCTGGAAATCCACCGCGCTTTTTTCGGCGAGCCTTGGCAGGTGGCGCTGGTGATGAAGCCCCACACCTTCCAGCCGCCGCGAGTCGGATTCTTTTTCCGTGAGCCGGATGGCTCCCTGCACGGCTCCGCGAGCTACCACGAATTCCAATTCGAACCCCTGGCCATCCGTCAGGTTCCCGGCGGTGCGCCGCCGATAGAGCCGGCTCCCGTTCCGGAATCACCGTTGGCTGCGGGCCTTTCCAGTCTTGCCAACAAGGTGATTACGGTCGCCGCCGAAGCCGTTGACGCCCACCCGGAGTCGGCCCAACCTCAGGCAGGCGAACTTCTGGCGGAGGCTCCTCGTCGGGAACCCGAGCCGGTCCCTGAACCGGTTGCCGCCGAGCCCGAAGAAGAACCGGCGGACGAGACCGAAGAGCAACCGGAGGGGGCGCCGGTAGCGTTTTCGCCTGCGTCCCGGCTGCCCCGATTCCTCCAGGCCGCGCCGCGGCGCAGCTTCTGGAGCCGCCGGTGGGTACAAGCCCTCGCTGCAGTTGTCGCCGGAATGGCCATCGGCTCTGCCGCATACCTCACCCGTCAGGCCTGGCTGCCGCCGGTTCTAGCCGGTATGAGCCACTTTCACAGCGCTCCTGCCAGCGCCGCCGCGCCCGCTCGCCCGGTTCCTCCGCCCACCATCGCGCTCAACGTGCTGGAAGCCGACGGCCAGCTTCAGATCCATTGGGATCAAAACTCCGCCGTGGTGCGCAGCGCTTCTCAGGCGGTGCTGGAGATCGTCGATTCCGGCGCGCCTCCTAAAAGCTTTCCCTTGGACGCCGCGCGTCTCGGCTCGGGTTCGTTCACTTACACCCGTCAGAGCGAGCGCGTAGACATCGTGCTCACCGTCGCGCAGTCGGGGGGCAAGCCCTTGCGCGAAACCACGACCTTCGTCGGCAACCCGCCGGTTAAACCGGAAGACACCGCCGGGCTGAAAAAGCGCATCGACGATCTGGGCCGTCAGAACCTGCAGCTCGAAGCCGATCTCAAGGCAGCCGTCGAACGCAGCCGGAAGCTCCAGAAGTCGCTCGCCGATTCGCAAGCGTTGTTCCGCAAGCAGCAGCGCAGCCGTCTCGAGAATCAGATGGCGAAATAGGCCCGCTCAGACGGCCGCGGCTTTCCCACTCACGAACCGGTTCCCACGAATCACGAACCGCAACGGCAGGTCGGCGCATTTCGTGATGCCGATGCGCGCCGTCACTTGAATCTCGAACGCTCGCGGCTCGGCAGGCTCGCGTACGACCAGGCTGCCGCGCGTCACATCAGCGCCGTTGTGCGTCCTGGTGATCGCCATCGCCAGTGTGAGCTTGCCCGGCCCCGAGGCCAGGTCCTCCGCCTTCCGTGCGGCCGGACGCCGGCGGCACATCAGCTCCAGGCCGGCCACCGGCTCCAGCGCGCGAATCAGCACACAGCCCGGCTTGCCCTCCGGCTCCGCCACCAGATTCAGACACTCGTACATCCCATAGATGAAATATACGTAGGCATGCCCCGGCGGTCCGAAGATCACGCGCGTGCGGTCGGTAATTCCGCGCGCCGAGTGTGATGCCAGATCGTCGCCGCCCAGATACGCCTCGGTTTCGACGATGATTCCCGCCGCGGGTCCGTGGACCAGCACCTTTCCCAGCAGGCCGCGTCCCACTTCGATGGCCGGCCTGGCGTAGAAGGCACGCTTCAAGATCGGGCCGAAGGGCATGCCAGATCATACAATAGAAGCGCCATGCGGCTGTTCGTCGGACTGGACCTGCCACGCGAGGTGGTGGAGAACCTCGAGAAACTGCTGGCGCACCTGCGCCCTGCCGCGCGCATCCATTGGAGCCCTCCGGCGAACCTGCACGTCACCACCAAATTCATCGGTGAGTGGCCGGAGGAGCGTCTCGACGAACTGAAAGCGGCGCTGCGGGCGCTGCCGCCGCGGCCCGCGATTTCCGTCCGCATCCGCGAGCTGGGCTTCTTTCCCAATCCGCGGTCGCCGCGCGTCTTCTGGTGCGGTGTCGAAGCATCCGGTCTCGCGGAGTTGGCCGCCGATACCGACCGTGCCACCTCCAGCCTCGGCATCCCCGGCGAAGCCCGCGCCTATTCGCCGCACCTAACTCTGGCGCGCATCAAAGACCGTCTCAACCTTGAACCGCTCGACCACGCGATCGCCGCGCTCCCCTCACTCGAGTTCGGCAGGTTTCAGGCGAGCGCCTTCTTTCTTTATCGCAGTCAATTGGGACGAACCGGTTCCGTGTACACTAAACTTGCGGAGTTCCCACTGTCCCCATGATCCCGTGCGCCGCTCTGGCCGTCGCCTACCTGCTAGGCTCTATTCCGTTTGGATATCTGCTGGTGAGGTGGAAAACCGGGGGTGACATCCGTGCCTCCGGCAGCGGCAACATCGGAGCCACCAACGTCACCCGCACCACGGGGCGCGCCGCCGGATTGGCTACCCTCATTCTCGACGTCGCCAAAGGCTACCTTGCGGTCTGGCTCGCAGGGAGGTTCACCGGCCACGACGCCCGGTGGATGTCGCTCGCTGCCCTCGCCGTAATGGCCGGCCATGCTTACCCCGTCTGGCTCCGCTTCAAGGGAGGGAAAGCGGTCGCCAGCTTCTACGGGGCATTTCTGGCCCTGACCCCGTTAGCCGTTGTTGCTATATTTATAGTATTTGTTGGTGTAGTCGCCTGGACGCGCTATATCTCCCTTGGTTCCATCATTGGTGCGGCTACCTTCCCATTGGCGGTCTGGCTGATCCTGCAGCCGGCGCCCCCCGTGGTGGTGGCGGCTTTGATGGCCGGAGCCTTTATTGTCTACAAGCACAGAGAAAACATGGTCCGCCTGCACGCGGGGCGCGAGCATGTTTTCAGTCTTGGCGGAAAGCGCTCCCAGTGAAACGTATTACTATTGTAGGAGGTGGCAGCTGGGGGACCGCGCTGGCGATCGTTTTGGCTGCGCGCTTCGAGCGTATTCGCCTTTGGGTCTATGAAGCCGATCTGGCCGAGCGGATGAAGACGTCCCGCCAGAATGACGGCTACCTCGCTGGCGCAGATATTCCTATAAATGTAGATATTACCAGCGATTTGGCGGCGTCTGTGGAAGATGCGGACATCGTGCTCTCGGTCATGCCATCTCATTTAGTCCGCAGTATTTATGGGAAATTGGCGGCGTCTTTGAAAAAGTCTGCCTGCTTTGTCAGCGCCACCAAAGGCCTGGAAAACGACACATTACTACGTTCGTCAGAAATAATCGCACAAGTGGTTGAAAAGGCTGGCCTCAAACCGCGGATTGCCGTTATTTCCGGCCCCACTTTCGCTCGCGAAGTTGCGCGATTCGAACCCACTGCCCTGGTGGTCGCTTCCACCGACCCCAAACTCGCCGAGGCGGTCCAGGCTGCCTTCTCCAGCGTCACATTCCGGCTGTACACTTCGGCTGATCCTATTGGCGTAGAAATTGGAGGGTCCATCAAGAACGTAGTGGCGATCGGCGCCGGGGTGCTTCATGGCATGGGCCTCGGCCACAACGCCATGGCGGCCCTCATCACCCGCGGTCTGGCGGAGATGACGCGGCTGGCCGTCGCGCTGGGGGGCAAGCCGCAGACGCTCGCCGGCCTCGCCGGTCTGGGCGATCTCGTCCTCACGTGCACCGGTGATTTGAGCCGCAACCGGACTGTGGGTGTGGAATTAGCCCACGGCCGCAAGCTCGAAGACATTGTGGGCTCCATGAAGATGGTCGCCGAGGGGATCAAAACTACCAATGCCGCTGTGGATCTCGCGCGCCGCTGCTCGATCGAAATGCCGATCTCGGAACAGATGTTTCAGATGCTACACTTTGGGGTGTCGCCTCGGGAGGCGATTCAGCGTCTGATGGAAAGGTCGCTCAAAGGAGAGTAAGGGAATCCGGATTGTTCTTATCCGGCATTACCGGTTCACGTAATTTTACCGGCGGGCAACGAAACCTGGGATGTCAGAACGGGTTAGCAAGGATGTGGGGGCAGCCACGGCGGCTCTGGACTACGACGCTGAGTTGATGCTCAGGGTCAAGGATGGCGATGGTGCGAGCTTCGCCATCCTCTTGGAGAAGCATCGCTCGCCGGTGATCCATTTCTTGTATAGAATGGTCCAGAATCAAGCGGTCGCTGAAGAATTGGCGCAGGAAGTCTTTCTGCGCGTCTACCGTTCGAGGGCTACCTATGAGCCGACAGCGAAGTTTACGACTTGGCTGTTCCGTATTGCCACCCATTTGGCCCTGAATTCGCTCCGTGACGGTAAGAACGAGCGAACACAGGAAAGATTGGACGAACATACGGAAGATATGCCGGTACGGCAATTGCCGGATGGCAAACCTTCGGTCGAACAGGCGATGGTATATCAAGCCAAGTTCGAAGAGGTTCGGCAGGCCATTGCCGCTCTGCCCGATAAGCAGAGGGCCGCGGTCCTGATGCACAAGTATGAGGAGATGGAATACTCGCAGATCGCCAAGGTGCTGAACTGTTCCGAATCTGCGGTGAAATCTCTGTTATTCCGGGCGTACGAATCGCTGCGCGCCCGCTTAGCCCATATGGCATAGGGAAGAAGATAATTTATGAATTGTCCACTGGGAACTCGGGATCACGCGGAATTGCTGGTGGCATACAGTTCGCACAAACTGGATGCGGCCAAGACGGCCGCCGTCGATGAGCACATCGGAGGGTGTGCCGCTTGCCGCGAATTCGTTCGCGGGCAGCAGGCGGTTTGGGATGCGCTCGACATGTGGGAGCCGGAACCCATCTCCGCCGACTTTAACCGACGCCTCTACCAACGAATCGATGCGCAGGTGACGTGGTGGGACCGCCTCCTGTTGCCCCTCCGCCCGCTGGCATTCCACCGGACGGTGCCTTTGGCCGCGGCGGCATGTTTCGTGCTCGCCATCGGGTTCGTTCTCGACCAGACCGCCGCGCCGCCCGAGCAACAACCGGCACACGTCAACGCCGTGGCCGACGTAGAAGGAGGCCTACAGCCCGATCAGGTGCTCAAAGCGCTCGATGAGATGGAAGCCCTCAGCCGCTTCAACCGCCTGATGAAGTCCGACGCTCCCGAAGCGAAGATGTAGAAGCCGATGAACCGTGTCCCCCCAATTGCCGGGCTGTTGATCCTGGCGGTTTCCGTTGGCTTGTCTGCGCAGAAGAACTCCAAGCCTCCCAAGAACCCGCCGCCTCCAGCCGCCGGAAAAGCTGCCGCTGGCAATGCGAAGAATCCTGCGCCGGCTGGCGAGGGCCGCGGCGGCGCCCGGGGCGGCAGTGCGCCTCGCATCAACACGCCGCTCAATCCGGTGCAGCGCTTCCTCAACATGACGCCGGAAGAGCAGCAGCGCGTGCTCGAGAAAGCCCCGCCGCAACAACGGGTACGTCTGCAGGAAGCGCTCGACCGCTGGAACGCCAGGCCCGAAGCCCAGAAGCAGTTCGCCTACCGGCAATATCAATCCCTGATGAAGCTTCCACCGGAGAAGCAGACGCTCCTCCAGCGTCAAATGAACGCCCTCAACAAGCTGCCTGACGATCGCAAAAAGCCTGTCCGCCAGGAGCTCATCCGCCTGCTGCGCCTGACTCCGGACCAGCGACAGGCTCGCTTTAGCAGCTCCGAATTCTCCCAGCATTATTCGCCCGAAGAGCAGCAGATTCTGAAAGACGTTTCCACCACCCTGCCCGACGATTATCCGCTCGCCGGGAGATAACCGGACAATTCAAACTATCTTTGGTGGGTATCTTCTCAATCCCCTCAAGTTACCTATTGATTTTCTTATAAGAATTCTGTTATTTTGCTTTGACCATTAAGGGTGCAGTTATCCGAAGCTGATCGGAGACTCGATGATGAAGAAGACGGATGGCAATCACAAGGCTTACCGGCAGATGCTGCTGAACAAGCGGCAGGAGGTGCTCTCGGGCCTCGATATGAAGTTCGATACGCTCGCCAAAATGGGACGCGTCGCCGAAGAGGACCAGGCTCAGATTACACACGATGAATTCGTGTCACTCCATATCAACAGCCTGGATTACGGCCGACTCCGCATGATCGAAGAAGCCCTCGACCGTCTGAAATCCGGTGACTATGGTTTTTGCCTGTCTTGTGAGGAGCCGATCCCGCCCAAGCGCCTGAATGCCATTCCATGGGCACGGTATTGTGTGACCTGCCAGGAACTGGCCTCCAGCGAGGTGGATGAGGAACACCTGCAGCTGGCCGAATCGCGGGAATAAAAAAAGCCGCCCCGGGTGCGCCGATCACCCGGGGCGTCGCTTCTTCAGAACCTTCTTACGCCTGCACTTGAACGTGGGCTTCGATCATCCGCACCACTTCGGACTTGCCGACGGCGCCTACTCTCTGCTCCACCACGTGGCCGTCCTTGAACAGCAGCAGCGTGGGAATGCCGCGGATGTTGTAGCGCATGGCCGTGTTGCCGTTGGAATCCACGTCCACTTTGCCAACCTTGATTTTCCCGGCATATTCGTTGGCAACCACGTCGATCGTGGGCGCCATCTGCCGGCACGGACCGCACCATTCGGCCCAGAAATCAACCAGGACCGGTACCTCCGAACGAAGCACCTCGCTATCGAAGGTGGCATCGGTAAAGGTCAATGTGTTCAAACCTGCCATTTCGTCTCCTAAAGTATTAGAATCACTTCCGGCGAAAAGGATTCAAGAGCACCGTTAAGTCCAACCTACACTATTAACCGCCGGTAGAGATCCGAATAAGCCGCCGCCGACTTCTGCCATGAAAAATCCCGTTCCATCCCGGCCCGCATCATCTTCTGCCAGCCTTCGGCGTCCGACCAGGCCGCGACCGCCCGCCGGACCGTCTCCAGGAAAGCCACCCCGGAGTAGTCCGCGAACTTGAAGCCGGTACCGCTATCGATAGTATCATCCAAGCCCCCTGTGGCGCGAACCACCGGTACCGTGCCGTAGTGGAGGCTGTAGATCTGGTTCAGCCCGCATGGCTCGTAGTGGCTCGGCATCAGGAAAATATCCACGCCCGCCTCGATCCTGTGAGCCAGCCCATTGTCGAATCCCAAGCGGACCGCGATACGCCCTGGAAATTCCGCCGCCAACGCGCGGAAGAAATCCTCGTATTCCGGGTCGCCGGTGCCCAACGCCACCAGGTAAACGTCCTCGGCGACGATCCGCCCCGCCACCTCCACCAGCAGGTCGGCGCCCTTCTGCCGTGTGAACCGTGAGACGATGCCTAGCAGCGGCCGGTCCATGGCCTCCGCCGGCAGGCCGAACTCCGCGATCAGTTGCTCCTTGCAAGCCCGCTTGCCGGAAAGGTCCGCGGGCGAATACCGCGCGGGAATCAGCGGATCGTTCTCCGGGCTCCATTCGCGGTAATCTACGCCATTCAGGATGCCGGTGAGTTGCCCTGCTCGTGCGCGCAGCGCGCCATCCAGTCCGAACCCGTATTCCGGCGTCTGGATTTCGCGCGCGTAGGTCGGCGACACCGTCGTCAGCCAGTCCGCGAAGGCGATGCCGCCTTTCAGGTAGCTCACGCGGCCGAAGAACTCCATGCCGTCGGGCCGGAACACCGAGGGGTCCAGCGCCACATCCGTCAACGCCGTGCGCGGGAACAATCCCTGGTAGCCCAGGTTGTGAATCGTGAACAGCGTCTTGACGCCGAAAAAGGTCGGGTCCGTCCGAAAGGCAGTACGCAGGTACGCCGGCACCAGCCCCGCTTGCCAGTCGTGGCAATGCAAGATCTCCGTGCGAAACAGAAATCGCGCCACCGCCAGCGCCGCGCGCGCGAACACCGCGAAGCGGATGTGGTTGTCGGGAAAGTCGAGCCCCGACTCGCCGTACAGACCCTTGCGGTCGTAAAGCTTCGGGCAGTCCACCAGGTAGAGGGGAAACTCAGCAGGTGCTTGGTAGAGGGCCGTGTCGAAACGCGCCAGGCCCAGGAAGACCGGCACGTCGTAAACCCGCCGCGCACCCTTCAGGTCGATCGAACCGTACCGCGGAATGACCACCGCCGCTTCATCGCCGTGCGACCGCAAAGCGTTGGGAAGCGCCCCAACCACGTCGGCCAGCCCGCCCGTCTTGGCGAGCGGAGCTGCCTCGGAAGACACCATCAGGACGCGGGCCACGAAGGTAGTGTAGCAAGGGAGCTTTGCGGTATGAGCTCGGCGCCGCGAGCTTGAGCGGGGCCGGCCTTGGGCCGGGGAGGACGAGGGCGTCCCGCACGAGGCCGGAGGGCCTGCCCCGTTATCGAGCTTCCTTTAAATATGCGATGATCGCTTCGCGCTCCGCAGGCTTGTCTACGCGAATCGTCATGTCCGCGCCCGGGACCAGCTTCTCGGAATCGGCCAGCCACCGGTTGAGCGTTTGGTCGTCCCACGTGAGCTGCGATTTTTTCAGCGCGTCGGAATAGGGGAAGGATGAGGCCGCTGCCGCGCGTCCATAGACGCTGCGCAGCCGCGGCCCCTCTTTATCGGTGTCGAGCGAGTGACAGCCGCCGCAGCGCTTCTCGAAAAGTTCCTTGCCCGTTGGCGCCGGTGCCTGGGGCCACGCCATCACGGCCAGAACCAGGCCGAGCAGGACTACGGCCGTCTTCATGCGAGCGCCTCGTCCACAATCGCCAGGCTGTGACGGTTCATACGCGCCGTCACTTCGGTGACGCCCAGCACGCTGCGCAATTTATCGTCCGGCACCTTCATCGGACCCGGGGATGGGGCCGTTCCTGGCGCTGGCTGGGGAAACGCCGTGGACATCGCGGTGTGGAACGTCACCTTGCCTTCTACTTTCCGCATGGTCTGATGGATGTGGCCATTCAGAACGGTGACGCTGCCGAAGCGTTTCAACAGCCCTAAGGCCTGCTCGCTGTCAGCCGTTCCCCATCCCCACTCCGGGTAGACCGACCACAGCGGGATGTGCGCGAACACCACCACCGGCCGGCTCGCCGGCTGCGATTCCAGGTCGCTCTTCAGCCAGGCAATCTGGTCGGATCCCAATCGCCCCAGGCCTTCCAGCACCTCCACGTTCGACAGCCCAACGAAGTGAACGTCTTTGTGATTGAAGCTGAACCAGCCGCGGCCTTGGGCTTTGTTTCCGTAGCGCTCCAGATACAGCCGGCCATCGTCGCCCGCCGTATCGTGCTCGCCGGGCACGTAGAACACCTGCTTGGTCTTCGCGCCCTTCAAAATCTGATCGAGCGTATCGAACTCGGAGGCCTTCGCCGAATGCGTCAGGTCGCCCGTGTGAAGAATGAACTCGGGCGCCTCGGGCAGCGCGTTGATCCGCTTCACCGCAGTCTCGAGCGTGCCGTTCACATCGGGATTCGCGGGCTTGTTAAACCCCATATGGCTGTCGCTGATCTGTACAAAGTGGAGCTCGCCCCCACCCGACCCCGCCTGCTGTCCGAAAGCCTTCGAGGTGAATACTCCGCCGCTCACCGTCCAGACAAGTCCCGTACCTGCCCAAGCCATGCATTCCAGGAACCCGCGCCGGTCAACTCCATCGTGGTTGTGGTCGTGAACGATTCGTCTCGCCATTTTTCCCCTCTCTCTCCCCGCCAGACCGTTACGCCCAGGAAAATATTCCCGCCGCGGGTCGCTGGCGCCCTCTGCTCGCCTGGCTCCTTCCCGGGGGAATAAATCTCCACCCGCGTGAGTCCTTTTATGATGGAGTTTCATGTCCAGAGCGGAGATCTTCGAGGAAATCATGCTGCCGCATCTGGATGCGGCCCACAACCTCGCGCGCTGGCTCACACATAACGACCAGGACGCGCAGGACGTTGTCCAGGAGGCCTATCTGCGGGCCTTTCGGTTCTTTGACGGCTTTCGCGGCGGCGGCGATGGGAAAGCCTGGCTTCTGGAAATCGTGCGTAACACCTGCCGCACCCTGCAGCGCCGCGAGGGCCGCGCCGCCGGCGCCGTGCCGTTCGACGAAGCGGCCCACAGCGGGGGGACTGCCGACCCGGGAGCGGAGGAAAAGGTGGCCCGCCAGGAGAAGATCGGCATCCTGCGCCATTGCATCGAACTGCTTCCCGTGGAATTCCGTGAGGTGCTCGTGCTGCGCGAACTGGAAGAGATGGCATACCGCGAAATCGCCGAAGTGACCGGCCTGGCCATAGGCACCGTCATGTCGCGCCTCTCGCGCGCGCGCAAGCGCCTGGAAGACTGCGCTGCCCGGAGGAAGGAGGCTGCCCAATGACCTGCTCGCGCGAACGCCTCGAATCCTGGCTCGACGACGAACTGGACGCCGCCGAGCGCTCCGCCGTCGAGCGCCACATCGAAACTTGTGCCGACTGCGCCGCCACCGCGGCCCAACTGCGCGCGCAGAAGGCCGCGATCCGCTCGGCCGCGCCCTACTACCGCGCCTCGCGGAATCTGCGCCAATCGATCCAGACCGCGGTGCGCGCCGCCGATCGTCCCTCGCGCGAGAAGCGCTGGCGATGGCTGGCCATTGCCGCCGCTGTCCTGCTGGCCGCGTCGGCTTCATGGAATGTGCTGCACCTCGGTTCGGACGAATCCCGGGCCGTCGCCACCTCACATCTGGCCGGCAGCCTGTTCGACAACCACATGCGCTCCCTCGTCGGCACTCTGGTCGACGTGCCCTCGTCCGATCAGCACACCGTCAAGCCCTGGTTCGCCGGCAAGCTGGATTTTTCCCCCGACGTCAAAAACCTCGATGCCGAGGGCTTCATCCTCGCTGGCGGGCGGCTCGATTACGTCGGCGGCCGCCGCGTGGCCGCGCTCGTCTACCGCCGCCGGCAGCATGTCATTAATCTGTTCACCTGGCCGTTCGATCGGCATGACAGCGCGGCATCGGGAGCTGGCGAGATGGAGCGCGGCGGCTACAACCTCGTCCACTGGACGAAAGGCCCCATGGCCTGCTGGGCCGTCTCCGACGTCTCGGGAGAGGAACTGAAAAAGTTCCGGTCGCTTTATGAACAGTAAGGTCCTGCTGTTGGCCGACGATCTCACCGGCGCCTGCGATGCCGCCGTGCATTTCGCCATGCGCGGCCTCCGGTCGGCCGCCGCCGTTTCCCTCGAGCACGCTCGCGGCGACATGCCGGTTTGGGCCGTCAATACCGATACGCGCGATGGCGGGCGCGATGGCATCCGGCGGCTCATGGCGCGAGCCGCCGACCGACTGCCGGCCGGACCCGAAACCATCATCTTCCAGAAGATCGATTCCACCCTGCGCGGCCACGCCGGAATCGAAACCGCGGCGGCCCTCGAGGCGTTCGGCTGCGAACTCGCTATATTCACGCCCGCGCTTCCGGCACTCGGCCGGACGGTCGAGAGCGGCATTCTGCGCGTCGCCGGCCGGCCGGAGTTCCAGCCCGTCGACGTTGCCGCGTGGCTCGGCGAACAAGCCGTCGCGAGCGCGCCCATCGCCACCAAAGACGCCCAATCGGATGGCGATCTCGACGGTATCGTGGCGGAAGGACTCGCGAGCGGAAGGCGCATCCTGTGGGCCGGCTCGGCGGGACTTGCCGCCGCCCTGGCCCGAACCACCGGCAGGCCGCTGGCGTCCCGCACACGACCCCAGGGTGGACCCGCGCTCTTCGCCATCGGATCGGACCACCCCGTGACGCTGGAGCAGTTGGAGAAACTGAGCTGCCACTCCGCGCACCGCGTGCTGCGCATCCCGCGCCCGCTTCCGGAAGATGTCCGCCGAACGCTGGCGGCGGCGCCGGCCCTGGTGCTCAGCGGCGGAGATACGGCCGCAGCCATCTGCCGCGCGCTCGAGGCCGAACGCATCGACCTGGAACACGAGATCGTCCCGGGGGTCCCTTGGGGCGTGCTGCGCGGCGGCCGAGCGCATGGTACTCCTGTCGCGACCAAATCCGGCGGCTTCGGCGCGCCCGATGCTTTAATACGGATAGCGGATTTCTTCCCATGCCCGACCACCTAGACAACCGGCCGGCCATCGCGCTGACGATGGGCGATCCCGCCGGGATTGGACCGGAGATCGTGCTCAAAGCACTCGCGGATGACGCCCTCCGGTCGCTCTCCCGTTGGATCGTCGTGGGAGATGCTCGCGTCCTTCAAATGGCCGGCGGCAATCTGCACGGCGCTCCCTTGCGCGACATCCGCGCACTCGGCGGCATGGAAGATTTCGCATTCGGCAAACTCGACGCCCGCTGCGGAGCGGCCGCGGTGGAATACGTCCGTGAAGCCACCGGAATGTGTCTGCGCGGCGAAGCCGATGCCATGGTCACGGCGCCGCTGAACAAAGAAGCTGTGACGCTTTCCGGCCGCCCCTTCTCCGGCCACACGGAATACATCGCGGAGTTGTGCGGCGCCGCCGAATCGCGCATGCTGCTGGCGTCAGAGCGCCTCGCCACCATCCACGTCACCACCCACGTCGCCCTCCGCCGCGCCTGCGAGCTCGATACCGCCCGCATCCTGCGTACCATCGAACTCGGCAACGACGCCATGAAGCTGCTCGGCTTCGAGCGGCCGCGCATCGCGGTCTGCGGCCTCAATCCTCACGCCGGCGAGCACGGCCTGTTCGGCGACGAAGACGCGCAGCTCATCGTCCCGGCTATCCAAGCCGCTCAACGCCAGGGCATCGCCTGTACCGGACCGCACGCGGGGGACACCGTCTTCCTGCAAGCCTCGCGCGGCGCCTACGACCTGGTCGTCGCCATGTACCACGACCAGGGCCACATTCCCATGAAGCTGGTCGATTTCGAAGGGACCGTCAACATCTCGGTGGGTATTCCGGTTATCCGCACCTCGGTCGATCACGGTACCGCCTTCGATATTGCCGGCCGCGGTCAGGCCGATCCGCGCAGCATGAAGCAGGCCATGCGCATGGCCGCGCGCATGGCCGAAACCCGGCGGCGCGCACGGTAGCCAATCCGGCAACCCCGTCATGGGAACCCACAGGAGCAATCATCCGCAGCGTGGAAAATTTTGAAACCGTGTAACTCTGGCAGCATCGAACGATCAACCGGAATGGAGGGTGAATCGTGTCTCCCAAAACTATCGTCAGTCCTCGACCTGCGCCTACCCCGTTTACCGTTGAGCGGGGTTCCCCGCATCCTCTCGGTGCCAATCCTGCGCCGGGTGGCGTCAATTTTTCCCTGTTTTCCGGCAATGCCACAGGGGTGGAATTGCTGCTGTTCGCCAAGCATGACGCGCCTCAGCCTTTGCAGGTGATCCAGCTCGATCCCTCCGTCAACAAGAGCTTCCACTTCTGGCACGTCTTCGTGCGCGGGCTCGAGCCCGGAGCGCACTATGCGTTTCGCGTCGATGGGCCGTTCGATCCCGCCAACGGTCACCGGTTCAACCGCAACAAGGTCCTGATCGACCCCTACTCCCGCGGCAACACCAATACTCTTTGGAAGCGCGACGCGGCCTGCGGGCCGGACGATAACGTGACCACTTCGATGCGCTCCGTCGTCATCGACACGGCCAACTACGACTGGGAAGGCGACCGCCCCCTCAACCGGCCCATGGCGGACAGCATCATTTATGAGATGCATGTCCGGGGGTTTACAGAATCGCCATCTTCCCAGGTACGGCATCCGGGAACATTCCTCGGCATCATCGAGAAGATCCCGTATCTCAGGGAACTCGGCGTGACGGCCGTGGAACTGCTGCCGGCCTTCGACTTCGATGAGAAGGCCGCGCTGCGTCAAGTGGACGGCAAGGCCCTGACCAACTACTGGGGCTACAGCACCATCGGCTTTTTCGCACCGCAATCGTCTTACTGCGTGAGCCCCGGGACCGGCAGCCATTTGCGGGAATTCCGCGACATGGTCAAGGCGCTGCACCGCGCGGGAATCGAAGTGATTCTCGACGTAGTGTTCAATCACACGGACGAAGGGAATCACCTGGGGCCGACGTTCTCGTTCCGGGGCATCGATAATCGCACGCATTACTTTCTCGTGCCGTCGGACCTGCAGTATTACATGGACTTCTCCGGATGCGGCAACACGTTCAACTGCAACCATCCGATCGCCCAAAAACTGATCGTCGAATGCCTGCGCTACTGGGTCGAGCAGGCGCACGTCGACGGCTTTCGGTTCGATGAGGGATCCATTCTCTCCCGCGGGGAAGACGGAGCGCCCAGCGTACACCCTCCCGTGGTCTGGCAGATCGAGCTCGACGACGAACTGGCCGAATCGAAAGTCATCGCCGAAGCCTGGGACGCGGCCGGCCTCTATCAGATCGGACATTTCCCCGGCGACCGCTGGGCGGAATGGAACGGCCGCTACCGCGACGATATCCGCAGCTTCGTCAAGGGCGACCCGGGAAGGCTGAAAGATGTGGCTTCCCGGTTAGCCGGCAGCGCCGACATCTATCAATGGCGTGGACAGTTGCCGGTGAACAGCATCAATTTTGTGACCTGTCATGACGGCTTCACCTTAAACGACCTGGTTTCCTATAACGGCAAGCACAACGAAGCCAATGGCGAAGACAACCGCGACGGCAACAACGACAATGTGAGTTGGAACTGCGGGTTCGAGGGCAGTTCGAGCGATCCCGCCGTGGAAGCCCTGCGGGACCGCCAGGTCCGCAACTGCGCCGCAATCCTGCTGTTGTCGCGCGGGGTCCCCATGTTCGTCGCCGGGGATGAAGTCCGGCGCACGCAAAACGGCAACAACAACGCCTACTGCCAGGACAACGCGACCAGTTGGTTCGACTGGGCGCTGGTAGACCGAAACAGCAATCTATACCGCTTCTGGAAACGCCTGATCGACTTCCGCAAGAGGCATCCCGCGCTGCGCCGCGGGCAGTTCTTCAACGGCACCTGGAACGAGCGCGGCCTACTCGACGTCGCCTGGCATGGAACCGAGTTGAACAGCCCCGGATGGCAGGACCCGGATGGTCGTGCCTTGGCCGTAACGGTAGCGGGTTTCTCCGGCGACGCGGATATTCATATCATGCTCAACATGTTCTGGGACAGGCTGGACTTCGAGCTGCCCTCCGTGCCCGGCAGGAGCTGGCGTAAAGCGGTGGACACCTCCTCGCCCCCGCCGCTCGATGTGCCCGACCCGGGCGCCGAGCCGCCTGTGCCCGGCAAAGTCTTGAGCGTCGAGGGGCGGAGCGTTGTCGTCCTGGTGAACGCTTGACACACTCCCCGGCCGAAAGGCCGGTGATTCTCGATTCCTGATTCAACCTGCAATGCTGGCCTGGGCCAGGCTGACTCGCAGTCCACAGGCGCTTTCCGTCTCCGGGTGTCCCTCGGCGACGACTCTCAGACCCCCGGCTCTTACGTTCTTGGCTGCGTTCCAGTCCTTGCGGTGGTGCGTGCGGCACCCGGGACAGTTCCACTCCCGCTCGGAGAGCGAAAGGTCGCCGTTCTGATAGCCGCATGCGGAACAGAGCTTGGTCGATGGAAAGAACCTATCCGCCTGAACCAAGTGCTCGCTGCTCCACCGGGCTTTGTATTTCACCTGGCGCAGCAACTCTCCGAATGCGGCATCCAGCCATGATTTGGCGTGCTTGGTTCTCGCCAGCGCCTTCAGGCTTAAATGTTCACAGCAAATAAC
>Ga0126381_100001297_pt1 | contig 26923 bp, 23 predicted proteins | sample PanSoiMetPlot_28_FD_96465 | JGI IMG/M metagenome (GOLD analysis project Ga0126381, IMG submission 96465) | Tropical forest soil microbial communities from Panama - MetaG Plot_28 | ecosystem: Environmental > Terrestrial > Soil > Tropical forest > Bulk soil | place: Panama | collected 2016-02-17
GCCGCGCGTGAAGTGTGGAAGGCGTACACCGATTTCAGAACTGCGCTCAAAAAGCAGGACGCCGCCGAAAAGTTAGTGACCGCGTCGAAGAGCGCATTCGATGCAGTGCTTGAATCTTACAAGCACGGGCTGAGCACATATCCCGAGGTTGTTAGCACGGAGCGCAACCTCACGGCCGCGCTTGCGACCCATCACGACACGCTGGCCGCGATTTACACCAGCCAGGCAGCGCTTGCGCTCAGCGTGGGTGATCTTGCCCGGCCGGCTCCGCCACTCGTTAGGCATCCACGAAGATGAAAACAGAATTTCCGCGAGTTGTTCCGAATTTTCCACCGGCTCGGCGCAGTCGGGCCCGACACGTCGCGCTTGCAGGATTGGTCCTGCTGATCTGGATATTAATCTTCGTGGTTCGACCGGTGAGTCACCGTTCGCCGACAATCGACATTCTCGGTTCGTATTTTCCAGCCTGGATGATCTGCATCGTCAGCGGGTTGACTCTTACGCTGATCAGCCGATGGATTATTCGCGCGTATCACCTCGAACGGTACGCTTCTCCCGCGCCGCTCATCTATTCGTGCCTGACAATCATCTATACATTTCTGACGTGGATCATTTTTTATCAAAACTAAATCCATATGGCGCTGTCAGGTTGAGCGAAGCGCTGCAACGAAATGCGAACCATGAGGCCAGGCTTTTCAAACATCTCGGTTATCTGCCTATGGCGAATTGTTCGGCGAATGACCAGAGATTGAAAGCCTGGCCTCGTGGACTTTGTCCGCGGCGTTGCATCTTCTCCCGCGACTGCGGGATCAGAATCACATTTATCAGGTCGGTGTAAGAAACGATGAGCGAACCAACTAGCACCTTGAATCAAAAGACTTCGGATCGAACCGCTGCCGCTCCTGCAACACAGGCGGTGACTCCGACGGCAAGAGGTGGTGGCGTCGAGGGCCAGAAGCTTATTCGCAATCTCGTCGCGCTGCTCATTTTTTCTGGTGCGGTTTTTCTGACGCTTTATGTCTGGAGCATCCTGGAGCGGCATCCACGCACGGATGATGCTACCGCGCGAGCCAACGTCGTGGGCATTGCCCCGCGCGTGAGTGGTCAAACCATCAAGCTGAATGTCCAGGACAACCAGGCGGTGAAGAAAGGCGATGTGCTCTTCGAGATCGACCCGGAGGATTACCGACTCGTCCTGGAAAAAGCCAAAGCGGAGTTGGCCACTGTGGATCGACAGCTCGCACAAGCCAAGGACACCTTGCACCGCATGGAACCTCTCCTGCTCCATGGTTTTGAGACCGCCGAGAACGTCGATAAAGCTCGAACGGCAGTGACAACGCTAGAAGCTCAGCGCGATAGTGCGATTGCGACCATCAATCTCGAAGAACTCCATCTCTCCTACTGCAAGGTCATCGCACCTTTCGACGGACGTGTTATCAATCTCAACATTTCGGCCGGCGCCCACGTAACCGAGGGAGTTCCTGTCTTCTCGCTCCTGGACACTACCAAATGGTACGTGATTGCGAATTTTCGAGAGGCGGAGATTCGGCGTATGGCTCCCGGCACCGAAGCGATTGTCTACCTCTCGTCCGCGCCTAACCAGCGATTTCGCGGAAAGGTGCAGGGAATCGGATGGGCGGTGAAGCCCGAGGGCGAGTTCGACCTGCCACCTTCCGGAGTGCCTTATGTAAAACGCGAACTGAACTGGGTCCGTGTCGCGCAACGGTTCCCTGTCAGGATCGAAGTCGAAAATCCGGACCAGGATCTATTTCGCATGGGCGCCTCCGCAGTGGCGATTATTAAAGGTCCGCCGCCTACCAAATGAAATCGCGGAGCGCATTAATTGCAGGGCGTTTCTGTGAATCCCGAAACCATTCGGGACTGACACTGACGCCCTACAACTCCGCATCTGTCGTGCGTCGCTAGCCAACTGTGAGCGCGATCAGTGCAGTTGACAGGCAACCGGCTTTCTTGCCGTTCGGTTCCCTCGCATGGTTCAAACGCGAGCTGGCACCTACTCCTGGGCGAGCCCGTAGGACAGCCATTATGGTTGGTGGCGCGGTTTTGTGCGTGATCATTTCGATGGCGCTGCAGGTGCCGTATCTGGATGTCACCGCCTACATAGTTTTCTTCCTCTCCCAGAAGACCAAATTTCTCACCACGGTTACCGGAGTGATCGCGTTTATCGGCCTTACCATCGCCGTTGGCGCCACTCTCCTCCTTTACAAGTTCACCTATGGTTATCCCGAGCTGCGAATCCCTGCGATTGCAATCGTCCTGTTTCTTGGAATGTGGTTGTCACGCGTTTTTGTGATTGGCCCACTAGGATTCCTCATCGGTTTTCTTGTCTCTTACACGCAGACCATCGGAGAATCGGTTCCTTCACCTGAACTATTGGTCCGAGGAATTCTTTGGGTTTGGGTCGCCATTGCTTACAGCATCGCAGTAACTGTCGTGCTGAACCGCTTGTTCCTGCCGGATACGGCGGGTCCGCCTGCGCATCTGCCGAAACCGAAGAGCTTTTTTGCGCCTGACGCGTTCACTAATCCCGCACACGTGCACTTCGCGCTCAAGGTCACTTTCGCAGCAATGTTTTGTTACATCGTTTACAACGCCGTCGACTGGTCGGGGATACACACCGCGTTTATCACCTGTACGTTCATTTCGTTGGAAAGCACCGGTGCGACCTTGCATAAGGGCACGCTCAGAATAGCCGGCTGTCTAATCGGCGGAGCACTCGCGCTTTTCACGATCGTCTTCCTGATACCGCATATGGAAACGATCGCGTCGCTCGTTGTCGTCGTCGCCTGTGCCACCGCCATCGCCGGCTGGGTTGCCACCGGATCAGAGCTCGTCTCCTACTCAGGCCTACAGATCGCTTTCGCTTTCTTCTACAGTGTCTTCCAGGGTTACGCGCCCAATACAGATCTCGATAACGTCCGCGATCGCGTCGTCGGAATTCTTTTCGGTCTTATCGTCACCGGAGTCGTTTTCGCTTACGTTTGGCCAGAGCATACGATCGACCGATTGCGGGACGCTTTGCGGGTGGCGCTTCGGCAATTGGCGCAGTTGCTCGAAATTCCCCGTCCCAAAATCTCAATTGAAACTGCGAAATCGGAAGCACACTCTTTGATAGCGGCAACTTCAGGGAGTTTTGAGAAGGCGAAGCGTTATGTTCAGTTAGCGCAATTTGAGTTCAAAGAATCGCGGGATCGCGATCAAACTTCATTAGGCAATTTAGAAAGCACGCTTTCGCATGCTGAGGAGATCTTTTCCTCAGCGAAGTCCCTTGTGCAGGACGATGCGAGAGGAAACCAAAGTCGCACCCGTCTGCAATCCGAAACCGCGGCCGAACTTCAAAGACTAAACTGAGTGCCTAACGACTTGGATGACACTATCATCGGGATTGCTTATTATTCATCGTGAGATCGGACGGGACGACACATCGGACGGCGATGATCCCTCAATCCAAAGGCCATTCGCGAATTTCGGCTGAAATGATGATAATACTCACGACGCGTGCTGCCCTACGAGCGGTTAGCCTGCTGTTACTCTGCCTTGCTTCTGGCGCACAAGCGCAGAACGCATCCCCCTCCCCGACGCCGTCCCCTTCTGCCACGGCGACTGCAGCACCGAGTGCTGTACCCTTGCCTGACATTGTCGCGGCTTCCGATTCCGCTTCGGAGCGACTCCATGAAATTCAATCGGAGCTTTCTTCGAGCAAGGTAGTCGACAACGTCACGCGCGATCTTGCGGCCACGACAAAGGAAATCGACGTGCAGGAACGCGACACGCGCCGCATTCTTCGGCCAGGCGTGCCTTTGGAAACATTGGGTGACTTCGAGACGCGCTGGCAAAAGCTAGTCGATCAGCTCACCGCGTCCACTCGCCAGCTAACCGATCGCGCAACCGCCCTCGACCGCGAGGTCACCCAAATGTCCGCGACGCGCACGACTTGGAAGGCAACGCTCGAATTTGCGGGCAAATCCAACGCGCCGTCCGAGGTGACAGAGCGCATCAACCGAATCCTGCAAGGGATCGACACGACCGAAGAGATGCTGCAGAAGCATCGCGCCATTGTGCTCAGTTTACAGACACGGGTAGCGGAGCAAACGCAACGCGCCAATAGTGCCTTGCGTTCCATCAGATCGGCGCAAAGCGCTGCAGTGAATCGGCTTTGGTCGCAGGACAGCCCGCCGATCTGGAGTCCGGAAGTACGCACGGCCGCTGCACAATCGCTTGGACGTGACAGCCAGATCTCGTTAGGCGCGCAGGCTGCGCAAGTACGCAGATACCTTGAACGAGAGTGGACAAAGCTGATCTACATTGCGCTGCTCTTTATCGCCTTTGCTGTCGTCATGCTGCGAGTCAAGCGGCAAGTCGCACACTGGACCGACAAAGATCGGGCACTCGACCGCACCAATCGCGTCCTGCAATTGCCGTTCTCCACTGCATTTCTGCTCACGATAGTTGCTGCGCGTCTGCTCCTCTATGACGCACCCCGCGGTGCATGGATCATCCTCGGCATGCTTGCGTTGATTCCCATCGTAGTGGTGCTGCGAAATCTGATCGATCGGCATCTCTTTCCGATCGTCTACGCACTGGTGGCTTTCTTTATCGTCGCGCAATTGCGCGCGATGGCGGCCTCCATTGCCGCGCTTCCGCGCATCATCCTTCTGCTGGAAATGCTGGGTGGTTTAATTTTTCTCATCTGGTTTGTTCGGGCACGGCGCCGTTCGGGACCACGAACGACGTCGAACAAAACGGCCCGCATCGCGGCCTCCATTGCAGTCCTTGGCTTCGTCGGGATCATTGTCGCGGATTCGTTCGGCTACGTGGCACTGGCAAATTATCTTACTAGTGGCATCCTGGCTGCCGCTTACTACGCCGTCGCGCTTTACGCGGCCGTTCGCATTCTCGAAGGGCTCGTTTTGTTTGCCCTGCGAACCCGGCCGCTCGCATCACTTGGTATCGTGCAACGACACCAGGCATTGCTATTCACGCACATTGCTCGCCTCATCGGGATCGCGGCGATTGTCATTTGGATTCTACAATCGTTGGATGCGTTTTCCTTAGGCGAAGCCGTTCTCAGCCGGACACTGGCGTTGCTCAACGCTAGCATCAATGTGCAGTCGATTCATTTTTCGTTAGGCGCGGTGGTGGCGTTCGCTCTCACTGTCTGGATTACGCTGCTTCTCTCGCGTTTCCTGCGGTTTCTCCTCCAGGAAGAAATCTATGATCGCTTTCATCTCGCGCGTGGCCCGGCCTACGCAGTGTCGACCCTCGTGCACTACGTCGTGCTGCTGGTCGGATTCTATATCGCAATCGCAGCGCTCGGAGCCGACATGACCAAGTTTGCCATCCTCGCTGGCGCAATCGGTGTCGGCGCCGGGTTTGGTCTGCAAAACGTCTTCAACAATTTCTTTTCCGGTCTGATTCTTTTGTTCGAACGACCGGTGCAGGTAGGCGACCTGATCCAGGTCGGTGATCAGACCGGGGTGGTTAGGCGTATCGGCATTCGCGCCAGCATCATCGCCCTCGATGACAAGTCGCAGCTCATCATTCCGAACGGCCAGCTCATTTCCGAAAAAGTAACAAACCGGACCTTCTCCAGCCTGCAAAAGCGCATGGAGCTAACCATCCGCACCGCTTATGGGGAGAATCCGGAACAAGTAATTAGATTACTTGTCAAAACTGCCGCAGCCCATCCGCACGTTATGAAAACTCCCCCGCCCGACGCCGTGCTCAAGCAATTCAGCGAAGACGCGCTGGTGTTCGTGCTCGGCTTCACGACTGAAAACGTGGCGCGATTTCCTTTTGTGCAAAGCGATGTGGCCGTCGCAGTGAATTCGGCGCTGCGGGAAGCCGAAATCGAAATTCCTGTTCCACAGCGCATCGTTCATCTCGAACAAAACGACGCAAATGTGCACTCGTTAGGCAAGCCTCGCACGGAGACTAGTAGTGATTTGCCGGCAGGGCCCGACGAAAAGCCTGCCGACACGGCAGATCCAATTCCAAATGCCGAGGATCACTCACAAGCAGGCTCCTCGTGAACAATCAGCAACTCGACACATGAAAGGCAAAACGAAGCTCATGCTATTGCCTTCCCAGACGGCAACGGGACCTGGCTCTTACTTGACCGGAGGATCGTGCTGCGGCGGTGTGGCAGGCGAACGCAGCGTTTCTGGGGCAGACTGGTGAAGATCCTGCCTTATGAAGTCTAGGACGTCCTTAAAGCGAAGGATGTTTTCTGGCGCAGCCTCGCCAAGTGCCTCATGCGCTTCCAGCATCGTTTGCATTTGCTTCCTTTTTCGGTCTTCAGGCGACTGACTCCTGGGAGGTAGCTCGAGCGCTCCACATTCAGGGGGGCTGGCACCATTCGCACGAACATCGAATATCTGGTCCAAACGTAGTCCCAAGAAAAGCTCCTGGCAGCGACTGCCGCAGTGAACGACGTGAAGATGGCCTTGTCCGAGTTCCCTTAGTCGAAGCGCGACAGTGGCCATTGTTCCCATGAAGGTAGAATCCATCATGGGGCAATCCGCCAAGTCCACGACGAACTCACGATAACCGCGATCTAACATCTCGTGTGTGAATTCTTTAAGATTGCCGCTGTTGAGGAAACTGCCTTTCCCCTCCACTTTCACCCATACAGTTGGGCCGCTTACGCCTACTTGAATCGATGAGTCCACCTTTTATTAAAGCATTCTAGTGCGCCTTTCGACACAGGTATCTTTCATGTTTTCGAGGGCTGAAAAAGAAACATTTCCGTTACATCGGCACGGTATCAAGCTCGCGCTAACATCATTAACTCCTTTCACAGACTTAATCTCGCAACGAAGGTCAATCCTTTAGCATGTGCGGGTTATGCGAGCGCCATTACAGCAGGAGCGAGCGATAAATCTCCCAAGAACGAGTTGCGACAGAGGCGAATTCCGTATTGATCTTTTGTTCGCTGTGTCGCAAACCTTATAAAGGGCGTATAAGCCGGCAATGCGGACGGATTCTAGTTTCATCGGCGAGGTGCAATTGCCGCAAGCCTAACGAATCGCATCACTTAGTATGAAGTCATCAAGAACTTCGTTTCGAAGTGGATGGCAATACCTTGGAAGTATCAATGCGTCCGTAGTCATTATCATATTCTGCGGATGTGCCTCTCATCTTGCGACGGTAAAGACAATAACGGCACGCCTTCCGACGGGATTACCCGTTGAAGCGCCGGTTGAATCCGCCACAAAATATCTGATAACAGCGGAACACGAACAGCCCTCCGTCGCATTAGGACATGACCTGCTGGCTGCCAAAATATCGTATGGAGTGCTGGAACGACAGCCGAAAGACGAATCGGCGCGGAGCATCTACAACTTCGCCGTGGCGCGCGTCGTACAAGATGTCGACCGAACAAATCTTGAGCCGTGGAGGCATCCAGTCACCGTAGGGACGGACCAGGGGCATTACACTCTGGAATCTCCAAAACCCGTCGACGCGGACCATGATCCGAGTCGATACGATTTATTTCCGACCGACACGTTGAAGATCGGAGGAACATTCTTCAAGACGTACTCGACTATAAGTGGCCTTGGTGCGCCGATTGCCGTGGTTGGGCGCGCGGAAAGTCCACATTTCCGCCAGCAATACAAGCTTCATCGAATCTACGCGCCGATTACCGTGATCGTCCGCTTCTCCGGACGGAACGCGAACTTGGAGTTCATCGATCCGTTAAACGCAGAAAGCATCACACTGAACAAGCAAACCTTTCCTCTAGCTGCTGATTTTGATGCGCCTACGGCGCTCCTGATCGCTCGTGAACGTCCGGAACGGCTGGGGCTTTCGCGTGTCCTCAATCCAGGAGCGTATGCAGATACAGCACTGCTTACCCGGTTGCAGCAATTCGATCCCGCTCGGACGCCTGTGATTTTCGTTCACGGCCTGCAAGAAACAGGCGCGAGCTGGGCGCCAATGATGGATTCCCTTCGCGAGGATCCCTCGATAAGGGAGCATTATCAGTTCTGGTATTTCAGTTATCCGAGTGGTTACCCCTATCCCTACGCCGCCGCGCTCTTCCGCCAGGATCTTGATGGGATCGAGCGCGCGTTCCCAAATCACAAGCGCATCGTCCTGATCGGTCACAGCATGGGCGGATTGATCTGTCGATTAATGGTCACAGATGCAGGCGACAAGATATGGAGCGATTTTTTTGCCACGCCGCCAGCCAAAACCCCTCTGGCGAGCGACACACGCAAACTTCTGGAACAGGCGCTGGTTTTTAATCATCGGCGGGATATTCAGCGGGTAATATTTATTTCAACTCCGCATCGCGGTAGCGGGATCGCCTCGAACTGGATCGGCCGGATCGGCGCCGCTCTCGTCAGGACTCCGCGACTTTTCAGCTCAACGTACGCTGCCGCCAAGCCGCTCTTAATCGCCGATCCCGCAGCCAGACCGTTGAATCGCATGCCGAACAGCGTCGACACGCTTGAGCCTAACGATAGGTTCGTGGAAGCACTAAACAAGCTGCCGATCGCGCACGGTATTCCTTATCATTCGATCATTGGCGACCGCGGCCGCGGCGATACACCCAACAGTTCCGATGGCGTAGTTCCCTACTGGAGTTCTCATCTCTCGTGCGCGCAGTCAGAGCTAATTGTCAATTCAGATCACGGCGCTCAGTATAATCCACAAGCAATTCGAGAAGTTGCGCGAATCTTACGGTTGAATCTGACCGGGCCAGAGCGAAAACATGCGCGAACGGCAAATATGACCGCACGCTAAATGGCTTTAGAGGAATTTCCCGGATGACCAAGGCTCCTGCTGGTTCGATCTTGACGCAAACAAAGAAAGGAATCTTTGAGCAAAACAATAATCCTACGAGATGTTTTGAAGCACGTGGACGAAAACCGCTTAGCAATCGGTCATTTCAACGTCGCAGATTTAGTTTTGCTGAAGGCGGTATTCGCTGCCGCGCAGGAACTGAAGGTCCCAGTTGTAATTGGTGTCTCTGAAGGAGAACGCGAATTTATCGGAGTCCGTCAGATTGCGGGTCTCGTGCGAAGTTTGCGCGAGGAGTTCGATTTTCCGATCTTCCTGAACGCGGATCACACCCACTCATTGAGCAAGGCCATCGATGCGGCAGAAGCTGGGTTTGATTCAATCGTTTTCGACCTTTCTGCGTTGCCGTTCGAAGAAAACATGCGCCAAACCAAAGAAGGAGTTGAAACACTTAAGAAGATTAATCCGGCCATATTGATAGAAGGAGAGATCGGCGACATCGGGACCGGCTCTGAAATACATGAAAAGGCCGTGGACGTGTCGAGAGGTCTAACAACGGCGACCGAAGCGAAACGATTCGTTGAAGCGACAGGGGTCGACATCCTGGCGCCAGCCGTTGGTAATATGCACGGAATGCTCAAGAGCATGGTAACGGGCGAAACGAGGAAACATTTGGACATCGATAGGATCGCTCAAATAAAAAAAGCCACCCGGATTCCGCTAACGCTGCACGGCGGATCCGGAACGGATGATGAGGACTTACAGAAAGCGATCGCCGCGGGGATCAACATTGTTCACATCAATACTGAATTACGAGTGGCATGGCGACGCGGCTTGGAAGAGGAGTTCGCCAGTCACCCGACTGAAGTAGTTCCTTACAAGATTCTGCCATTCGCAGTGCAATCGGTTAAACAAGTAGCTCTCTCTCGCTTGAAGTTATTTAACAAGCGTTAGCTGCGCGCTTGTCACTTTTTTGTTTGCTCTGAACGTGGGGCAGAATTTGGAATGACGGGACCTGACACTCGCTGATGTGACATGACTTGCCTGGAAATAGATGTAGTTGGAAGATCAAACACAAACTGAAAGGAAACATTATGGCCACAAAAGATAAATCTACAGATTCCGTCTACAGAGTAACGGAAGTAATCGGCACAAGTGCGCAATCGTGGGAGGATGCCGCAAAGACTGCAGTGGCAACCGCAGCTGGTACCCTCCGTGATCTGCGCATTGCCGAGGTTGTGAAACTGGATGTGAAGGTTGAGGACGGCAAAGTCATCGAGTACCGAACGCGATTGCAGCTGTCCTTTAAGTACCAAGCCTAGCCCGGACGTACGGGGACGCGACCGTTTGACCCCAAAGCTTCTCGGGCTGTTTGAACAAACAACGTACTGCCCTGATGAACAGCAAAATTCGGGGACTTCATCACGTCACTGCGATCGCGAGCGATCCGCAGCGGAACCTCGATTTTTATGTTGGGTTTCTCGGTCTGCGGTTCGTCAAGCGCACCGTGAATTTTGACGATCCGGGCACGTACCATTTTTATTTCGGCGATCTTCGCGGGACGCCGGGAACAATCCTGACATTTTTTCCGTGGCCGGGAGTGCGGCGCGGAATTCGCGGCACGGGTCAGGTCGAAGCTACAGCGTTCGCCATTCCAAAGGATTCAATTGGTTTTTGGCTGGAGCGTTTGAAACAGGAGCACGTAACCGCTGAAAAAACAGCTACGCGTTTCGGAGAAGAAGTGATTCGAATGGTTGATCCTGATGGACTTCTGATTGAGTTGATTGCTTCGCCTCATGACGGACGGATTGAGCTGTGGCCGGACAGCCCGGTTCCCCCAGAGCACGCGGTTCGCGGCTTTCACAGTGTCTCCGCAGCGTTGGAAGGTTATGAAAGAACGGCGCGGTTACTTACCGAGACCTTCGGCTATCGTTTGGTTGATGAATCCGGAAATCGATTCCGGTTTGTCTCGGCGGATGACTCGACGTTAGGCAGAACTATTGACCTCTTGTGTCAACCAGACACCGCGATGGGCCGCGTCGCGGCCGGTTCGGTACATCACATTGCGTTTCGAGCGAAGGATCAGGGCGAACAACTCCAGTGGCGCAAGCGTCTGGTCGATCTTGGCTACAACGTCACCCCAGTAATCGATCGCACTTATTTTCACTCCATTTACTTCCGCGAACCCGGCGGCGTACTCTTTGAAATCGCGACTGACCCGCCCGGTTTCACGTTGGATGAGAAAGTGGAAGAACTCGGCATGCATTTACGCCTCCCGTCTTGGATGGAATCGGCACGATCACAGATCGTAGAAATTCTGCCGCCTATCCAAGTGCCAGCGAAAGCATGAGGCCGCAGCCCGATTTCATTCACGAGTTCCTTCCTGGTACCTCGCCACGCACGCTTTTACTTCTGCATGGCACAGGTGGAAACGAACGGGATCTCATTCAGCTTGGACGTGAACTCGACCCGAACGCAGCATTGCTTAGCCCGCGCGGCAAGGTGCTCGAGAACGGAATGCCACGATTCTTTCGACGATTGGCCGAAGGCGTATTCGATTTGGAAGACTTGAAATATCGCGCGAACGAGCTGGCGGATTTTGTCACAGCGGCAGCTCAACACTACGGATTCGCTACTGATCAGTTAGTTGGCGTCGGTTATTCTAACGGCGCAAATATCGCTGCAAGCATGTTATTGCTTCGGCCGGGAATTATGCGCAGCGCGATTCTATTTCGCGCAATGGTCCCGCTGAATCCAGACGCTTTGCCTGACCTTTCGTCGGTGCACGTTTGGATCGGAGCGGGAACGGAAGATCCAATTATCCCGCGGTCTGAGACCAACGCCCTTGTCGAACTTTTGCGCAACGCCGGTGCAGACGTCACGATCCGCTATTTCCAAGCTGGCCACGAGCTAACGATGGCCGACGTTGAAAGCGCACGAGAATGGCTAGCGAAGTTAAATTGATCAAAGGCAGTTCGTAAGAAAACCAGACCATCAACTCTGAAATTTTCGCTTCGCTCGCGGCCGCGTGCGCACTAACTCGTCCCTGCTTCGCGCGTACCTAATGTTGCTCCGATCCAAAGCACCGCAGCCAGTGCGCTCGCTGCGGCGAGCGCGGCCGCAATGGCCGTCACCCACCGAAATCCGGACACAAAAGATTCGTCGATAGCGCCACGGATCATCTGTCGTGTTTCGACATCTAGATTCTGAGAAATGTCGATCGCGGCGAGCCTCGCCGATTGACTTTGAACTGACTGCAAGACTGACGGCGGTACATTCGCGCTGACCAATTTGCGATCCAGATTGGTTTTGAACACGTGGAGCATGACAACTCCAAAAACTGCAATGGCTATGAGGCTCGCCGTGCGCGCGACGGCATTGTTCACTCCCGATGCGACCCCGGCACGGTTTTGCACGATCGAACTCATCACGGTCGTGGTGAGCGGTGCCACAGTAATGGCCATTCCTAATCCCAAAATGACCACAGGCGGGAAAAAATTTGTCCAGTAGTTGGCGCCAATACCCGGCAGAATAAAAAGCAAATAGCCAAAGGCTGTGATAACGGGACCAACGACAAGCGGAATTCTCGGTCCATAACGCGCAACGAGTCCGCCGGACCAGCGCGAAAGGAAGGACATGATTAGTATGAAGGGCAAAAGCACCGCGCCAGCAGCAGTCGGCGAATAATGCTGAACCTGAATCAAATTCAACGGCAGGAAAAAAAGTGTCCCGCCGAGAGCAGCGTAGAGCAGAAACGTTAAGAGATTCGTTCCTGCAAATGTTCGCGAACGAAACAGTGTGAGCGGCAACATTGGTTGCGAAAGGCGCGATTCGACCAACAAGAACAGAATCAAAACGACAAAGCCCGATACCAGCGCCACGACCACTGAACGATCGTTAAAACCTACTTGGGATGATTCAATCAAGCCATAAACGAGCGCGCCCAAACCCAATGCTGCCAAAATCGCACCTAACCAGTCGATGCGAGTCGTTTCCCGGTCAGCGTTTTCCGCGACGTGTCGAACCGAAATTAAGAACACAAAAAACGCGATCGGAACATTGATAAAAAACACAGCGCGCCATGAAACATGCTCGATCAGCCATCCTCCTAGAACCGGCCCAATTCCGGTGGTAATGGCGCTGAAGCCTGACCATACACCGATTGCGCGTCCACGTTCCTTCTCAGAGAAAGAATTGCTGATGATGGCCAGACTGCCAGGGACAAGAAGTGCTGCGCCGAACCCTTGAACAGAGCGCGCTACGATTAATTGACGAATGTTCCCGGCAAAACCGCAAAGACCTGACGCGATCGCGAAAATTACAACGCCGAGCAAGAAGACGCGACGCCGGCCGTAATGATCGCCTAACGAGCCACCGACAAGCAACAATGCCGAAAGAAGAAGCGCATAAGACTCGATTACCCATTGCACGTCCGCGGCAGTGGCACTGAGGTTTGTTTGCAGCGCGGGCAACGCCACATTCACGACGGTCCCGTCGATGAATGCCATGCTCGAAGCGAGAATGGTTGCGGCTAGAATCCAACGACCGCGAATTTTGGCGCATGACGCGGCCGCAGGACCAGATCGAATTATGTTCTCGTCACAAGCGTCTTGGAGAACTACCGGCATATTTGTGGATACGGCAAAACCAAAGCCTCCGGCAAGTTTCTCCTTCCCTGTCCCGAATCTTAGCGTCCATCCCGCGTCAGTCGGCGCCGGCGATCAATCACAATGCCACGGTTCCCCGCAATATTTCCACAGCATAACCACCGACCCGGACGTTTGTAACGCGTTCCCCTTCCCGCGTTGCCCGAACATGGATTTCGCTTGGGCGACGGCATTCGATGCCCTGTTCAATCATGGCCTGTTCATCACTACTTAGGACGCCGTGCTTGACCATCCAACTGGCAGCGCAACCGGCTGCTGAACCTGTGGCAGGATCTTCGCCACCATAAAAAAACATTCGAGCTCGAGCTTCCAGTTGCCGCTCGCGCCGTTCGGGACAGAGGAAATAGAAAAAGTTCGCGCCGCTTTTCTTTAAAAACTCCGCGGCCTGCATGTAACTAAACTTTAGGTCCGACAGCATCCGTCGACTCCGGAATGGCACGATAGTGAACGTCAATCCTGTCGAGACCGGTTCTATCGGCCATTCCGAAGGAATTTCATCAACCGCGATTCCAACGACGCGCGCGACATCCTTTCGCGAAAGTGGCGTTCCAAATTCAGGATCGCGCTGGCGCATTTCACCGAACACATTGCCATCCACACGATCACGCCCGGCGTTCTCGGAATTTGAGGTGAAACGCACGGGAATTTTGCCGGCTTTCAAGTCGAGGGTGATTTCAGCGGGCTTCTTTTGATTGGAATCCGACGCGTACAAATAAAGCGCTGTGCCGAGTGTCGGATGCCCTGCAAACGGCAATTCGGCCTCGACCGTAAAGATTCGGACTTTCTTTCCTTCCCGAGCTTCAGTGGCAGCATCGCGCGGAAAAATGAAAGTCGTTTCCGAAAGATTCATCTCCCGCGCCAACGCTTGCATCTCGGCGTCATTCAATCCGCGAGCATCGGAAAAAATCGCCAGCGGATTACCCGTGAGCGGCGTTTGCGTGAATACATCAACCTGGGTGAATTCGTAAGTGCGGCTCGGCATAAAGAAACTTGTCCGCGTGTGCTCGAAGACATGCAAGAGAACATTAATTCTCGCCGGGCAATCAAGAGGCTTAACGCTGAAGTGCTGATCTGGGTGTTGCTTCAACGTCCAAGAAGATTAAAAAGGAAAACTATATGAGACACCCTGAACGGCACCGCAGCGAAAGGATCGGATGGTTACGCGCAGCCGTGCTGGGCGCAGACGATGGCATTCTGTCCACGGCAAGTCTCGTAGTTGGAGTTGCCGCCGCAGGTTCGCCGCGTCACCAGATAGCGCTGGCAGGCGTCGCCGGTCTTGTGGCCGGTGCTCTCTCAATGGCAGCGGGTGAATACGTATCGGTGAGTTCTCAAGCCGATACGGAAAAGGCTGACCTGGCGATGGAACGACGGGAGTTGGCGACGCAGCGGCAAGCAGAAGAAAAAGAACTCGCTGATATTTACGTGCAACGAGGTCTCGATCCGGAGCTTGCCCGGACAGTCGCCGTGCAATTGATGGCACACGACGCGCTCGCCGCTCACGCGCGCGACGAACTTGGGATAACAGAACAAATGACCGCTCGTCCGCTCCAAGCCGCAGCGGCGTCCGCGGCGACATTCGCAATAGGAGCGGCTCTGCCACTGCTGGTGGCCATCCTCGCGCCGCTGACCCAAATTTCGCTTATGGTTTCAGGAGCTTCGCTTGGCTGCCTGGCCGTCCTCGGCACGCTCGCTGCTCGCACCGGTGGCGCCTCTCCATGGGTCGGTGGTGGCAGGGTTGCGTTCTGGGGCGCACTTGCAATGGCGGCTACGGCTATCATCGGGAAACTTTTCGGGACTACGATTTCCTAAAAGCGCGCAAGACAGAACGAACATGCGGGTCGTTAAAAAAGTTTAAAGAAATAGTTGACCGGTCAGTCTAGTTGGTATAAACGGACAACATGCCAAGAGTGAGTGACATGAAAGAGCGCCTCATGGAGGCCGCGATGGACCTCATGTGGCTGAATGGCTACGGCGCAGCTTCGGTGGACGCAATTTGTGATCAAGCCGGCGCGAAGAAAGGTAGCTTTTATTATTTCTTCAAATCCAAATCCGATCTGGCCGCCGCAGCGTTGGAGGCGGATTGGAATAAGAAGAGATCGCAAATGGATTCGATCTTTTCACCCACTATCCCGCCGCTGGAGCGACTCGACCGCTACTTTGACTTTGTATATCAAAATTTGACGAAAGTGCGTGAGAGATACGGTGCAATTCTCGGCTGCCCCTATGTGAGCGTAGGCAGCGAAGTGAGCACTCACGACCAGGTCGTTCGCGAAGCCATCGATCGCATCATGGATCGAAAGCTCCAGTTCTTTGTCTCGGCCGTGCGCGACGCAGTGGCCCAAGGCTTGATCGAAACCGCGGACCCGGTTGCGAAAGCGCAAGCGCTGTTCTCTTCATATCAAGGCACAATTGCTCAGGCACGGATCCAGAACGACATCGATTTAATTCGAGATTTCAAACATGTCGCCCGAGAAGTGTTAGGCGTGAAACGGGCCGAAGCCGTCGCCGCGTAAAGTGTTCTCTTTTTTTTGCCAATTTTATAGACGACCAGTCAAATATAAATCCACGTAAACCGAAAAAAACAGCCAATGAAAACTGACCAGCCAAATCAATCAGCAGCAGTTTTCCTCCAGACAGTTTCAGTTGCTCTCGCGCGACTGAAACAGCGATTGCAGCGAGAATACGAGCGCGTCTACTCAGACTACCCTGATCTACACTATCTCATTCGCATCGTCGTCGAGGCGGAAGAAACCGCGGCGCGGGAATTAACATTCTTCCCGCATCTGCTGCTTCCTGATCTGGTCGAAGCGCATTTGGCAAGCCTGAATCTGCCTCGAATCAGGAGAAATCGAAGCAACGTCTTTGCAGCCGAGGATTTCAATGCCGACCAAGCTTACCAGTCCGCTGCGGTTTTCTGCGCGTAATCAAGTGAACAGGATGATGCGAGAATCGCTACTTGGATCGTCAAAGTGCCGAGATCAATTTCAACTCAGGTTCCCGCCCATTGAACTGAACCGAATACACGAAAGGACACGACAATGAATAATAACGACACATTCGAAGGTAAAGTTGCACTCGTAACCGGAGGAACTTCCGGGATCGGCAAAGCGACCGCGATCGCGTTCGCGCGCGCTGGCGCAAAAGTAGTTTTAAGCGGACGCCGCGAAAAAGAAGGCGCGCAAGTCGTCGCAGAGATAAAGAAACTTGGCGGCGATGCCGCGTTCGTCCGCGCCGATGTCGCCAAAGAGGCCGACGTAAAAGCGATGGTTAAGTTTGCGGTCGACAGATTCGGCAAGATCGACATCGCGTTTAACAATGCGGGCGTTGAGTGGATGGGGTCGCTGGATCAAGCGACCGAAGCGGAATATCGCCGCGTTTTCGACATCAACGTCTGGGGCGTTCTCAATTCGATGCGCCAAGAAATTCCCGTCATGCTCAAAAACGGCGGCGGAGCAATCGTCAACACTTCGAGTGTCTTTGGACACGTTGGCTTGTCTCAAGTGAGCGTTTACATCGCGTCCAAGCATGCCGTCGAAGGCTTGACGAAGTCTGCCGCGCTGGAATTCGCCAAGCAAAATATTCGGATCAATGCGGTCGCCCCTGCGGCTGTGGCAACTGAGATGGTCGAACGTTTTGCCGGAAAAGAAGGAGATAGGCGCGACTATCTTGCGTCTCTTCATCCCGTCGGGCGCATTGGTACCAGTGAAGAAATCGCCGCGGCGGTCCTCTATCTCGCATCTGACGCCGCAAAATTCACGACCGGCACCTCGCTCATTGTGGATGGCGGCTTCATCGCGGGATAAATAGTGCGCAAATGTAAGGGAAATTCGCTATGAAAATTGAAACAGCGCAAACACACCCAAGAAGACTTATCCGGGCGGTCTACCCGAACGGTGGCGACAAACGCGGTTATCGCATCGTTTTAACCATGCAGAAATGCAAAGCAGTTTTCGTCCCAAACTGGCTGGCGAAATGGGCCGACAAGCTTACGCCCCAGACATTAGGAGGGTACTAAAAAGGACGAAATGACAAAGAACCTAACAAGTAATGACGAAACGAAGCTCGGAGGTGCATTTACCCTTCCCGGCGCTTCACTGACAGTGCACCGCATGGGCTATGGTGCCATGCAGCTCGCCGGGCCCGGCGTGTTCGGTCCGCCAAAGGATCGCAACGCGGCACTGACCGTGCTGCGCGAGGCCATCATGTCGGGTGTGAATCACATCGATACCAGCGATTTCTATGGTCCGCACGTCACCAATCAACTGATCCATGAAGCGTTACATCCCTATCCCGACGATCTTGTTATCGTCACCAAAGTTGGCGCTCGTCGCGACGCGGACAAGTCCTGGATTCCCGCTCTTTCCTGCCAGGAGCTTACCGACGGAGTCCATGACAACCTGAGAAACCTCGACCTGGAGGTTCTCGATGTCGTCAATCTCCGGGTAGGAGGAATCGAGAAACCATCGGAGGTGTCGATTGCGGAACCTCTGACCGTGCTCGTCGAACTCAAGCGGAAGGGATTGATTCGCCATATCGGTCTGAGCAACGTCACGCCGACGCAATTGTTTGAAGCTCAGACGATGACGGAGATAGTTTGCGTGCAAAATTTCTACAACGTTGCGCACCGGGATGATGATGCCTTCATCGATGACCTCGCCCGACAAGGCATCGCTTACGTTCCGTTCTTCCCGTTAGGCGGGTTCAACCCGTTGCAATCGGCCGCGCTCGATTCGGTCGCAGAATCGCTGGGTGCTACACCGATGCAGGTGGCGCTGGCATGGTTGCTTCACCGTTCGGCTAATGTGCTGCTGATTCCAGGCACGTCATCGGTGCAGCATCTCCGCGAGAATCTCGAGGCAGCCGAACTGAATCTCTCGGACGAGCTGCTTCAAGCGTTGGAAACTGTAGCGAGAACCAAGGCTTAGATTTGGATTGTGCGGAGTCGCGCGTAAGGTTCGTATGTGACTAGCGAGACCAAGGATGACGACCAATTTTATCGAGACACGGAAAGCGTTGCTTTTGCCAAGCTCGACGATCACCAGCTTGCGTTGCTCGAGCCGCTGGGACAACGCAATGTCGCGAAGCGCGGGGACGTTGTGTACAAGGCCGGCCAGCGGGATATCGGTCTGACTGTTGTTTTACGCGGCGAAATACAGGTCTTCGAGCGGCGTGACGACGTCGAACTGGAACTGGCGGTCGCGCACGAACGCGATTTCATCGGCGATGTGGCTATGCTGCAAGGCACATCCACGCTGGCGACTGCGCGAGTGACATCGGCCGAGGCGGAGATCTTGTACGTGCCCGCGCACGAACTACGGCGGGTGCTGGCCGAAATACCAACGGTTAGCAAACCAATTGTGGACGCGTTGATCATGCGACGCCGGCGCTTGCGTCGCTATCACGAGTTTTCCGGTTTGCGTGTGCTCGCTGCGCGCGGCGGGCGTGACGGACATCAGCTCGACGATTTTCTGGACAAGAACCACATCCTGCATCGTCTGATCGAATTCGAGAGCGAAGAAGGTCAGGCCTTGAGCAAACGACATCGCCTAACGACTCGCGATTTGCCGGTGCTGATCACTCCTGTCGGCACACCGTTGCGCCGGCCGTCGTTGCGCGAAGTCGCTCAGGTTGCCGGTTTGCTTCGGCCACTTGCTCTCCAAGACGAAACGGAGATTTTATCTGACGTGACGATCGTTGGCGCTGGGCCCGCTGGACTTGGTGCAGCGGTGTATGCTGCGTCGGAAGGATTGAAAACAGTTGTTCTGGAAAGTTATGCGCCCGGTGGACAGGCAGGCTCCTCCTCGTTGATCGAAAATTTCTTTGGTTACCCGACCGGAATCAGCGGCGGCGATTTAACATGGCTCGCGCAACTCCAGGCTTACCGGTTCGGCGCAAAATTTTCGACGCCGTCACAAGCGCTATCACTTCGCTACAACCCTGAAGAGGAATACCGCGCGTGCATCGAGATTGAAGGCTGTCCCGCGATTCTCCGTTCAAAAGCTGTGCTGATTGCTACGGGCGCGGACTATCGCCGTTTGGATGCAGAAAACCGGGAACGATTCGAAGGAGTCGGCGTCTACTATGCCGCAACGGCGCTGGAAGGTCAGATTTGTCGTAATGAAACTGTGATCGTCGCTGGCAGTGGTAACTCGGCCGGACAAGCCGCGATGTTCCTTTCTGAGGGTGCGGCGAAAGTGCTGCTCGTTGTGCGTAGTGATGACATTACCAAAAAAATGTCCGACTACCTCTCGCGTCGCGTGCAGACGCAGCCGAACATCGAAATCCTTTATCGGACGGAGATTAGAAAGTTGTTCGGTGACCAAAGGCTTGAGCAGGTCGAGTTGGAAAACACAAAGACAGGCGAGCGTCGGATGGTGAAAACGCTGGCAGTCTTTTCAATGATAGGTGCTCGCCCATGCACAGAGTGGTTGCCGCCGGAAATTGTGCGAGACGAGAAAGGATTTATCAAGACCGGCTCCGACGTTGCTGAAGCACCGGCATGGCGTGAAAACAAAAGGCGCCCCGCCCCGCTCGAAACGAGTCTTCCGGGAATCTTTGCAGCCGGCGATGTCCGCTCGGGTTCAGTGAAACGTTGCGCCGCGGCCGTCGGCGAAGGCGGAGTGGCCGTGGCCGGAATCCATATGAGCCTGGCGTCGCGGCGCAATTCATCAGCGAACCCAACATCATCACACTAATCGATCATGAATGCCGAAGGTTGTTCTCATTTGAATGCGATTGCGATTGAATCAATCAAGCAGCCGCAACGTCGCGAATGCGAAGAGTGCGTAAAGATTGGTAGTTACTGGGTCCACCTGCGGACGTGCCAGACATGTGGGGTCACACTGTGCTGCGATAGTTCACCCAATAAGCATGCCAGTAAACACGCTCATGCGAGTGGTCATCCCGTGATTGCTTCGGCTCAGCCGGGAGAACGCTGGTTGTACTGCTATCCGGATGAGGCCTTTGCCAGATACTGAGGGCTTTTCAGACAGACGGTTGACACAATCGCCTCTACAACGCCAAGGAATGCATGGCATCGCGGCAGCGGTTGTTCATGCCGTGATTTTTCGGTTACGATCGTAAGCACGACCAAAAGTTTCGAACGCATCTACGCATCATGATGCGTAGATTTGTTTCTTGATCAGCCAGGGAAATGCCGTTTAGTTGCCGGACGTTATGGCGACAAACGGTGTTCATCCTCTAGAAGCGCTCATGCGCGAGCGAATCGCCGTGCTCGATGGTGCGATGGGAACGATGATCCAGCGTTACAAATTGTCAGAAGCGGATTACCGCGGCGAACGGTTCCGCGATCGGCAAGGCAAAGACCTTCAAGGCAGCCTCGAGCTGTTGAACTTGACGCAGCCAAAGGTGATTGAGGAGATTCACTCGAATTACCTCAAAGCCGGCGCGGACATAATCGAGACGAATACCTTCAGCGGAACAACCATCGGCTTGCACGATTTCCTTTTCCAAGGCGAATCGGTCTCTGGACGCAAAGACCAGGAATTCTTTCAGCGCGTGATCGACGATGCCGGCCTTCGCGCTCTGGTTCAGGAAATCAACTTCGAAGCAGCGCGGATCGCGCGTCAGGCGGCGGACCGGGCAACGAATGAAACCGGCCGGCAGCGCTTCGTCGGCGGATCGATGGGACCGCTTCCCGTCGCTGCTTCTATTTCGCCTGACGTCAACGATCCGGCATTTCGCGCGGTCTCGTTCGATCAGCTTCGCCGAACTTATTTCGATCAAGCGAAGGCGCTGCTCGAAGGCAGTGTCGACATTCTCATTGTCGAAACCATTTTCGACACGCTCAACGGTAAGGCTGCGTTGTTTGCCATCGACGATGCGTTGGCCGAAACAGGCCGCAGTGTGCCATTGATGATCTCGGGTACGGTGATCGACAAATCCGGACGGAATTTAAGCGGCCAAACCGTAGAAGCATTCCTCGTTTCAATCGCACACGCGCGGCCTCTCATTCTGGGTTTGAACTGTTCGTTAGGTCCAGATGAGATGGACCCGTTCATTGAAGACCTTTCACGGATCGCACCGTTTTACGTAGGTGCGTATCCAAATGCAGGATTGCCGGATCCGCTTTCGCCGACCGGATTTCCTGAAACTCCGGAATCGTTTGCACCCAAAGTTGTGGCTTGGGCAGCAAATGGATGGCTGAATCTGGTGGGCGGGTGCTGCGGCACGACTCCCGAACACATTCGCGCAATCGCAAACGCAGTTCGCGATTGCAAGCCGCGCGTTGCACCGACCATTCCGAGCAAAGTCGAGGCTGTAGCGCAGCGGACGACATCTGCCGGGCCAGGCTTTCAATCCCGTGAAGAAAAAAACTAGTTTAACTTCGCGGGATCCTTCGATTTCTCCCGCGTCGGCGGGATCCGCTCAAGATGAGCGCGGTTCCAACGCGCTGGAATTATCCGGCCTCGAGCCGCTGAAGATCACACCTGACTTTGGTTTTGCTGTCATTGGCGAGCGGACGAATATCACGGGGTCGCCAAAGTTTTCGAAGCTAATACTCGCCCGCGATTTCGAAGGCGCGCTGGTGGTTGCGCGTCAGCAGGTGCAAGGCGGCGCGAACCTGCTCGACGTGAATATGGACGAAGCGATGATCGATTCAGAAGCGGCGATGGTTCGCTTCCTGAATTTGATAGGCAGCGAGCCAGAAATCGCGCGTATCCCTATCGTAATCGACAGCTCGAAGTGGAGCGTCATCGAAGCCGGACTCAAATGTCTACAAGGCAAAGCGGTCGTAAACTCTATCAGCCTGAAAAACGGCGAAGACGAATTTCTTCGCCAGGCAAAATTGATCAGGCGGTACGGCGCGGCCGCGATTGTGATGGCATTCGACGAGAAAGGCCAGGCTGACAATTTCCAACGAAAGACCGAGATCTGCGGGCGCGCTTACGATCTGTTGACGCAGAAGGCCGACTTTCCGGCGAGCGACATTATCTTCGATCCAAACATTCTGACGGTTGCCACGGGCCTCGACGAGCACCGCAATTACGCTGTCGATTTCATCGAAGCCACGCGCTGGATCAAAACAAATCTGCCGGCTGCACGCGTCAGCGGCGGCGTCAGCAACATTTCGTTTTCGTTTCGCGGCAACAACACCGTTCGCGAAGCTATGCACTCTGCGTTTCTTTACCACGCGATTCGTGCCGGCCTGGACATGGCCATCGTCAACGCGGGCCAACTAGCAGTTTACGAAGAAATCGAGCCCGACCTACGAGAACGCGTCGAAGACGTGCTATTAAATCGCCGCGACGACGCAACGGAACGACTGATTGAATTCGCAGAACGCGTCAAAGCGAAAGGAAAAATACAAATCGCTGACGAAACGTGGCGAAAGCAGCCCGTCGAAGGGCGTCTGAAGCATGCCCTCGTCAAAGGCATCATCGATTACATTGATGTCGACACTGAGGAAGCCCGGCACCACTACAAACGGCCGCTCGAAGTGATTGAAGGTCCGCTCATGGCTGGAATGAGCGTTGTCGGCGACTTGTTCGGCTCGGGCAGAATGTTTCTACCCCAGGTGGTTAAAAGCGCGCGGGTGATGAAAAAAGCTGTGGCCTACCTGATGCCATTCATGGAAGCGGAAAAATCCGCCAACGCGAAACCGCAGGGGCGCATCGTCATGGCGACTGTGAAAGGTGATGTGCATGACATCGGCAAGAACATCGTGGGCGTCGTTCTGCAATGTAACAACTACGATGTCATCGATCTTGGCGTGATGGTACCTACGGCGAAGATCCTCGATACGGCGCGCGAGAAAGAGGCGGATGCGATCGGCTTAAGCGGTCTGATCACGCCGTCGTTGGATGAAATGGTCCACGTCGCGCAGGAGATGGAACGAGAAGGATTTCGCTTGCCGCTGCTAATCGGCGGGGCGACGACCAGCCGGGCCCACACCGCAGTCAAAATTGCGCCGCATTATCGCGCCAGCACCGTGCACGTGCTCGACGCGTCGCGCGCGGTAGGCGTGGTGAACGCGTTGCTCAATGAGCAACTGAAATCGGATTTCGACAGAAAAACGCGCGAAGATTACGAGCGCTTGCGGCGGGAGCACGCGGCAAGAGCGCAAGAGAAAAAACTGCTGACGCTTGAGCAGGCGCGCGCTAATCGAACACCGATCAATTGGAGCAGCTATGTGCCACCACAACCGGAATCTCTGGGACTGCGCGTTTATGGCCCGGGCAAAATATCAACGCGCGATCTGGTTAAATACATCGATTGGTCACCGTTCTTTCATGCATGGGAATTGCGTGGGCGTTACCCGGCAATTTTCGAGGACCCCAAGATCGGCAAAGAAGCGCGTGAACTCTTCAATGACGCGCAGGAACTCCTTGAGCGCATTGCAGCAAAAGATCTTTTGGTTCCGCGTGGGGTTTATGCTTTTTGGCCCGCAAACGCCGTTGGAGACGACATTCATGTCTACGGCGATGACACGCGGACTACAGAAATCGCTACGTTTTATTTTCTGCGTCAGCAAATGCAAAAGCCGTCGGGACAATTCAATCACTGTCTCGCCGATTACGTCGCGCCGGCGGACCGCGCTCAAAGCGCGTCGCTCCACGATTATCTCGGCGGATTCGCGGTCTCAATCCATGGCGCGGACGAACTTGCAGAAGAGTTCAAACATCAACAAGACGATTATAGCGCGATTATCACTAAGGCTTTGGCGGACCGATTCGCTGAAGCGTTTGCCGAGTATCTGCACAAAGAAGCTCGCGTGGCGTGGGGATTTGGGCGCGACGAAAAATTGTCGAATGCTGATCTAATCCGCGAAAAATATCGCGGCATCCGGCCCGCTGCCGGCTATCCAGCCTGTCCAGATCACGCCGAGAAACGAACGCTATTTGATTTGCTCGATGCAACCAACAACGCTGTGATCAAACTGACAGAGTCGTTTGCGATGCATCCTGCGGCCAGCGTGAGCGGGCTCTATTTTTCGCATCCGGATGCGAAATATTTCGGGGTCGGCCAGATTGGACGCGATCAAGCAATTGATTACGCAACCCGCCGAAGCGAACCGCTATCGGCAGTGGAAAAACGGCTCGCACCGAACTTGGGGGCCAAGCTCTGATAGAAGAACGCCCCCCATCTACTGCGAGGTGCAAGGTTGCAGCTTTGCCGGGATGTCGCAAGATCAGTTACATTAGCTAAGACTCGTGGAAACCGCCCTTGTGCTCATGCGTCTCGATCACGTTGCAAGCGTCATCATAAACGCGAATCAAAGCATCATGTGAACGGCTGCTGTGCATGGCGTAGCCGATTGCATTATCGGGAGTGTCATACCATAGGCGAGCGTTGTTTAGTCAAATCGTTTTCCATTGTATCGGACAAGACCAACCGGACTGGGGTCATCGAAGGTCAATCGTGTCTCGGGAAATCATTTCCGACGTTATAGCCGTGCACGAAAAAACGTCACGTGCGGTTGGTCTTCCTGCTGTGCGTCATTTTTCGGATTCAACGCTTAGCCGCAGTTGATAGCGCTTCTGCACCGCTTCTAACTTTGTCAGAATATTTTGGGCATCGATATAGTTGGGGTCAATCCGTAGGGCAGCATTCAGTTGTTCTATCGCCTCGGGAATTCGACCCATCTTCCCCAGAGCGGCTCCTAGATTACTATGCAGCATGGCAATATTAGGATTGATCCGCAACGCTTGCTTGTATTGGTCTATCGCCTCTAAGGTTCGGCCTGTCCGCAATAAGACGTTGCCCAGGTTATTGTGCGCTTCGGCATAATCAGGATTGATCCGCAACGCCTGCTCATAGTGGTCTAATGCCTCGGAAGTTCGGCCTCTTTGTAATAAGATGCTGCCCAGGTTATTGTGCGCTTCGGCATAATCAGGATTGATCCGCAACGCCTGCTCATAGTGGTCTAATGCCTCGGAAGTTCGGCCTCTTTGTAATAGGACGATGCCCAGGTTATTGTGCGCCAACCAGCAAGTCGGATTGTTCTCAAGCGTCGCTGTGTACAACGTGACGAGATCGCGATATTCGGCAGTTTGCCTCCACGTTAGGAAGATTAGGATGAGAAGAAGAACACTGCAGAGCGCACATCCCGATAACATCTTGCTTCGAGCAACAGCGATGTTGTTGCCCGGGAATTGTAGGGCGTCTGTGCCAGCCGCCAACTTGCTCGGCGCTACACAAAAACGCTGTACAAGAACCGCAATCCCCGCCCCGGCCAAAGCGAGTGGCCCCATACTAGCCAGATACTGAAAATGATCGCTTACAAACGAGTAACGAAAGAAGAAAACCGTGAAAATGCCGAGCACAGGGAACAGCGAAGCAAAGTAGTAAGCCGCGGCAAAAAAAAGAGCGCGGCTCCATTTGGCTTGGATAAGCAACAACGCAACCAGAACGGCTAACGCCGCGAGAAGCGGCAGGTAGGCAACAACACTCGACGAATCGAGACTCCACCGAGGATAGATGAAGATCAAAGGATGAGGCCACGCGAGTTTTCCGAGATAGAACCACATGGCCTTGCTAGCGATAATCAGACGTTCCGAAAAGGTTTGGGACCAATCCGGTCCAATCGCGTGTGAGTGAAATTTCTGTTCCCAAATTGTCCAGGCGCTAGCGAGAGCTGAGATCAGAGCAAATGGAGTGAGAGTCAGCATATCGTGCCAACGGATTTTTCCTCGCATCCACCAGATGCATAGCGCGAGCACGAAGGGCAGCATCACCACCGAAGGCTTGCTTAGCGTCGCGAGAATGAAGAAGACCAGTGATAAGATGAATCCCTTAAACGAAAAGCTCCCTGTTGATCGCTCTACCTGAAAACCAGAAATGGCCGACCCTTCGCTTCGGTTCTGCCACTTCAAGAAACATAGGATGGATAAGAGATAGAAAAGGCATGACTGAGTGTTCTTTAACTCAGTGATCCATGCGACCGATTGCACCATCACCGGGTGCAAAGCCCAAAGTGCAGCGCCAAGCCATGCACCGCGGATTTGGAGTAATCGTAGAATGCTCCACAACAGTACTGCCGACGCGGCATGCAACAAGACGTTAAGAAGATGATATGGGAACGGATTTAGCCCGAAGAATTTGTGCAGCGTCCAAAACGTGCTTAGGACGAGCGGATAATAGACCGCCCGCGCAGTGGTCCAGATTTCCCTCAATCCGAGCGGACCGATGACGCAGGCATTCTGGGTGAGATGCGATTCATCATCCCAAATAAAGTCCGCCCGAAAAACCTGGGCGTAGGCAACGAAAACAAAAACAATTAGGAGCAGCCCCCAAAACCAGTCCCGTCTCCAGAGTGAGACACGGACTTCACGAACTGGCACGAATTGATCCAACATTGAGCCTGAGTGTTATCAACTGTAGCCGGAATCGGCGCCACGAATACAACATCGTTGCAAGCGAGATAGGCGTGGTGAGAAGCGGAATTGAATTCCAATAGGTCGTCTATAGTAAAATCGGCCACAATGTTTGGCGCTCATCGAGACGGAAATTTCATTGTGCGTGCC
>Ga0126381_100001299_pt1 | contig 26914 bp, 18 predicted proteins | sample PanSoiMetPlot_28_FD_96465 | JGI IMG/M metagenome (GOLD analysis project Ga0126381, IMG submission 96465) | Tropical forest soil microbial communities from Panama - MetaG Plot_28 | ecosystem: Environmental > Terrestrial > Soil > Tropical forest > Bulk soil | place: Panama | collected 2016-02-17
CAGGAAATATTGGCAGGGGGTGCTTTGGTCTCCCTCCTACTTTGCCGCTTCTTGCGGCGGCGCGCCCATCAGCATCATTCGCCAGTACATCGAACAACAGAAAACACCGGAATAGGCGAGCTCACGCTCGCCGCGCTATCCTTCCCCGCCCTGAACGGCGGGGCTTGTCACGCTTTTTCAGGTCAATTGCTAACAGCGTTCCACATCTCTAGCTCTTCGTCGGAACCGGCTATTACGCGCTTCGCCACCAGCACAGTGATGTCATCCTCACTGAGCGTTGGATCGATTAGTGCTTTCAGATTCGACAATAATTCGCGAAGATGATCTGTAGTCACAGCCGCCCGGAGGAGCTCTTTGTGGACTCTCTCCGGGCGAGCCGGACTCTCTTCCGAGGCCCTGAAACCTTGGCTCGCGGCCCCTCCGTGCTATGATTGACCCCTGGCTGTTGCACACTAAGGGGAAAACATGACATCCTGCTCTCGCGGACGCTTTGCCCTCGCGTCCCTGCTCGCTTCCGCTCTCGCTGTCTGCCTCCAAGCTCAGCCCACGGCCGACGCACAACTCACCATCCTCCAAACCACTGACCTCCACCATCACGCCAACGGTTCCGACCATACCGGCTTCGACGCCGACCCCACCAGCGCTATGGGCCCCACCGGCGCGTACGCCCGCATCTCAGCCTACGTCAATTACGTTCGCTCCAACACCACTCACCCCGTCGTCCTCGTCGACTCCGGCGATTGGACAATGGGCACCCTCTACGATCTCACACTCGGCAGTAGTCCCATCGGCCTGATGTTCCTCGACCTCCTCAAATACGATTGCGTCGCGCTCGGCAACCACGAATTCGACTACGCCCCCAAAGGCCTCGCCCAATTTCTCGGCGCTGCGCAGAAGTCGTTCGGCTTCCACACTCCCATCGTGGCTTCCAACATGAATCTCGGCGGCAGCGCCGATCTCACACCCTTCGTCGGCACCGGCAAGGCCATCCAGTCCACCCGCGTGCAGGATCTCGCCAACGGTCTCCGGGTCGGCTACATCGGCCTGATGGGCAGCGCCGCCTCCGGAGACGCCCCGGTCTCCGCACCGGTTACGTTCACCAACTACGCCGCCAATTACACCCTCATCCAGTCCTTGGTCGATAACCTTCGCAACACACAGGGCGCCCAGATCGTCATCGTGCTGGCCCACGCCGGCACCGATCCCACCGGCACCACCGGCGAAGACGTAGCCCTCGCCCAGAGTGTCCACGGCATTGACGTCATCGCTTCCGGCCACACCCACACTCCCCTCGCCTCCGCCCGCTCCGTCACCGCCAACGGCTGGACCACCCAAATCATTGACGCCGGCGCATACGGCAGCAATGTGTCCCGCATCGACCTCACGTATCACGTCGCGAGCAAAACCACCACCGCCGACGCGTCTTCCAACCTCGCTATGACGAACGCCACGCTCACCTCACTCCGCGCCGGCCTCGTCCCCGATCCCGCCATCGTCTCCGCCGTCGCCACCGCGGACCTCGCCCTGAATGCCGCTCTTGCTCCTGTCCTCTCGCAGTCTTTTTCCGACTTCGACAAGACCAGCCCCGCCAAAGGCATCTACCACCCAATAGGAACCGCGGCGCAGAACATGGTTTACAACAGTCTCGACCCGCTGCCTTCTCCCAACGGTCTCGGCGACCTCGCAGCGGACGCCATCCGCGCCACTCCCAACGCGATTATTGCCCAGACCCTCACGGCGGCCGGCGGCAACCCCGCCAACATGCCCGGGTACGATTTCACGCCCTATCAGCTCGGCGTCGCCGCAACCGGCGTGCTGCGCGGCAAACTGCTTGCCGGCGTCCCGCTCACGTTTGCCGACGTCTACAACGTGCTGCCACTCGGCACCACTCCCGACACGACCCAGTCCCTGCCGGTCGGATATCCGATGATCTCCGGCTATCTAGAGCTGGCCGACGTGAAAACGCTTTGCGCCATTCAATTGGTCGCGCAATCCGGTCTCGCTTCCGCCGACTACTACCTCAATTTCTCCGGCATCCGCTACAGCCTGAACCCCACTGGCTCCTACGCATACTTCAAATACGCCACCGCCGCCGCCGTCCTGCAGCTCGCGTTTCAGCAGGCCGGAGCCGGCTCTCTGACCGCGCTCCAGGCCTTGCTCGCGCTCTCCAGCCTTCCGCACGATGGCGGTATAGCCTTGCTATCCGCCTACGGCAATAACAATCCCTATGCCGGCGCCATGGTTGAACTCAACGACCCCTACCCGACCCTGGCCCAGATCAACGCTAACCTCGCCGCCGTCGGACAGCTCGCCCTCCTCGCTACCAACGACGCGGTCGGCGGCACCAACACCGCGGCCGCGCTCGTTGTCAGCAAGGCCGTAAACGCCATCGATACGGTCAGCGCCTTCGCCGTCTCCGACGCCCCCAACACCGGGCCCGCCACCGACCTCACCGGCGCCTCCCGCGTCCGCGTCGCCACCGACCTCTTCGCCATCCTCGCCCTCGCCCAGGTGCAGCAAATATTCGGTGTCAATGTCACCGTCTACCAATCCGCTACGGGAACCGTCACCCTCTCTCCCGCCGACCTGAACGGAATCCTCGCCAATCGCGTTAACGCGGCGCCCTCCGCTTCCAGCCTGCAGGAACTCAAAGCGTGGATGGCCCTCCTCTCCTATCTCGCCACGGGTCTCAAGGGTTCTATCTCTTCCGCCTACGCCTCCACTTCGGACTTCACCCAGTTTCCATCCGATGGCGCGGCCGTGCAGACGCGCAACGCTTCGTATCCGCTCGCCGCCATCGGCCAGCTTGTCGGCGGCGTCGGCAGCCTGGAAGGCGCGCCGCCCTGCGCCAACATCGGCACGCCCAAGGTCGCCGCCATCACGAATTCCTCCTACGCTGCCAGTCTCTCCGCCGCCGGAACCATCGTCGTTTGGGGTACGGGATTCACGCCCGCCGGAGGCAATTCGATTCGCCTCACTCCCGCCGGAGGCTCCTCCACCATCGCCCTCGACGCGAACTCCGGGGCCTACTTCTGGGATCTCTCCGCCTACCAGATCAACGCCGCGCTGCCCTCCACCACCGTGGCCGGTCAATACCAGCTCACCGTCCAGAACTCCTGCGGCGCCACCTCAGCACCTTTCGCGATCACGCTGCAATAGGAACGATTTCGTCCTTTTAACGATGTAGACCCAAATGTGTCGCAACCTGAAGTCTTGGACACACCCCTTTTTGATCTCCTGTTTATCGAAAACCTCGGGTTGCGACAGATCGTGAGGGAAGCGCTCGAACAGCGATTTTTCTCCAACTCGCCTCCATGCAGGTCCGGAGATCTTTGCCCGCAATTAGGCGGTCGCCCTGTGCTCACGGTGTTAGGTCGCTCGCGGCACAGCGCCACTCTTGCTTAGCGCCCGGCGCGTAGAAAACCGTGGCCTTCAAAGGCCAGGACCTGATCCGCGCTCCCGGGAGAGGGGAGGGTGGTGATCATGGTGGAGCTGCGGTCCTGGCGCAAGTAGTTGAAAACAAGAAGGTCCGATTGGCGCGAATGCATCGCCCGGAGCCGCTTCAAACCGGTTGCGTTGGAATGGCGGGACCCGGGAGCCGTCGAAGAAATTCCGGGCATCCATTCGGCTATCATGCAGAAAGTCCTACGCCGAGCCTTGGAGGTGATTCGATCCCGCGCGCGTCAAAGCGTCCTGCGAGGTCCGCGATGACCAGCCCGATGCGTCCACACCCGAGATCAAGGTAGTCAGGGTAATCCCCGCCTACCGGGCGCGCCAGCGGGGCTGTCACCAGTACTTCCCCGGCTTCGGCTTAGATCGGGCTGGTTCCGGTTGATGGCGACCCACCGACGGCTTCCTAAAATCCTTGTAATTACTCTGACGCTGGTGTATGCTTCCCTGAAACCTACGTAACCGCACAATAAGGAGGCATTATGCGGGCGCTGCTCATCAGTATAACGATCGGGATGGGGCTGGTCGCATTGGCAGCTGCAGAGGATTGGCTGCAGTTGGGCCAGAACCCTCAACATACCGGTAATCCGCAGGTAATCGGCCAGAAGCCGGCACGGATTTTGGCCAACCTGGTCTACGACCCCTTCGTTTCCCAAGCTCAAGCGGAGGAGGGCGGCGAGTTATTGGTCCATTACCAGACACCGCTGGTGCAGGGTCAGGACGTATTTATGGAATTCAAATCCGGCAAGTATGTCAACTGCAATCCGCCGGGAACGTACGAGCCATATCCCTGCGGCCCGGACAATTGGAACAATCAGGTCTGGAGCGAAGAGCGGCTGCATTGGGAGGGAGGTAGCCTCGTAACAAAGTGGGAATGGGCCAGCGACTGGAAACCGGAACCGGACGCGAGTGGCGAGCTCGGGGATTGGGAGCCGGTTTTCCATGCCGCAGTCGCCGAAGATTACGTGTATGTGCCCGGTTTCGGCGGAACGGTATGGAAATTGAATCAGGGCTCCGGCCAGGTGGTAGCGCACATCAATCCGTTCGGGAGCGCGGTCGATCCCAACATCTTCGTGTCCGGACCGCTCACGGCGGATTCGCAGGGCAACATTTATTACAACGCCCTCAAGTTGAGTATCACCAATAGCCAGTCGACCAACGATCCGTGGTCCTACGGTCCCAACTTCGATGGGCAGAATGCGGCCGATATCCCGGGGGCATGGCTGGTGAAAATCGGCGCCGATGGCAGCACGCACATGACCAGTTACAAGACTCTGATTTCGACTGCGCCTACCACCTGCGAGACCACCTTCGCGTACGATGGTGCTCCCCTTCCATGGCCGCCCTCCCCGACTGCGCAAGTGCAGAGCACCGTGCCCTGCCTGTCGCAAAGACCGGGGGTCAATATCGCGCCGGCAATCGCGCCGGACGGCACGATCTATTCGGTGTCGGTGGCGCACAATCCATACGCCAGCCGATTCGCCTATGTCATCGCTTTCCATCCGGACCTCACGCTTAAATGGGCGGCATCGCTCCGGGGGCTCTTACACGATGGCTGCAATGGCGTCCTGCCTCAGAACGGGACACTGGGCGGATGTAGATTGGGTGCGACCCCGGGCGTGGATCCGGCTACCAACGAGCCGCCGGCGGGCCGAGTGATCGACCAGTCCACTTCGAGCCCGGTTGTAACCCCTGACGGCGGCGTTTTGTACGGCGCGTACACGATCTATAACTTCGCCCGCGGCCATCTGTTCCGCTTCAGTGCCACCGGCCAGTTCCTGGGCGCCTACGACTTCGGTTGGGACACGACGCCGGCCGTATACCAGCACAACGGCACCTTTTCCATAGTGCTCAAAGACAACCACTACGATGCGAGCTCGTATTGCAGTGACCCCAACTTCTGTCCGGTTGCGCCTCCCGGTCCCTATTACATCACCCAACTCAACCCTTCGATGACGCCAGAATGGAAGTTTCAGAATAACAATACGCAAAGCTGCAGCCGCAACCCGGACGGTACTCTGTCGTGTGTATCCGATCACCCGAATGGCTTCGAGTGGTGCATCAACGCGCCCGCCGTGGATGCGATTGGCAATGTCTATGCTAATTCGGAGGATGGGAATCTTTACGTGATCCCTCAGGGCGGCAAGTCTGCGGCAACGATCTTCATGAACCTGGCGATCGGGGCGGCGTATACACCTCTTTCATTGGGTCCAGATGGAAAGATCTATACGCAGAACGACGGGCGGCTTTTCGTGATTGGCAACTGATCGCGGGCGAGCGTTTCCAGGTGACAGCCGTAGCGGCGGCGTTGCTCCGTTTCGGATCAGTCACGAACGGAACATCGGCAGTTTGCGTCGGGATTTGTAGTGCCGGAGCGCGCGACAATTTAATCCTAAATGGCGTCTGACGAGCTCTGCCGCTCGATATTTTCGAAGGTAGAAGAACAAATCGAGAGGACGGTGCATCTGATTGCCCTTGTGCCCGCGGGGGATCTAGATTGGCAGCCGCCTATTCCTGGGGCATGGTCGGTCGGCCGCCTCCTCGGACATCTCCTCGACGCCATCGCCGGTTTCTGCGCCGTGCTGGCTGCTATCGAACCCACCCGACTCGCCCATTTCGCCGAGCTTCGGAACGCGGCCGTAAACCACTCCTGCTCACCGAACGAGGCGATCAGTCGGATTGCCCAGTACCGCGACCGAATCGAGGAGGGCTTCAGCGTGCTCAGTGATGCCAAGCTTCGCGAAAGCGTGCCCACCGTTTTTGTGGAAGGCGGCGAGCCGGCGATGACGTTGCTGTTGGGCAATCTGGAGCACTTAGTCAACCACAAGCACCAGCTATTTACGTATCTGAAGTACATGGGCGTGGCTGTGAACACGCGCGATCTCTATCATTTTCGGCGAGCGTGATACCAGCACTGCGGGCACCACGTTAAGGCGTGATATCGGCCGCTTTCGCAACTGAACTCTGGCCGTTAATCCACAATCCAGCTGCTATTGGCCCGGGGCCCCAAATCGGCGGTTTGCGCGTTTTCCGTCAAGTTGCAGCCCCGGAAGAGCTTCGCCTCCGAAGCGGCGCGTGATCCGGAAGCGATCCAGGAATTAGTAGCTGGGCAGCAATGGCGGAGTGATCTCTCGGAGTCCGTTTCAAGCGCCTTAGGCCAAGGATCCGTCCATAAACATGACGGCACAACGGTTTTCGCAACCTGACGCCAGCTGCCTGTGCAACTCCATTGAAGGCTTACGGCTTGCCGTCTAAATCTGCAATCCAGACATTTCCTGTGTGCTCGGGAGCGCTGAAAAAGAGCTTTCCGGATGCGACTGACAACCCAATGGAGGCGATTTCTAGATTGATCGAGAGGGTGCGCCGCGCCGCATGCAGATGTTGAACCGCAAAGGCCGAACTTTCAGGATGCCGGGTTCGTGGATTGAGGCGTTGCGCCCAGATGCAGCGGAAGCCATCGCGATCGGAGAGAAAGTACAGCAAGTTCCCGGAGGGTGACCAGGCGGCTGGGGCCCGAGCGTCCGGAATATAAATCCAGGAGCTTTCGGGCCCAGCTTGCCAGTCGACAATCGGAGCCACATACATTTTGCGCTGCGTCTGATTGACGACGGTTTGGAACGCGACCCATTCCTCATCCGGCGAAACGCGAGGCAGACGCACCTCGTACCTCTCGTGTACAGCGAACGGAAATTCCTGTCGGGATTGAAGATCCCGCACCACAAGGCCGCGGGCGCCAACCGGTTGATCCTTGAAGTAGATCACTTTCTTTTCGTCTCGCGACCAGTAGTACAGAGAACCGTCGCAATCTCCGCATACCTCTCGGGCATTTCCGCCCTGCGAAGTTACCTTCCAAAAGGCGAATGATGGCTTCATCTCAGGCCGCCAGACATAGAACAGAACGCGTGTGCCATCGCCGTTCGGGAAAGGGGAAAGCGCGGTGAGGTCGCTCGTGAGCGCGCTGATGCGCCCGGTTCGCAGATCCTTTTCGTATATGTCGAGAGATTTGTGCTCGTCCGTGACGAACGCGAGCCGGGAGCCGTCTCGTGACACGGCTGGGTAATTGTTGTTGGCAGTTGAAGAGAGCGCATGTTCTATCGGGCCGGTGACCTGTCCGGTTTCGGCGTTGAGAGGCAACATCCAGAGGTCCAGATTCTTCCTCGTGTTTGCAAACGCCAACTTGCCCGCGCTGACGGAGGGATCTGTCTCAATACCCGCTACCGTGGTCAATTGCTCCGGCCGTCCCTTGGGGTGCCAGGGCCTGACAGAAATCCGCTGTCTCCAAATACTCAGCTGACTGATGACACCATTTAGAGTACTCCCTTTGTACGCTTGGGTCGAACCGGCAAAGAGGATGGAGTTGCCCACCCAAGCGCTGGGTGCGCGATACTCCGGAAAAACGTTGCTGTGAGCCATGGCCGGCAGAATGTTGGTGGCAATTGGAGGGCTTCCATCCAAGGGCGCCACCCACCAGTCGTAGCGGTCGTTAACTGGCTTTTTATCGGACTCCGCACCCAAGAACAGCACACACTTGCTGTCGGGCGACCATACTGGGTAGTAGGCCGAAAGAAATGTCGAAGCCAACTGGCGCGGCCCGCCGCCTTGAGCGGGCACAATGTAAAGACTGTTTCTACTGAACACTCCTTCTTCGCCCACCCAATAGGCGAGCCATCGGCCGTCTGGGGAGAAGCGCGGACGTCGGCCTTGGTCCGCGATCCTGCGAGGCGTGCCGCCAAGCGCCGGGACCACGTACACTCCGCCCCCATCCCGCTGGGAATGGAAGGCGATGCTTGTCCCGCTGGGTGAAAACGAGGGCTCGGAATCGTCGAAGGGATCGTTCGTTACCCGGATCGGCGAGCCCCCGCCGACCTGCTGGACCCAGATATTGAGTGGTCCTTCATCGCGGTCTGACGAATAGGCCACCATCTGTCCATCGGGCGCCAAGACTGGCTCGCCCGTCAATCCGGCGTCCGAGGTAAGGCGTATGAGCTCCCCGACCCGCAGGCTGGTGTCCGGCGGCCAGAGCCAATATCCCGCTGCGATAAGCGCGATCCCGAATGCGGCCGCCAGCAACGCGCGCGAGCGGCGGCGGTTGGATGTCGGCAATCGGTCCGAAGAAGCCAACTTCCGATCGGTGGAGAGGTCGGCCAGAACCGATTCTGCCGACACATAGCGCTCCTTGGGGTCCTTGCGCAGTAGTTTCGCGACAATCGGGTTGAGGTTGGGTACGCTCGAGTTCGCAATGGGCGCGGGCTCGTCGTGAAGAATCGCGTGTAGGGTGTCCACACTTGACTTCCGCGTCCACGGATGCTTACCCGTGACCAATTGATAAAGGACGATGCCGAATGAGAAGAGGTCGCTCCGCTGATCGACTTCCTCGCCATGGATCTGCTCCGGCGACATGTACGCCGCAGTTCCGGCGATTTGGCCCGGAGCGGTGATTTCCGAGCCCGGCGTTCCTCCCCGGGGGCTGGGCGCGGACGCGGTCACGCGTTTCGCCAGGCCGAAGTCCAAGACTTTCACGTAGCCGTCAAACCGGACCATGATGTTGGCAGGCTTCAGATCGCGATGCACAATCCCGGCGCTATGGGCGGCGCGAAGCGCCTCAAGCACCTGCCTGGCGATGTCAATGATCTGTTCTTGAGACGGCGCACGCTTGAGCCAAGCGCTCAACGTCTCGCCCTCGACCAGTTCGGTGACAAGATAGTTCGGTCCCACGTCGTACAAGGTGCAGATATGCGGATGATTGAGCATCGAGATGGCGCGAGCCTCACGCTCGAATCGCTGCTCGAATTGCTCGACCGATACTTTGATGGCGACGGGGCGGTCGAGTCGCGTGTCCAGGCCGCGATAGACCTTTCCCATGCCGCCTTCGCCCAGGATTCCGACCACTCTGTAAGGCCCGAGCTGCGTTCCGCGAGTAATGATCGTACGCGTCATCTGATTCGCCGCGGACTCCCATAACGACTTGTCAAAGAGGGCGGCAGAGGAAGTACGTTGCCCGAGCAGTTGTTCAACGCGTTCTCGAAGGTCTGTGTCGTGGCCACAGGCTTGGTCGAGGAAGGCGCCTCGCTGCTCAGGGGAGCGCTCCAGGGCGGACTGAAACAGTTCCTCGATTTGCCTCCAACGTTCCGGCGTCATGGTGAGCGGAGCATTTCTACGCTTGGTCAGTTAAGGCCTGAAGTAGCCAGGCTTTCGCCATTCTCCAATCGCGCTTGGCGGTTTCTTCTGAAATTCCCAGCGCTTCTGCCGTTTCAATGGTTGTTAAGCCGCCAAAATACCGCAGTTCCACAACGCGGCTTTTGCGGGAGTCTATTTGAGACAACCGCTCCAGCGCTTCGTTTAACGCGAGTATATCGACTCCCGGCGCCGGCGTTCCGACTAACAAATGGTCGAGCGGCGTGTTCTGTTCCCTACCGCCGTGTTTGGCACTGGCTCGGCGTCGCCCGTGATCGACCAGGATGCGCCGAATCATCTGCGAGCACAAGGCAAGAAAGTGGATGCGGCCTTCACACGGGATGCCACCAGCCCGGACAAGTTTCAAGTACACTTCATTGGCCAGAGCAGCCGACTCGAAGGTTTGCCCTCCGTTCCAGCAGCGCAGGTGTTGCCGGGCGATGCGGCGCAACTCCGGATAAACAAGCGGAATCAGGTCACGAAGGGCCGCCGGATCGCCGCTCCCCCAAGCAGCGACCAAGCCGCTCGTATCCGGATGATCCTTTTGCGCCATGGCTTGGATGAGCGTACCACATCCTTTTATGACCCGTTTTGGGGCCATTCTTCGGAATAGAGGCAGGAGGTAATTCAATCGTGACGAAACTTCTTGGATCTTGGGCATTGGCGGCAATGAGTTTTGCTGGGGCGCCTCAAGCAATTCTGGCTTATGATGTCCCCATTCAGGGATCTTTTGCCGTAGCGTTCACGGCAACTCCCAATACGAGCGATGTTGCCTACTGTGGGGGAACGCCAGGCCCGGTTGCGATCGAGGCACATGGCGATGGTTTCTCTACTCTTGGTGCCCTAGCCTTTTCGCTCCAGAAGACGCAGGCCGGAGCGCTATTCCACGGGTGTGTCACACTCACATCTCCAACTGGAGACACTCTGACTGGCACGTACGACGCAACCGGAAGTGCTCCCCCCAATCCGAATCACTTCGCACCCGCGACCGGCACACTCACCTTCACCGGAGGAACCGGCCGATTTACGGGCGCGAGTGGGAAGGCGACATTTACGGCTGTCTTCGACAGCTTCTATCCCGAACTCTCATTTGCAAGCGGAACTGGAACCACGCCGCTCCAAGGTATGGCGTTCTATGTCGTCCAAGGCAATCTATCCATCATCGACCGGAGCGACCACTAGGCCCGCAGCAACTCACCGCGAGGCCGCCGATATGATGACCCGTTAACGAGGGGGCCCAAGGCTCGAAGATTCGGGTTGCGATTCACCAAGTTCCCCCCGGCGGCCGCGATGCGGATACGGGTCGGTCGGGTATCCGGAACCTATCGCTTGCCGACGGAGGCGGAATGGGAGTATGCCGCCCGAGCGGGAACTCGGCGCTCCGTTGTAACTATCCTTAAGGTGGCGCGGCCAAGGGGACTCGCTCAATGCGTCGACCGGTGTTCGTCCTGCACTTGCCATGTGAATTACTGATGCTCTTTGAGCCCTTTCGGGCCGCGAAAGAGTCGTAACGCCATCGCGACACGATATCGACCGCGGAGATTAGAGGATATCTCATAAATGCCGCAGGAGGATAACGGCACATGCGAGGTGAAGCATGCCGAGAAAGTTGTCAAGGCGATGTTCCCAGCGCACTGTGAGGCGACGGAAGTTCTGAAGCCAAGCGAAGAGCCGTTCGATCTTCCAACGTCGGCGGTAGCGACGCAGCGGACGGCCATCCTGGGTGCGGTTCCGTCGGTTGCTTCGATGTGGGGCGATCATCTTTACCCTGTCTCCTCCAATTGGTGGTCGAGGCAGTCGGAATCGTAAGCATTGTCCCCAACGAGACGTTCGATTGGTTCCCCGACAAAGATCTCAGCCAATGTCTCTAGGACGAGGGTCACTTCATGCGGCGTTGCAGATTCAGCACACACTGCGACGGCAAGACCAGCACCGTCAGCCACTGCCATGATCTTCGGCCCTTGCCGCGCTTTGTTTTGCCCACGCCTGCGCCCCCCTTTTGCGGGTGCGAAGCTCCCGTCAATGAAGGCTTCTTGAAGGCGGAATCCGCCGCGGACGCGTGGGTCTTCCGCCAGTGCCTCCAGAATCCCGCGCATGACACGGGAGCGAACTCATTGTTGAAAGCGACGATGGCAGGTCTGATATGAGGGGTAGCGCTCTCGCAGATCTACCCGAGGGGCGCCAGTACGCAGAATATACAGAATTCCGTCGAGCACCTCGCGCCGATTGCGCCAAGGCCGACCACGGCCGTCCTTGCGGCGCTTGGGCTCGGGGATTAGCGGGTTCAGCAAGGCCCACTGGGCGTCGGTGAGGTCTCTGGTTTGGCCAAGCATCCGAATGTTCCATGATGGCGCCGCAGGCAGCAGTGTTTCAGCCTGTGGGCTCTTTCCCCATGCCGCTCCGTTATGAGGAGCGGTTGTCTTGCTCCCCACTCAGCACGCCATACAACCACGCCTTGGCCCATTTCCAATCGCGCTTGACCCGCACGGGCGTGATGCCCAAGACCTCCGCTGTTTCCTCAACGCTCAATCCGCCGAAATAACGCAGCTCCACCACGCGGGCTTGGCGGGCATCGATCTCGGCCAACGACCCGAGCGCCTCATTCAGGGCCAGTATTTCGATTCCTCGAGCTTGCGCGCCGAGCACTACTCCATCCAAAGGCACACGCTCCGCATGGCCGCCGCGTTTGGCATACCCGCGGCCGCGTACATAATCCACTAGAATCTGCCGGATGATTTTCGAGCAGAGGGCGAGAAAGTGTATGCGGTTTTCACAGCGAATGCCACCCGCACGAATCAGCTTGAGGTAAGCTTCATTAGCTAAAGCGGCCGACTCTAGCGTCTGCCCGGCTTGCCGGCGGCCTAGGTGTTGCCGGGCGATTCGACGCAGATCCGGATAAACGACAGACATCAAGCTACGAAGCGCCTGCTGATCACCACCGCCCCAAGCGTCGAGCAACGCGCCGATGTCCCGCTGGCCCTCGGCCGCCATGTCTTGGTGATCTTACCAAAAAAACCGATACCGGGTGTACTTCCTGCCGCTGTTTCCCGTAATAAAAGCAGGAGGAATCTGAAGTATGACGCATATTTTGAAATGTCGATTGAACCAGAGCCTGCTTGCAGTGGCGGCCTTCGCTGTCCTCACACCTCAGGCTATAAAAGCCCAAACGCCAGAAGCTTGTTATCTGGGCGACTCGGCGATGCACGGAATTTATGTGATGTCAGGAAACGGCACGGTGATGGGAGTCGGCCCAGTGGTCTTGGTGGGCGAGGTTATATATAACGGAGACGGGACTGGAACTCTGTTGAGTGTGAAGAAGAACGTCAACGGCACGGTCCTGAGCTCTTCATCGGTGCCCGTTACCTACATCGTAAATCGCGACTGCACCGGGTCGAAGACCGTCGGCTCCGGCGCCACCGCCAACCATTTCGATTTCGTGATCACGCCCGATGGGGCAACGATTACCTGGGTTGGAACGGACGCCAGCTCGATTATCTCAGGGAAAGCTGAGCGCTTCAGTCGTTGACGCGGCGCTCGGCCTCACGGAATCGGGATCCGATACAGATTCCGTTGGGCGGCTCCACGGTAGAACGCGTAGGCGTCAGGAGACGTACCGGGCACTACCTCAATCTCATTGATCCTACGCGCTCCTGGCTGGCTGGCTACTTCCTCTTCGGACCGAAAGCCAGCCGCCGGGATTTTTGGCAAAGCTTGTTCCGGCGGCAGGGGAACGATATAGGACCGGCCGCGGGGTATCGGTCCTCCCGAAATAGAGAGCAGCTTGCCATCCGGCGACCAATGCAACTCGGTAGCGCCTGTGACTACCGGCGCCCCGCCTCCCAGAGGAAAGGCCCGCCGCATCGCGCTACCCGACGCCGGACCCCATGCGATGATCCAGCGGCCGTCCGGCGAAACACCGAACAAAAGGAGAGTCGGTTCTGAAAGCGCCTTCCGTAGACCGGTACCGTCAGCGCGAACAGAGTAAGTAAACCCCTCCAGCCGGAAGAAAATCTCGCCGCCGGCCCCAAATCGCGGGGTTCGGCCCTGCACATGCGGAATCTGCCGGGGCGCCGACTGTCGGTCAAACGATGCCACCCAGAGCTGCGGTTTTCCTTCGCTGTCGGCGGCCTCCATCACCACTTGCCGGCCGTCGGCCGAGATGTCATAGTCGCGCGACTGGAAGCCGGGCGCCACGGACTCGGAACGTCCGGATTTTAGATCCGTTGCCCACACTTCCCCCGGCTCTCCGCCCATGAATCGGAATTGATCTGGAGTCTGTTTTACGATCCTGTAGCATAAACTTCTGCCATCCGGAGTAAATTTCGGGTCAGCGGCGTTACCTTCTAGCGAAATTGGCCGATCGCCGCTCGTATCGTGAACCCATATAGAAACGTTGGACAAAGTCACGGCGGTCACAAAGGAACGACCGTCAGCCGCCATTGCGATGCCTTCCTCCTCGGTTGGCCCTGAGGTGACCTGCTCAGGGCTGCCGTCCGGAAAGCGCTGGCGCCAGATGTGATTCCCGCCCCCTCCCCGGTTGGAGTTGAAGTACATCCATTTTCCGTCGGGCGACCAGGCCGCAAACGTGCAGGCAGCAGCGGGCGGCCCCACCCTGCGCCCCGTTGAACTGCCGTCCATGGGAACCAGCCGGCATGGGAGCCAGATGTGGTCATGATCCATTTCCGCGAGCAGCACCCATTTCCCATCGGGTGACAGATAGGACCGGTGCGCCATGCCGTATTGATCCTCGGGCAGGTAAACGTTACGCTGCCCGATCCGGCTCTCCTCGGCCGCCACGATCCCCATGTGGGGAACTTGTTCTGGTTTGATCTCCGAAAACAGCACTTGCTGCGAACCGATCCAAATCAGACCGGAAGCGTTTGGCAGCAGGAGTTGCGGCTCGCCGCCCAGCACAGGAACCACCCAGGTGTCCCAGTTGAACAACCCGCTCACCGTCGTATATGCCACGCGAGTGCCATCGGGTGAAAACACCGGGCTCATTTTGTGGGAGCCGTCGTGCGTCAGTTGTACGGGTTGACCGTCGGGAAGCATCTTGACGTAAATCTGGCCAGTGCCCTGGAACGATGACGACCCGCGAATAAACGCAAGCATCCGGCCATCCGGTGAAAGCGCCGGGGAGGTCACCGAATCGGGCAGGTTCGTGAGCTGAACCCACTGGGAGCGGTCCACCGCACGAGGTGCGCTGCGCAGCCATAAGGCCGCTGCAACGGCAAACACCGCCAGCGCCGCTGCCGCAATGGCAGCTACCCGCCAGCGGTTCCGTCCCCGCTGTACCTCCTCAATGGTGCGGCGCGCGTCCGCTATATTGCCTGCCCGGCTTCCAGCATCCTTCTGCAGACACTCCCGCAACAGCTCACGGATTTTCGACGGTGTCCTGGCGGGTAGCGCCTGCCAGTCCGGCTCGCGTTCCAGCACGGCCGCAATCGTGTCCGCATGAGTCTCTCCCTGAAAGGCACGCTTGCCGGTGAGCAGCTCGTACAACAGGCATCCGAACGCCCAGATGTCCGTCCGCTCGTCGACGTCCATCCCCCGCGCCTGCTCCGGGCTCATATACGCGGGGGTGCCGACGATATGCCCGGCTTGGGTCTCGATTCCCGTGACCGTCGCCTGCTGGGAAAGATCCTGGCCCTGTTCCGTTCCCCAGAGCGCTTTGGCCAAGCCGAAGTCGAGCACCTTCACCCTGCCTTGGGGCGTGACTTTCACGTTGGCAGGTTTCAGGTCTCGATGAATCGTCCCCTTGGCGTGTGCCTCTTCCAATGCTTCGGCGACCTGGAGCGCGCAATCCAGTGTGGCTGCGACAGGCAACGGCCCGTGCAGGGTCTCGCCCTCTACCAACTCGAGCACCAGGCAATCCACATCACTGGATTCCTCGAGGCCGTAGATGGCGGCAATGTTGGGATGATTCAGCGCTGCCAGAGTGCGAGCTTCACGGCGGAAGCGCGCCAGCCGCTCCGGGTCGCCCGCGAACTCGGCGGGCAACATTTTGATCGCAACGTCGCGGCCGAGCTTGCTGTCATGCGCGCGATATACCTCTCCCATGCCGCCGGCGCCTAGCGGAGACACGATCCGATACGGTCCGAATTGGCGACCCGGAAGCACCTCAGTCATCCTCTGAGCCTCCGTTTGCGTGACCGCCGTGTAACCCATAGCGGGTGTTTCGAGAAAATTCCCGGCGTTTTCTTCCTTCGCCAACAGCAGTTCGATCTGACGCCGCAGGCCCGTGTCTTTGCCGCATGCAACGTCGAGGAATGCCTGCCGCTCTTCTGGCTCACGCCCCAGAGCCGCGTGGAAGAGCCCCTTGACTCTCCGCCAACTTTCCTGGTCCATTGCAATTTCCTCGTTGCTGTCTCACAATGTTACAGCATTGCTAGGCGGCGGAGAGGCGCAGCGTTCCGGGACTCAGCGGCTTCAGAAAAGCCGCGCGCGGTTTATGAGATAAGCTCTTAGTCTCGATCAACGCGACCGATTCTGACTTGGGGTCGGACAATAGCGGAACGAAAGAGCCCTATAGCCGGCTCACAATTTTGCCGACGCCTCGGCTCCAGGTGGTTCACGGAACGGTTCCACAGAAATGCGCCCGTAACACACTTCCAGGACGATCAGGTATTCTGTACCGCCCGGCGCGTGGAGGGCTACGCGGTCGCCCGCCGCCGACTTCATCAACGCGCGCCCCAGAGGCGACACCCAACTGATGTGGTTGCGGTTGAGATCGACCTCGTCGGTGCCCACGATGCTCACCACTCGCTCCGTTCCTGCGGCATTGGCATAGCGCACGGTCGCTCCGAAGAATGCCCGCGTCGCCGCCTGCCCCGCTCTCGGACTTTCCGGGTCCACCACTTCTGCGGCATCGATTCGCTTGGTGAGAAAGCGAATCCGCCCATCGATCTGGCGCAGCCGCCGCTTCCCATACTGATAGTCGGCGTTTTCACTACGATCGCCGTTGCTCGCAGCCCACGCCACCACCTTCGTCACGGCCGGGCGTTCCCTGGTGAGCAGAAACCGGTGTTCGTCTTTGAGGCGCTCCAGGCCGCTCGGCGTTATGTAGTTCTTACCTCCCGTCGCGGGCTCGTCTCCTTGCAGTTTTCTCGTAAACCCTTTTCGCATATCGTAGTCCTCCAAGCGCGAATCCAGCGGGTGCCACAAGGCTCTCAGGAAATCATAGTGCCATGCCTGTTCATACGTTGTCGCCTCAATTCTGCTCTGAAACTGGCACAACGTCCCAAAAGAGCTTGCCGGCCACGCGCAAATTTCCCGTGAATGATCTCCGTATCCTCGCGACTGGATCTTCGCACGCAGTCTCTTATTGATCCTATCCATCATCTCGGACAAGTGCCAACGAAGGCATGGTGAGGGCTGAAATACTCGCGCAAAGTCGCCAAGGGGTGGCCTATGGCCATCGGCATCACCGCGAATTCGCGGCATGGTTCTCGGCTGGTCCCATATCCCCTCAGGTATCTGACGCTTCCCTATTCTCGCTGAGCACTCTTGAGGACGCTTGCGAAATTCCACTGGCGGCAGGGAATGTGCCTCAGACGGGCTTGGACCGAGCGGGAGCGGCTCTGAATCCGCTCACGTTAAGATCATGGCCGTCCATGACTGAATTCAGGCCGCTTGCCAGTTTCTGCTGCCGCAGAAGGGAGAATAGGTGTAGATGTGTGCAAGATGGACCAGCCCCGACTCAAAACATTGATTGTGGACGACGAACCCGTCGCGCGGCACGTGCTGCGCGAAGCGCTGGAACAGTTCCCAGATGTGCTGGTCATCGGGGAGGCCGAGAACGGCAGAGACGCACTGCAGAAGATCGGCAAACTGGCGCCGGACCTGGTCTTTCTCGACTTGCAAATGCCGGTGATGAGCGGGTTTGACGTGGTTCGAAACCTCGGTGGGCCGTCGCTTCCGGTAATTGTGATCGTGACCGCATTCGACCAGCACGCAATTGAGGCATTCGAGGCCGGGGCCATTGACTACCTGTTAAAGCCCGTAAGCGAGAGCCGGCTGCGGCGCGCCGTCGACCGCGCTCGAGCCCTGCAGGGCAAGGCCGGTGAGATTGCGGCGCAGGCTGACAAAATCGCCTCGGCGGGTCAAGCCTCTGGCGGCGTGCCCAAGAGCAGAAAAGTGGTGGGCCGCAATGGAGAGGAGTACTTCCTGCTGGATCTTGACGAGGTTCTGGCCTTTCAAGCGGAGCGGGAACTTGTGTGGATTGTCACCGCCAAACAGCGGCTCCTATCCACCCAAAGTTTGCGAGCGATCGAAGAGCGGCTCGCGGAACCCCAATTTCAGCGAGTACACCGAAATGCGATCGTGAATGTGAACCACGTGCGGAAGATGAGCGCTCTTTCCAGCCAGCGCTGGCTGATTACGTTGAGCAATTCCTTGCAACTCATCGTAAGCAAACGCCAGGCCCACAATATTCGTTCGATTTTAAATTGGTAGCCAGCGGCCGCGGCTAGGTCCGCTCACGGCTATTTAACGCCCGCTCCTGCTTCTTCCCAAGCCGCTTGTAAGAATTGCATAGGCCCGTAACAAACTCCTCCCGATACTGAACCCTATGAAGAGAATCCTCGCTTTCAGTGTCCTCGGCCTGTTTTTTATAAGTTGCACTCAATTAGGGTTCGGTCAGTCTCTCGGTAACGCCGGCACTGTTGAAGGAACGGTCGTTGATCCATCCGGCGCCGCGGTGGCAAAAGCCGTCATCACGGTGCATAATCCGGTCACGGGTTATAGCCAAACCGCTTCTTCCCTTCCAGATGGTTCGTTTCGCCTGATCAATCTTCCGCCCAACCCATACCACCTGCAGATAAAGGCCGAAGGCTTCGCACCATTTGACGAAGATGTAACAGTACGCAGTTCGCTGCCCATGCAGGTGAAAGCAGCTCTGGCTCTTGCCGGTACCAAGCAGAACCTTACCGTAGAGGCGGCCGGCGCCGATGTGCTGGAGGTGGATCCTACGGACCATGTCGATACTGACCGCGCCCTCATCGCCAAACTTCCTACCGTCGATCCTGGTGCCGGTCTCAGTCAAGCCATTGTATATAGCACCGGCGGCGTGGCGGCGGACGGCAATGGCTTCTTCCATCCGCTGGGCGATCACGCACAAGTGAGCTTCGTAATCGACGGCCAGCCTATCAGCGACCAACAAAGCAAGGTTTTCTCTACGCAGCTTCCCGCCAGCGCGATTCAGGGCATGGAATTGGTCACGGGATCGCCGCAAGCCGAATTCGGCGACAAGACCAGCCTGGTCGCGAATATCACCACGCGTTCGGGCCTCGGTGCGGGGCGGATGTTCGGAAACATCGACGCGAGCTACGGCTCATTCGGCACCGGTGGCGGGAGTCTGGGGCTGGGTTATGGCACCGCGAAATTCGGCAACTTCCTGGCCGTCGATGGAACACGCAGCGGACGCTTCCTGGACACTCCCGAGTTCCAGCCCTACCATGACATCGGGGACAATCAGACGCTTTTCGATCGTCTCGACTTCCAGCCCTCCGGCCAGGATGTGTTCCACTTAAACCTGTTCCTGGCGCGGAACTCAATACAGATTCCCAATAACTTGGATCAGCAGGCTGCCGGGCAGGCACAAAGCCAGCGCGTGCTTACGTGGAGTTTGGCACCGGGCTACCAGCACACCTTCAGTTCGCACACTCTGTTGACCATCAATCCTTACATTAGAAAAGACCAGTTCAACTACTATCCGAGTCCCAACATCTTCAACGACCTGCCTACTACCCAGGCGCAACAGCGGCAGCTGCTGAACTGGGGTGTGAAGGCGGATGTCACTACTACCCACGGACGCCACACACTGAAATTCGGGGTGGATTTAAAACAGACACGGTTATTGGAGAACTTCCAATTCGGCATAACCGATTTCACATTCAATCCGATTTGCGTCGATTCCGACGGCAATGCCGCCGGCTCAACGAGTGTGCTGGATCCGAATCAGTGCGGCGCTCAAGGTTTTATAGCAAATCCAAATTTGAACCCCGGAGTGGTTCCGTACGACCTGACTCGTGGCGGAAGCTTGTTTACCTATCACGCCACCGGGAACGTCAACCAGTACGCGTTCTATGTGGAGGACACGGTCACAGCCGGGAATTTCGTATTCACGCCGGGTATTCGCTTCGACCGGTACGACGGACTGAGCACGGCGACAAGCCCGGAGCCGCGATTGGGAATCGCGTACCACGTTAAGAACACTGGAACGGTCCTGCGGGTAGCCTACGCACGGACAATGGAAACGCCCTTCAATGAGAACCTCCTGCTTTCCAGTGCGACGGGGCTCGGCGGCTTGGCGCAGAATGTATTCGGCTCGGTAGGCGTGCCGCTGCAACCAGGGAACCGCAATCAGTTCAATACCGGTTTGCAACAAGCGATTGGTAAGTTCCTCGTTATTGACGCCGACTATTTTTGGAAATACACCCACAACGCATATGACTTCAACACCCTGGGCGCTACTACGATTACGTTTCCCATCGTTTGGCACAATTCGAAGTTGGACGGCGTGACGGGCCGCGTGGCAACTACCAATCTAAAAGGCTTTCAGGCCTACTGGACGTTTGGCCATACCCGCGCAAGATACTTCCCGCCAGAAGATGGAGGGCTGATTTTCCAGGGCGCGCCGCTGGCAGCGGGTGCGTTCCGGATCGACCACGATCAGGCGTTTCAATCGACGGGAGTATTCCGGTATCAGCACAAAAATGCCGAATGGATCGCATTCACCTGGCGTTATGACAGCGGCCTGGTGGTGAGCGGGGTGCCGGATGCCGGCGCAGCCTTGATCGGCGGGTCGGCTGGCTTGTCAGCTAACCAGCAGGTGACCCTCGGGCTGGCGTGTAACGGCGTATATGCGACCGTCGACAATCCAATCTCTGACTGCGTGGGCCCGAACGGACAAATGGGACTCGTCACATCGAAGCTTCTGACACTGCCACAGGGGGGATACGACAACTTCCCCAGCCAGGAAAACGACGACCACAATCCTGACCGCGTGAAGGCGCGCAACGTGTTTGATATGGGTATTGGAACCGACAACCTGTTTCATACCGAGCGGCGGCAGAAGATTACCGCTTCCTTGGATATCGCCAACCTGACGAACCGAGTAGCGGTGTATAACTTCCTGTCAACGTTCAGCGGCACGCACTTCCTGCAGCCTAGGATCTTCATCGCGCACATCGGGCTGGTGTTTTAGTTTGGGAGCGTTCGTGCATTGGATCGGCTGCCTCTCAGCATCGTGCGCGGCAGAAGACGCCTCGTGTCAAGGCCGAACCGCAAGCTCATCGTTTTGACGCGACGTGCCCGTCGAACCATGATATGGCTGGCAGCCGCGATTTGCCTGCCGTCCGTCGGTGTCCCGGTACTGATGATGCTTACGGCAGTGCCTGACATCTCTGGCTTATCACCGAAGACCTCTTTCAATTCTGACGGGTACGTACTTCTGGATTGGAATGGTCTGGAACGAGGCGATCGCGCGCTGCGGGCAGACGGGTTGGCTACCGGTAGTCGGGTGCGAGCCTTGGGTTACATGATGGATGCGGATCAGCCGGTTTTAGGGCGGAACCGAAAACCGCCGTACTGGTATGGTCAATTGGTCACGCAATTCCTTTTATTGCCCGATGCCGGGAACGCGTTTCAGGCCGCCCACCGCTTTGGCGATCAAATGATTTCCGTGCAAATAGAGTCAGGCAACACGGTTCGATTTACCGCCCGCAAGTTGGTCTGGGTTTGGGGGGTACTGCGGGCCTTGCCTGGAAATCCCGCGGGGCTGGAGCCGCTCTACCGCATAGAAGACGCACGAACCGGACCCGCTGAGCGGGCGGACATCCTCAGGTACTTCCAATAGGGGCGCAGCCGCAAAGCTCCTGTTGCGCTGCTTCGACAGTCTTGATGGCGATGCCATTCATTCCACCTTTTTCGATGGCGGTCTCGCTTACTTCTCGACAAACGGCAAGAGTTTCGTGTTTTGATTCTTGTTGTCCGCGGCGACCGGCAGCAGATCTTAAGCCGTTACTACGGCGACCGGCCGTGGGGCGTGAACGTCTACTTGCGCCTTCGACCGAAACCAAACCAGCAATGACTACAACCCAGGAGAGAACATGAGGCGATTCTTAGTACTCGCTGCCGCGCTGGCCGGCATTGCGGCTGCGGCAGACCAGCAGACCTCCACCGGGGTCATCACCGATACCATGTGCGGAAAGGCGCACGCCATGGTGTCCGGCCAACCGGACGACAAGTGCATCGCCATGTGCGTCAAAGGCACCAGCAGCCAATACGCCCTGTATGACGGCAAGTCAGTTCTCGAGCTCAGTGATCAAAAGACGCCTGCCAAGTACGCCGCGCGGCGAGTGAAGGTCACGGGAACCGCGCCAGCAATCGATACCCCGAGACCCTCTACCGTCCTTCTGAAGTGGTCAATGGCAAACCGATTCAGATTTCAAACCGGATTCGAACCGTTTGCGGCGATCGACGCTATTCCAGCCGAAGGGCGTCGGTGGGGCTCACGGTCGAGGCCCGCCATGCGGGGATGAATGCTGCGGCGAGCGCGGCGGCGGCGAGGAGGAGTGCGGCGCCCGCGACGGTAGCGGGATCGGTAGCGGCGACCCCGAACAACTGCGACTGGACGAGCTTGCCTAAGACGGCGACGCAGGGGAGCGCGAGGGCGATGCCGGCGGCGATCATGACGGCGGCATCGCGCAGGATCAGGCGGATGGCGGAAGCGCTGGTGGCGCCGAGGGCGAGGCGGATGCCGATCTCGCGGGTGCGGCGCGTGACCACGAAGGACATCACGCCGTAGAGACCGATCAACGAAAGCACGAGCGCGAGGGCGCCGAACGTTCCCGACAGCGCGGCGAGGATGCGCTCGGTGCTGAGGGAGCGGCTGACCTGTTCGTCGAGGGTGCGGAACCAGAGGATGGGCAGCCGCGGGTCGTCCTGGCGGACCAGGCGGCGGATGGAGGCAATGGCGCGCGCGGGAGCGCCGCGGACCTTGATGTAGAAGGTAGCGCCGGTGTCGTCCTGTTCGAAGAGCGGGAAGAAGACCTGCTCGGAGTTATCACGGAGGCCGCGATAGCTCATGTCGGCGACGACGCCGACGATGGGGCTATTGGGCCTGACGTCGGGGCCACCACCACCCCGGGCAATGCGGACGCCGAGGGGATCGCGGCCGGCCAGATAGCGCTTGACGAAGGCCTCGTTCACGATGGCGCAACGGGGGCCGATCTCGCCGGCGGGACGGGAGTCGCTCTGGTCGAAATCGCGGCCGGCGAGGAGGCGAACGCCGAGGGTGGCGAAGAAACCGGGGCTGACGGCGTTGAAGTTGACGCTGCCATCGCTCACGGTGCGGCGATCGGTCTGGATGGTCACCTTGTTGCTCCAGGCGCCACCGGTCAGGAAGGCAAATCGGGCAGTGGCGGAGGAACGGGCGGCGGGCAAGGCGCGGACCTGCTCGTCGAGGCGGCGGACGAGCCGCGAGGCGTCCGCGCGAGAATAGCCGTTGTGCAACGGGGCGATGGCGAAGGAGAGAAGGCTCTCGGTATCGAAGCCGGGGCCTTTGGCGAGCAGGCCGGTGAGCGTGCGCAAGAAGAGGGCGGCGCCGATGACGAGGATGAGCGAGAAGGCCATCTGGAGAGCGACGATCGTCTTGCGGAGGCGGACGCCGCTGAAGGCGGTGCCGCCGCGCTCGCGGAGCGAGTTGACGATGGTGTCACGGCCGGCGTGCAGGGCGGGCGCGAGGCCGCTGGCGAGACCGGCGGCCAGGCTGATAACGAAAGCGAAGGCCAGCAGGTGGAGGCTGAGGCTGGGGCGGAGCGCGTTGGCGGCGAGGTCTTGGGGCAGGAAAGCCGTGAGGGCGCGCATGGCTGGCGGCGCGAGCGCGATGCCAAGCACACCGCCGGCGACGGCGAGGAGGAGGCTATCGGCCAGAAGCTGGCGGCCGATGCGGGAGCGCGAGGCGCCGAGGGCAAGGCGGGTGGCGAGCTCGCGGGCGCTGGCCGAGCCGCGGGCCAGAAAGAGTCCGGCGGCATTAAGGCAGGCGAGGCCGAGCAGAGCGCCGGTGGCGGCGAACAGGAGCCAGAGCGGCTGGGAAAGGCTGCGGCGCAGCGGCGAGTGGCCCTGGGGAGCGGGACTCAGGATGAGCGTCGACGCGAGATAGAGGCGGCGCCTCTCGGCGGTGATGACCGGGAAACCGGGGCGGCGGGCGCTGTCCTCAAGCCAGGGCCGGAACCAGCCAAGGAGGCCGGCCTGCGCCTGCGCGGCGGAGACACCGGGGCGGAGGCGGGCGAGGATCTGCAGCCAGCGGGTGGGGCTGTTGAGGAGGTCCTCACCGGTGTCGAGGTTCGCGTCCGCATACATGGACGTGGGTATCCAGAAGGCCGGCACGGCGCCGACGTCGACGCCGCGGAAGCCGGCGGCGGCCACGCCGACCACGGTCATGGGGTGATTGCCAATCAGGACCTTGCGGCCGACGATATCGGAAGCGCCGCCGAACTGCGCCTTCCAGAAGTCATACGAGAGCACCACGACTGGAGCGGCGCCGGGCGCGGCATCGTCTTCGGGTTCGATGACGCGGCCGAGCGCGGGGCCGACGCCGAGCACGGGGAAATAGCTGCCGGAGACGATCTCGGCGGCGACGGGCCTGGGATCGCCGCCGGCTGTGAGGTTGACCTGGATTTCGGCGCGGCAGAGAACGCCGTCGAGAAAGCGGGTCTGCGGCTGGAGGTCGCGGCAGATGGGGTAAGGCATCAGGTTAAAGGAGCCGAAGGCGCCGGTGATGAGGTCGTCGCCGTTCCAATCCACGAGAACCAGGCGCCCGGGTTCGCGGACGGGCAGCGCGTGAAGGACCACCTGATCGACCAGGGAATAGATCGCGGTGGTGGCGCCGATACCGAGCGCAAGCGAGAGCAGCGTAGTGGCCGTGAAGGACGGGCTACGGAGGAGTGAGCGCACGGAGAAGCGGAGGTCGTAGAGGAAATCGCGGAGCCAGCGGGTGAGCCAGACGTCGCGGACCTCCTCGCGCACCTGGGCGAGGCCGAGCTCAACGGCGGCGTGGCGGCGCGCTTCGGCTTCGGGCAGGCCGGCGGCAACGCGGTCGGCGGTGCGGCGCTCCAGGTGGTACTGAAGCTCGCGGTCGAGTTCGCGCTCCAGGGACCCGCGGCGGAACCAGTTGAAGAGCTGCCTCATCGGCTGCCCTCCTGGAAGATCAGGTTGACCGCGCCGGAGAGGCGCGCCCAGCTATCCTTCTCGACGGCAAGCTGGCGGCGGCCGGCGTGCGTGAGGGAGTAGAACTTGGCCTCCCGGCCAGTTTCCGACTGTTTCCACTCGGCGCGCAGCCAGCCTTTCTGCTGCAGGCGGTGGAGGGCGGGATAGAGCGAGCCCTGGTTGACCTGGACCACCGAGCGCGAGATCTGCTCCAGCCGCTGCGCGATGCCGTAGCCATGGGCGGATTCGAGCGATAGGATCTGGAGGATCAGCATGTCAAGCGTGCCTTGCGGGATGGGAAAACGTGGAGAGGGCATCAATGCCTCAAGCTTCTACAGATGAGCATAAATCCCAGATAGGTCGAAGGTCAAGGCATGGAGCAGCCAATCTGTGAAACAGACCCTCTGTGGTCGCTCCGCACCCGCCGGCCCGCCATGATCGCCTCGGTGGGATCACGCCATCCGGAAGTTGGCCCAGAAAGATCAAATTTGTTCTGGGAAGGCGCCAATTATCTCATAAAGCTGCCGCGCCCTCTTCTGAAGTGTCGCAAGCCAGGAGAATGGTGCCATGTCATCCGCTGCTCCGGCCCACGGTAGCGACGGTTCAGCAATCTGATCACCTCTAGACATCGTGGTCGTGAGACTGGGGGGCGAGGCTGCAACGGATTGTCCAGCGGAATATTATTAAGGGAAGTAACCGTTTCGATGTTCGGCTCTATTTTTCGCCATTTCCGTTGGTGGGACGCCACCGTCGCCATACTCGCTGCCGGTTCACTGAGTCTGCAGGGATATTCGCAGGGCACTTCGCAACTCGCGCCTGAACCGCGGCGCGCTCGCGTGGCCACCGCATCAAGCGCCAAACCCGCGAAAGTCGATTACCAGCGCGAAATCCATGCCATTTTCGCGGCTCACTGTCTGATATGCCATAACGGCGAAAAACGATCGGGTGGCCTGTCGTTGGGCACGTATGCTGACATCCTTACGGGCGGCCGCAGCGGCGCGGCCATTCAGCCCGGTCATAGCGGCCAGAGTCTAGTGGTGCGGCGCGTCCTCGGGGACATTGCGCCCGCGATGCCGCTGGGCGAAGCGCCTTTGCCAGCCCAAGAGGTGGCGACGCTGCGAACGTGGATCGATGAAGGCGCTCGGGCGACGCCGACGTCAGCGGCGGCCAAGGCGCGTTGGGAACCGCCACTGGCTTTGACGGCCCCCGCCCTTCCACCTGTTACTTGGCCCGGCTGGACCGAGCCGCTCGATCGTTTCACTTCCGCGTACCTGGCAAAGCAAGGCGTGGCTAAGCCGGTTCCCGTCGACTCGGCGGTATTCGCCCGCCGCGCCTATCTTGATTTTTGGGGCCTGCTTCCCGCACCGGATGAGATCCGCGCGTTCACCGCCAGCGCCGACCCGGCAAAACGCGCCAAGCTAGTGGCGCGGCTGGCAAACGACTCCATGCGCTATGCCGAGAATTGGATCTCGTGGTGGAACGATTTGCTCCGGAACGACGAAGGTGTTGCCTACATCTCCGAAGTGGCTGCGCGCAAGAGCATCACGCCGTGGCTGATGGAAGCTCTTGAAAAAAATCAGCCATACGACCAGATGGTGCGAGAGCTGTTGAATCCCGCAGCGCCCAGCGATCCGGATGGATTCCTCATCGGCGTCAACTGGAGGGGCGTGGTGAGCGCGTCGCAAACCCCGTCTTTGCAAGCCTCCCAAAACGCAGCGCAGATTTTCGTGGGCATCAATTTCAAATGCAATTCGTGCCACGACAGCTTCATCAGCAGATGGAAGCTGAAGGACGCCTACGCGCTGGCCGCATACTTTTCCGCTGAGGACAAGCTGCAGCTCTACCGGTGCGACGTCGCCCAACCCGGCCAGTTCGCTACCGCGGCCTACATGTACCCGGAACTGAACCGACCGCTGGCTTCGAACAGCATTCAGGACCGACGCGCGGCGATTGCGGCAATCTTCACCGATCCGCGCAACGGCCGTTTGCCGCGAACCTTCGTCAATCGCATCTGGGAAAAACTGATGGGCCGCGGCTTCGTCGCCGATGCTGACGACATGGACGGCGAACCCTGGAGTCC
>Ga0126381_100001300_pt1 | contig 26901 bp, 20 predicted proteins | sample PanSoiMetPlot_28_FD_96465 | JGI IMG/M metagenome (GOLD analysis project Ga0126381, IMG submission 96465) | Tropical forest soil microbial communities from Panama - MetaG Plot_28 | ecosystem: Environmental > Terrestrial > Soil > Tropical forest > Bulk soil | place: Panama | collected 2016-02-17
CGGGCATTGCATCCCCTCGCAGGAGAGTCCCAAGTCGATGGCGAGGCTGATGATCGGCAAGGATCTGCCGGTATGCGAGCACACCCAGGCCAAGGAAGGCGGAGAGGTGATGCTGCGGCTGGCGGGGCTTTCCCACGCCTCCGACGACCCCTTCGGCGTCGACCTGCAGGATCTGCATCTGGACGTGCACTCGGGCCAGATCGTGGGGATCGCCGGCGTTTCCGGCAATGGTCAGCAGGAGTTGTTGTACGCGGTGTCTGGAGAGGAGCGACTGAGCGAAAGATTCCCGGTTCAGATCTGCGGCATCGAGTCGGGCCGGATGTCACCCGGACGCCGCCGCAGACTCGGCTTTTGTTTCGTCCCCGAAGAGCGCCTCGGTCGTGGCGCGGTGCCGAGCATGTCCCTTGCGGAGAACGCTATTCTCACTGCCGCCAAGCGGCGGCGGCTGGTGCGACGCTCGCTCATCGATTTCAAGGCGGCGCGCGCTTTCGCCGCGGAATGCATCGAGCGCTATGGCGTAAAGGCGGGAGGCGTGCTGTCTCAGGCGCGATCGCTCTCCGGCGGCAACCTGCAAAAGTTCATCGTCGGCCGCGAGATCATGCAGGATCCCAAGGTGCTGGTCGTGGCGCAGCCGACCTGGGGCGTCGATGTTGGCGCCGCTGCGTTCATCAGGCAATCGATCATCGACCTGCGCAACCGCGGCTGCGCGGTGCTGGTGATCTCTGAGGAACTCGATGAGTTATTCGAGATCTGCGACCGCATCGCCGTCATCGCCAAGGGGCGACTGTCGCCGGCGAAGCCCGCCGCCCAGACCAATGTCGAAGAAATCGGTGTCTGGATGAGCGGCATCTGGCCGGGCTCGGAAGCAGGCGGGGAGGCGGGCAATGTTCAAGCTTGAGGCACGGCCGCAGGCTTCGGTGGCGATGCGCTACGCATCGCCGGCCATCGCGGTCGGGTTGATGCTCGTCTCCGGCGTCATCGTTTTCACCGCGCTCGGCAGGAATCCGGTGGAGGGGTTCCGGGTCTTTTTCCTGAATCCGGTACGCGATTTGAACGCGATTGCCGAGCTGCTGCTCAAGGCGACGCCGCTGATGCTGATCGCGGTCGGTCTAGCCGTGGGCTTCCGCGCCAACGTGTGGAACATTGGCGCCGAGGGTCAATTCCTGATGGGCGCGGTCGCAGCCACCGGCGTAGCGCTCGCGTTTCCCAGCTCGGACAGTGTGCTCGTTCTGCCAACCATGGTCGTTGCCGGCGCTCTCGGCGGGGCGCTCTGGGCGGCGCTGCCGGCGCTGCTCAAGACGCGCTTCAATGCCAATGAAATCCTCACTTCGCTGATGCTGGTTTATATCGCCCAGCTCACGGTGTCGTGGCTGGTGTTCGGCCCGTGGAAGGATCCGGCGGGATTCAACTTCCCCCAGACAGAAATGTTCTCCGACGCAGCACTGCTGCCGATGCTGATCGAGGGCACACGGCTTAACTACGCCTTCGTCCTCGCGCTGGGCGTCCTGGTCGCCGGTTACGTCTTCATGCAGCGCAGCCACACCGGTTTCAAAATGCGCGTGGCGGGAGAATCTGAAGCGGCCGCTCGCTATGCGGGGTACTCCGCGGTGACCATGATCTGGATCGGTCTGCTTGCCGGCGGAGCGGCGGCGGGGCTCGCCGGTATGGCCGAAGTAGCCGGCCCTGTCGGCCAGCTCACCGATAAGATCAGCAGCGGCTATGGATTCGCCGCCATCATTGTTGCGTTCGTCGGCAGGCTCAATCCGATCGGCATTTTTTTCGCGAGCCTCTTGATGGCGTTGCTTTACATCGGCGGCGAGCAGGCGCAGCAGTACTTGAGCCTGCCCAATTCGATCTCCAAGGTGTTCCAGGGCATGCTGCTGTTCTTCCTGCTGGGATCGGATGTGTTCATCCAGTACCGGCTGAAGCGCAGGCTGCGCATCAAGGAAGGCGCCTGACCGATGGACAACATCGTCACTTCCATGCTGTTCGCGACCATCGTCGCCGGCACGCCCCTGATCATCACCGCCCTGGGCGAGCTCATCACGGAAAAATCCGGCGTGCTCAATCTGGGTGCGGAGGGCATCATGGCGGTTGGCGCCATTGCGGCGTTCGCCGTCGCGCACGACACGCACAGCACCTGGGCGGGCGTAGGTGCTGGTCTGTTGGCTGGCGCTGCGATGTCGCTGATCTTCGCCGTGATCACCCTCACGCTCATGGCCAACCAGGTCGCGTCCGGCCTTGCGCTTTCCATTTTCGGCGTCGGATTGTCAGCGTTTGTCGGCAAACCCTACGAGTCGGAGAGCATGGTTGCTGTGCCGCCCATCCACATTCCGCTGCTCGCGGATATCCCGGTGATCGGGCCCGCTCTGTTCAATCAGCAGTCGCTGGTGTATCTGTCGTGGGTGCTCTTCGCCGGAGTGACATGGTTTCTTTACCGCTCTCGTGCAGGGCTGGTGCTGCGCGCGGTCGGAGAGTCTCCCTCCTCGGCGCACTCCATCGGCTATCCGGTGATTCGCATCCGATATCTCGCCACGCTGTTCGGCGGCGCGATGGCCGGCGTGGGCGGTGCCTTCCTATCGGTTTTTTACACGCCCTTGTGGGTCGAAGGGATGGTGGCGGGACGTGGCTGGATCGCACTCGCCCTGGTGGTGTTCGCCACCTGGCGCCCACTGCGGGTGCTGGTCGGCGCCTACCTGTTCGGCGGCGTCATGATTTCGCAGTTGTTTCTGCAGGGCTCGGGAGCGCAGATCGACATTCCCTCGCAGTTCCTTTCGTCGCTGCCCTATTGGGCAACGATCATCGTGCTGGTGATCATTTCACGCAACGTACAGACGATCCGGCTCAATTCTCCGGTGTCGTTGGGTCAGCCGTATCGGCCGGACTGATCACCAAAACGATGAGGGAACTTCATGCGATGCACCGGTCCGGCAAAGCTTTCAGTCGTATGCGGCCAATCGGGACGCCGGCCGCGCGTCAAGAGGAGTGGCGTCTCACCGTCGTTCGGCCGCGTGCCGATCCTTACACCATTCGGGAGAGGGCGATGTTGGATTTGAGAGCAGTGATCAGAACGGGCTTCGCGTGCGCAGCCGCTGTCGCGTTGAGCTGGGCCGGCGGCGTCGCAGCGCAGGCACCGACACAGACGCCGGTCAAGGTCGGGTTCGTCTACGTGAGCCCGATCGGCGACGCTGGATGGACATTCCAGCACGACCAGGGGCGCAAGCAGATGGAGCAGGCGCTGGGCAACAAGGTGCAGACCAAGTACGTTGAGAACGTGGCCGAGGGTGCCGACGCCGAGCGCGTCATCCGCGAGCTCGCGCAGAGCGGCAACACCATCATCTTCACCACCAGTTTCGGCTACATGAATCCGACGGAGAAGGTCGCCAAGCAATTTCCTAAGCAAGATTTCATGCACGCGACCGGCTACAAGATGGGCCCCAACATGGGGAACTACAACGCGCGTTTCTACGAAGGGCGCTACCTCTGCGGCGTCATCGCTGGCAAGATGACCAAGTCCAACATCCTGGGCTACGTCGCGGCGTTTCCGATTCCGGAAGTGCTGCAGGGAATCAATGCGTTCGCCCGCGGTGCGCGCAGCGTCAATCCCAAGGCCGAGGTTCGGGTGATCTGGGTGAACTCATGGTATGACCCGGGCAAGGAGCGCGAGGCGGCTCTGACGCTGATTTCACAGGGCGCCGATGTCGTCACGCATCACACCGACTCCACTGCAGTCGTCCAAGCGGCGGAGGAGAAGGGCAAGTACGCCTTCGGCTATCACTCGGACATGTCCAAGTACGGCCCGAAGGCTCAGCTCACAGCGACGACGCATCAATGGGGTGACTTCTACACCAAGCAGGTGCAGGAAGTGATCGCAGGGACATGGAAGCCCACCTCAACCTGGGGTGGATACAAGGAAGGCATGATCAAGCTCGCGCCGCTCAACCCGGCGGTTCCGGCGGATGTGAAAGCGATGGTGACCAAGCTCGAGGGCGAACTCAAGGCAGGGACGTTCCATCCGTTCGCCGGTCCGGTCAAGGATCAGGATGGCAAGGAACGCGTCGCCGTCGGCAAGGTGATGTCCGACGACGAGCTGGGCAAGATGGACTATTACGTCGAGGGCGTCGCAGGCAAGTTGCCGAAGAAGTAGGACTCTACGCCGCGGCGAGGGTGAGCTAGGTTCAGCTGCTGCGGCTTGGTGCTGGTGAGCGCAGAGGTCCAGTGGGTTGGGCCGCGGCGGCGCAGGCGCGATGTGGCGCAGTCGTCGTTAAGCGGGGTGGCTCGTGTGCGGTGACCTCCTTGGGCCGTTTTCGGACAGATATATGTCGAGTGTCGGTCACGCATGCGACTCGCCGCGCGCGATCCCCGCGCTGTGCGCGGGGCCCCTCGCCGCGGGCTCGCGCCGCTACTCGTGGGTTGAGTCGCAGCCGCGTGCCGGGTACCCGCGCGACGACACGCTTTGCGCCACAGCGCCAAGGCGCTGCGGCCCAACCCCACGTCGAAGCGAGGAAGCAGCGTCGCGTCGCGCAGAGGTAATGGATACATTCAACTAACTTCATGGAAGCCTACATACTCGATTGGCTGAATCTGCTGGTGCGATGGCTGCACATGATCACCGGCATCGCCTGGATCGGTGCGTCGTTTTATTTCGTCATGCTCGACAATTCGCTCAAAGCCCCCAAAGCGGGCGACGCGGCGCGCGGCGTGTTCGGCGAACTGTGGGCGGTGCACGGCGGCGGTTTCTATGTCAGCCAGAAGTTTCTCACCGGCCCCAAAGGCGAACCGCTGACGGAGGACCTGCACTGGTCGAAGTGGGAAGCCTATACGACGTGGCTTTCCGGCATGGGGCTGCTCGCCATTATCTACTGGTTCGGCGCCTCGACCTATCTCGTCGACAAGAGCGTGCTTGACATCTCGCCCGGTATTGGCATCGCACTGAGCATAGCTGTGGTCGTTGGCGGTTGGCTGGTCTACGACACGCTGTGCAAGACGCGCGGGAAGAACGAGAACGTGCTCGCTGCGCTGGTGTTCGTTTTTGTCGTCGTGATGTCGTGGGCGCTGTTCCATGTGTTCGGTGCGCGCGCAGCCTACATGCACGTGGGGGTCATGCTCGGAACCATCATGGTCGCGAACGTCTTTTTCGTGATCATTCCGGGACAGAAGCAGATGGTCGCGGAGATCCGCGCCGGGCGCGAGCCTGACCCGGCGCCGGGGATCGCCGGCAAGCAGCGGTCGGTGCACAACACCTATTTCACGCTCCCGGTGCTGTTCGTCATGATCAGCAATCACTATCCGATGACTTTCGGCAACCGCTACGGGTGGCTGGTACTGGCGGTCATCATGCTCGCGGGCGTGCTCATCCGTCAGTTCTTCGTGCTGCGCCACAAGGGATCAGTCAAGCCTGCGCTTCCCATCGCCGCGTGCCTGCTGCTTGCCGGCGTCGCGGCAGCGATTGCACCCAACGTATCGGGGCCGGTGACCGACAAGGTTGCGTTTTCCAAAGTGCAGGACGTGATCTCGCGCCGCTGCGTCCCGTGCCATGCTACGCAGCCGCGCCAGGAAGGATTCGCACAGCCTCCCAAAGGCGTGGTGCTGGAGACTGCTGAGGAGATCGCCGCTCAGGCGCCGAAGATCAACGAGACCGTCGCCAATCGCTATATGCCCATCGGTAACCTGACGCAGATGACCGACAAGGAGCGTGCGCTCGTCGGCGCGTGGTTTGCCCAGGGCGCCAAAACGCAGTGATCGGTGTGACGGCTTCGCACCGAACGCGCGCAAAGCAAAACGGCGGCAACGCCGCCACCGCATTTCGCGGGCAAATCCTGCACTTCATCGACGATCCGGCTAGCGCTGGAGAGCGTGCGCACGTCTACTTGGAAGACGGGGCGCTGATTGTTCGCAACGGTTGCGTCGAACGGGTCGACGCCTGGGCGTCGATCGAAAACGACCTTCCGCCGGAAGCGTCGGTCGTCGATTACCGCGGCGCACTCATCACTCCCGGCTTTATCGACACCCACATCCACTATCCACAGTCGGACATCATCGCCTCCTACGGGGAGCAACTGCTCGAGTGGCTCGAACGCTACACCTTCCCCACCGAACAGCGCTTCGGCGATCCAGAGCACGCCAGCGAAGTTGCCGGGTTCTTTCTCGATGAGTTGCTGCGCAACGGCACTACCTCGGCGATGGTCTTCGCCAGCGTGCATCCGACGTCGGTAGACGCGATCTTCGAGGCGGCGCGGCACCGCGGCATGTGCCTGGTCGCCGGCAAGGTGCTCATGGACCGCAACTGTCCCGAGTACCTTCGCGACACGGCCGAGTCGGGCTATGCCGAAAGTCTGGAGCTGATCCGCCGCTGGCACGGCCGGGACCGGCTGCTCTACGCCGTAACGCCGCGTTTTGCGCCGACCTCGACCGAGCGCCAGCTCGAGCTTGCGGGGAGGCTCCTTGACGAGCATCGAGGCGTGCTCATGCAGTCGCACGTGGCCGAGAACATGGACGAAGTGCGCTGGGTGGCCGAGTTGTTTCCCTGGAGCCGCAGCTACCTCGATGTCTACGATCGCTACGGCCTGGTGCGCCGAGGCGCGGTCTACGCTCATTGCATCCACCTCGACGCCCACGATCGGCGACGCATGGCCGAAACGGGTGCGGCGATGGCGTTCTGCGCGACATCGAACCTTTTTCTGGGAAGCGGGCTATTCGATCTCGACGCGGCGCTCGAGCACGGCGTCCACGTGTCGATCGGCACCGATGTCGGCGGAGGGACCAGTTTTTCCATGCTGCGCACGCTTGCCGAAAGCTACAAAGTGGCTCAGCTCGCGCGCCAGCGCTTGTCGCCTTTGCGCGCGTTCTACCTGGCTACCCTCGGAGGTGCCCGGGCGCTCGGACTGGAAGACCGGTTGGGCAATTTCGCGCCAGGCAAGCCCGCGGATTTCGTCGTGCTCGACGCCGCCGCGACGCCGCTGATGGCACGACGCATGGAACGCGCTCAAGGGCTGATCGAAGAATTGTTCGTGCTGATGATGCTCGGCGATGACCGTGCCATCGCCGCGACCTATGTCGGCGGCGAGCGCTGCCACGTGCGCGCAGCGGGAACTTAGTCCTTGTCGCTCAACAGCCGGATCAGGCTCGAGGTGTCCCAGCGACCGCCGCCGCGTGCCTGGATGCGTGAATAGAACTGATCGATCAGGGCGATGACCGGCAGCGCGGCGCCGTTGTTGCGGGCCTCGGCCATGCAGATCGCCAGGTCCTTGCGCATCCAGTCGACGGCGAAGCCGAAATCGAACTTGTCCGCCGCCATGGTCCTGCCCCTGTTTTCCATCTGCCAGGATTGGGCAGCACCCTTGGAGATCACTTCGAGAACCCGCTCGACGTCGAGGCCCGCGCGCGCCGCGAAGTTGATGCCTTCGGCGAGTCCTTCGATCACTCCAGCAACGCAGATCTGATTCACCATCTTGGTCAGCTGCCCGGCACCCGCGGCTCCCATCAGGGTGACGGCTTTGGCATAGCTTCCGAGGACCGGCTGGGCAACGGAGAAGACCTCTGCGTCGCCGCCCACCATGATGGTCAGCTGACCGTTCTCCGCGCCGGCTTGGCCGCCCGAGACCGGCGCGTCGAGGAATTGCACTTCGCGCTGCTTTGCCGCGGTGTAGAGCTCGCGTGCGACGCTGGCCGACGCGGTGGTGTGATCGACCAGGATCGCGCCCTTGCTCATCGCCGCGAGCGCTCCTTGCGGACCCAAGGCGACCGAACGCACGTCATTATCGTTGCCTACGCACATCAGCACGATTTCGGCTTCGGCCGCCGCAAGCGCCGGCGTCGCCGCGGACTTGCCGCCGTGCTTCGCAACCCAGAGGGCCACCTTGCTGGCGGTGCGGTTGTACACCGTCACCTGGTGGCCGGCACGCGCGAGATGGCCTGCCATCGGAAAGCCCATCACGCCCAGGCCGAGGAATGCGACTCGCTTGCCGCCCATCTGAGCTCCTTTGAGTTTAGTTGCGCTTGAGACTCGCGCGTGCGGCTTGAATCGCGGCGCGAACCTGCTCCGGCGCGGTTCCGCCAGGATGAGCGCGACTCGCGACCGACCCTTCGAGGGTGAGCACGGCGTAGACGTCCTCGTCGATCAAGGGTGAGAAGCGCTTGAGCGTCGCGAGCGAAAGCTCGCTCAAATCGCGCTGCTGGCTTTCAGCGTGGCGCACCGCCTGAGCTACCGCTTCGTGAGCGTCACGGAACGGTAGTCCTTTGCGTACCAGATAGTCGGCGAGATCCGTCGCCGTCGCAAAACCTTCTCTCGCCGCCGAGCGCATGCGCTTCGCATCGACTTCGATGCCCTCGGCAACTAGAGCAGTGATGATCTGGAGCGTCGGCCCAAGCGTGTCGACAACGTCGAACACGGGTTCCTTGTCTTCCTGGTTGTCCTTGTTGTAGGCGAGCGGCTGACCCTTCATCAGCGTGAGCAGCGCGACGAGATCGCCGAAAACGCGCCCGGTCTTTCCCCGCACCAGTTCGGGCACGTCGGGATTCTTTTTCTGCGGCATGATGGAGCTGCCGGTGCAGAAGCGGTCAGCCAGGCGCACAAAACCGAAGCGCGGACTCGACCAAAGCACGAGCTCTTCGGCGAAGCGAGACAAGTGCGTCATGACGAGAGCGGCAGCCGCGGCGAATTCGATGGCGAAGTCGCGGTCGGATACGGCGTCCAGTGAGTTGGCGCAAAGACCATCGAAGCCGAGCTCGCGCGCCACGCGGTCGCGATCGATGGCAAAAGATGTGCCCGCGAGCGCAGCGCTGCCCAACGGAAGCATGTTCACTCTTGCGCGACAATCGGCAAGGCGGCCCGAATCGCGGGAGAGCATCGCGTCGTAAGCGAGCAGGTGATGGCCGAAGGTCACCGGCTGTGCCACCTGCATATGGGTGAAACCCGGCATGATCGTCGCTGCATGCTTCTCCGCCAGGTCGAGGAGCGCTCCGCGCAAGCCGGCGATGGAGGCGGCGATCGAGTCGATCGCTGCGCGGACGTACAAGCGCAGATCCGTTGCGATCTGATCGTTGCGCGAGCGGCCGGTGTGCAGGCGCTTTCCGGCGTCCCCGATTAGCGCGACAAGGCGCTTTTCGATATTGAGATGGACGTCCTCGAGATCGCGCGACCACTTGAACTCTCCGCGCTCGATCTCGCCGCGAATCTCCGCAAGGCCGTGCTCGATGGCAGAGACGTCGGCTGCAGTCAATATTCCGCTCGCGCCGAGCATGCGGGCGTGGGCAAGCGAGGCGTCGATGTCAGCGTTGGCAAGCCGCTGATCGAAGTCGACGGATGCGGTGTACAACTTGACGAGCTCATCGACCGGCTCGCTGAAGCGACCGGACCAGCCTTTCGCTCGCCTGTCGTCCTGATCGCGTTTGTTTGACATGGCTTGCCTCACCCGGACCTCTTCCCCACAATAGCCGGGCGGCAAACAGCGGATTGCCTCAGGCTCGCGGAAACGCCATCTCGACGACGTTGTTCCGAGCAGCAAACAATGCGCGCCATTATAAATCAAAACCGGATCCCTCTTGCGCTGCCGGAACTTCGGAATCTCGGCACGGTTCTGCGCATTCTGCTCGCGGTCAACGCGGTGGTGCTCATCGCCGCGCTGGTCGGCGAGACGCGCTGGAGCACCGTTTCCGACGCATGGGTGCAGGCTACGGCCATCGTCGAGCCGCAGCTCCTGCTCGCCTTGCTCATCCTCTACGCGGCTGCGCCGTGGCTCGAAGAGCTTCCCTACGGCGTGGGCGCAGCTACCATTCTCGCGGTCACTCTCGGCGTAAGCCTCGCGTTCAACACGGCGATGGCGGCAATGTTTTCGGAGGTGACCACCGGTGTGCTACTGCGGCGCCTCTTCCTCGCCCTGCTGATCACCGCGTCGCTGCTGTATTACTTCGCGCTGCGCACCAAGGCGCTGTCGCCGGCGATTGCGGAAGCCAGGCTGCAGGCGCTCCAGGCGCGCATACGCCCGCATTTCCTGTTCAACAGCATCAACGCGGTCTTGTCACTGATGCGCAGCGAGCCCAGACGAGCCGAGTCGGCGCTCGAAGACATGGCCGACCTGTTCAGGGTGCTCATGCGCGACAACCGCCAGCTCGCTCCCCTTCTCGACGAGGTTGCGCTGTGCCGGCAATACCTCGATCTCGAGAAATTGCGCCTCGGCGACCGGCTGCGCATCGAGTGGCATATCGACAACATGCCCCGCGACGCGCTGGTTCCGCCGCTGGTGCTGCAGCCATTGCTCGAGAACGCGGTCTATCACGGCATCGAGCCGTCTAGCGCACCCGGGGTGATCGCGATTAACATATTCCTGCGGCGCGGCGAGGTGCATGCGATTCTGCGCAATCCCTATCAATCGGGCGGTCGCCACCATGGCGGAAACAAGATGGCGCTGGCCAACATCCGTGAAAGGCTGGCGCTGCACTTCGACGCAGAGGCGAGCCTCGAGAGCAAAGTGAACCGGGAGAGCTACGAAGTGCACATCCGCATGCCTTACCGAACGGGGACAGAGAGCGAGGCGGTGCGTGCCTGACGCGCCGCTCAAAGTGCTCATCGTCGACGACGAGGCGCCGGCGCGGCACCGGCTGCGCGAGGTGCTCGACGATTGCAATAGCGCAGTGCCGCTGCTCGTCGTCGGAGAAGCGGCCAGCGGCCAGGAGGCGCTCACCTTGCTGAGCACCACCTTGGCAGACCTCGTGCTAACCGACATTCACATGCCGGACATGGACGGAATCGAGCTGGCACGCCATCTGCTCAAGCTCCCCACACCCCCAGTGCTTATTTTCACCACCGCGTATCACGAGCATGCGATCGCCGCGTTCGAGGTGCACGCCATCGATTACCTGGTGAAGCCGGTGCGCGTGCAGCGGCTGCTTGCGGCGCTCGACAAGGTTCCTCGCTTAAGGCCGCTGTCCGACGCCAAGTTGAACCGGCTGCCGTCCTCCGCACGCCGCTTTCTCTCGGTAACCGAGCGCTCGCGGGTGGTGCTGGTGCCTATCGACGAGGTCGTGTATCTGAAGGCGGAACTCAAATACATCACGATCCGCACCGCTGACCGGGAGTACCTGCTCGAGGAGTCGCTCACTAAGCTCGAGGAAGAGTTCGGTCCGCGGTTCGTACGAATCCACCGCAACTGCCTGGTGGCGCGCAGCGCCATCCGCGGATTCGAGCGCCGCGTCAGCGCCGACGGGGACGCGCATTGGGAGGTCCTGCTCCGCGGCGTGCCCGAGGCGCTGGCCGTATCGCGCAGGCAGCAGTTCATCGTCCGAGAGATCGGCCGCGACGCCTCGACCTAAAAGCGGCACAACTACCCATAGAGCTGAAGGATGACTGCCCCACGTACGCTGATCTGCGGCTCACTCGCGAGCGACACCATCATGGTCTTCCCGGATCGTTTCTCTCGCCACATCCTGCCGGGTGAGACGCACGTGCTATCGGTGTCCTTCCAGATCGGCGAGATGCGTCGTGAATGGGGCGGCTGCGCAGGCAACATTGCCTACAACCTCAAGGCACTCGGCGGGGAGCCGGTCGTCATGGCGACGATCGGCGGCGACGATCGCGCGTATCCCGAGCGGCTTTCATCGCTGGGCATCGCCAGCGATGGGGTGCGTGCGGTTGAGGGCACGTACACCGCGCAGGCATTCATCATCACTGATCTGGACGACAACCAGATCACGGCTTTTCATCCCGGCGCGATGAATCACTCGCACGTCAATCGCATAAGCGACGTCTCGGGCATCGCGCTCGGCATCGTTGCCCCCGACGGGCGCGAGGGCATGCGCTCACACGTGCGCGATTTCCACGCGGCGCGAATCCCGTTCATGTTCGATCCCGGGCAGGGCCTTCCGCTCTTCTCGGGCGAAGAGCTCGTCGAGATGATCGATTGCGCGCAGTACCTGGCAGTCAACGACTACGAAGGTAGGCTGCTTTCGGAACGTACCGGCCTCTCACTGGCCGAGATTGCGCAAAGGGTAGACGCGCTCATCGTCACGCTTGGCGCTGAAGGCTCGCGCATCCACGTCGACGGGCGCACCCTCGACATTGCTGCGGTAAAACCCGTCGTGGTAATGGATCCGACCGGCTGCGGGGACGCGTATAGAGCGGGCCTCCTCTACGGCATCGCGCAAGGATGGGACTGGGAGCGAACCGGCAGGCTCGCGTCCTTGCTCGGCTCAGTCAAGATCGGTTCACGCGGCGGACAGAACCATACCATCGACCGCGAGCGGCTGGCGAAGCGATACACGGATCACTTCGGTGGATCGCTCTGGTAGCAAGGACGGCGTCAGCGCAACCTACTCCCGCGGCACAGGATCGATCGGAGCTCGGCTTGGAATTTGGAACACGCGCCAATCATCCACGCGTAGCGCCGTCAGCGTGCCGCCCCAGACGCAACCCGAGTCAAGCATCATGACCCGTGAGGCGAGAAGCAGACCCAGCGCCGACCAGTGTCCGCAAAGAACCGTGACGGCGGCTGACTTTCGCTGCGGATGCTCGTACCAGGGCGCATAGCCGGGCGGCGCGTGCTCAGGCCCGCGCTTCTCTGAAAGCTCGAGCGCATCGTTGGCGCTGCAGAACCGGAGCCGCGTGCACACGTTCACGATCACGCGCAAGCGATCGTAGCCTGAAAGCGAGTCTGACCAGCGCGAAGGCTTGTCTCCGTAGAGGTCGCGCAAGAAATCGCTGTGCTTGTCCGAGGCGAGCACCGCCTCGACTTCGCGTGAGTAGGCCAGCGCAGCGGAAGCTGTCCAGGACGGCAGCAGTCCCGCATGCACCATCAGCAGATCGCCTTCGCCGACGACCAGCGGCCGCGTGCGCAACCACGCGAGCAGCTCTTCGCGGTCCGGAGCATCGAGGATCGGCGTCAGCGTGTCGTGGCTGTGAAGCTGACGGTGTCCTTCGGCCACGGTAAGCAAATGCAAGTCGTGGTTGCCAAGCACAGTGACCGCGGCGTTTCCCAATGCCTTTACCGCGCGCAGGACAGCGAGTGAGTCGGGGCCGCGATTGACCAGATCGCCAACCAGCCACAGACGATCGCTCGCGGGATCGAAAGCGATAAGGTCGAGGAGTTGGCTGAATTCGGCGTGGCAACCCTGGATGTCGCCGACGACGTAATGGCTCATGCGCGATGGAGTTCCGGTTAACGCGCACGCGCCTCAAAAGGCGCGATTATTTCTTCAGCGTGAGGATCCAGGTCACCAGCGCATTCACATCCTCGTCCGATGCTTGAGGATTCGGAGGCATGGGAACCTGGCCCCATACGCCCGAGCCGCCGGCCTTCACCTTCTGGGTGAGCTTGGCGAGCGCACCCGAATCGCCCTTGTACTTGGCAGCCACATCCTGATACGCGGGTCCCACGATTTTTTTGTCGACCGCATGGCAGGCCGAACATCCATCCTTGGCCATCAGCGCCTCGGCAGCCTTGAGATCGAGCGGGCCGGAGGCTTTGGGGGCAGGAGCTGCAGCGCTCGCGGTTGTAGCGGCAGCTGGTGCAGCGGTCGCTCCGCCAGCGGGCGCAGTCGCTGGAGCTGCCGCTGCGCCACCCGTGCTGCTCGTGGCGGCCGGCGCTGCCGGCTCCTTGAAACTGGCGCCCGATTGATTGGCCATGAAAACCACCGCGCGCTCGACTTCGATGTCGGCAAGATCTGGCGTACCGCCCTTGGGCGGCATGACCTTGCCAGGTTCCTCAAAGCCGTTGATGGCGTGCTGCACGAGCGTGGCATAACCTTTTTTGATAGCAGGAGCCCACGCCGCTTTGTCTCCGACCTTAGGCGCGCCTGCCAGCCCCGCTTCGTGGCAAGCGCGGCACACCGTCTGGAACACCTGCTCACCAGTCTTGCTGCCCGCCGGCGCGCCTGCCTCGGCCAAGGTTACCTGTCCGACCGGTTCGATGCGCGAAAGCACGCGACTCTCCGAATCGGTGCTGCCCGTAGGACGGATGCCTGTGACGAGTTGCGAGAGCAGCGCGAAGAGCGCGATGGGAACGGCGAACGCCAGAACGACAACGATCGCGAGCTGCTTCGGCGTCTTGATAAAAGAGGTGTGCTCGTCGTGTGCGGCGCTCATTGCGGTGTCCTGGGATTGGGAGCTTCCGACCGTCTCGAAGCGCTCCCGCATGACAAAGCGCGCATTATATCGTCACGCTTGGCAGGCTAAAAACTGCGAACGCTCGATGGACGCGCTCTGGCACGGCGCGTAGAATGCCTGCCCGTGCGCCCGTAGCTCAGTTGGATAGAGTGTTGGTTTCCGAAGCCAAAGGTCACAGGTTCGACTCCTGTCGGGCGCGCCACCGAACATCGTGATTCGCTCCGATCGGCGCCATCGGCTCGCTCATCCTGCGTGCCGCAAGTCGCTTGCAACTGCGGGACTTGAGCGCGAGTACGCATGAACCTCCCCGGCGGGTCAGTCACCTTTCTGTTCACTGACATCGAGGGCTCGACGCGTCTCATCGAGGATCACCCCGTCGCGATGAAGGTGGCGCTCGAACGCCATCACGCCCTGCTGCATGAGGCCATCGTCGCGCGTCGCGGTCAGGTGTTCAAGGTCGTTGGCGATGCGTTTTGCGCGGTGTTCACTCATCCCGCGGATGCGCTTACCGCCGCACTCGACGCCCAGCGCGCGCTGCATAGGGAGCGCTGGGAAGTGATCGGCGCTGTTCGCGTCCGCATGGGCCTGCATACGGGCGCAGCCGAGATCCACAACGGCGAGTACGCATCCTCTCTTACTCTCATTCGCGTTCAGCGCGTCACGTCGGCAGGACATGGCGGCCAGACGCTGCTCTCGTCGACCACTGCGGAACACGTCAACGCTCAATTGCCGGCCGGCACGACGCTGCGCGACCTCGGGCCGCACAAGCTGCGCGGCTTAAGCGAGGCCGAGAACATCTACCAGTTGGTTGCAGCGGATCTTCCTGCGGAATTTCCGCCTCTGCGAGTCGAGGCCGCGGGCGCTTCATCGGCGGCGCCGCTGCAGCAGCTGGTGCGAGGTCGTCTCGTCGGACGTGAAGCCGAGTCGCGACAACTCCTTTCGCACTGGGAGCGAGCGCAGCAGGCGCGCGGACAGCTCGTGCTGCTGTCCGGAGAGCCGGGTGTCGGCAAGACGCGTCTCGCGCAGGAGTTGATTGCCCAGGCGCAGCAGGTTGGCGCGACCGTGCTGCGCGGCGGCTGTTACGAATACGAGGCGACGACACCGTATCTCCCGATCGTCGAGGCGCTGCGCGATTGGGTCCATGTGCAAAGCGCTCAGGCGTTGCGCGTGACGCTGGGTGCAACCGCACCCGAAATCGCCAAGCTCGCGCCCGAGATCGAGACCAAGCTCGGTGTCCTCGCCCCCAACGCACCGCTGTCGCCTTCCGATGAGCGCCTTCGCCTGTTCGACAACGCCGCTCGTTTCCTGCAGTCGCTCGCCGCGGCAAGGGGCCTGCTCCTGTTCATCGACGACGTGCATTGGGCGGATCAGGGAACGCTGTCTCTGCTGCAATATCTGTTGCGACATCTGCGCAGCGACCGTGTGTTGGTGCTCGGCGCATATCGCGAGATCGAGCTCGACCGGGCTCACCCCCTGGCTTCTGCACTGGTGGACTGGAACCGCGAACGACTGATGACTCGCATCGCACTCGGCCGCCTCTCACGCACCGACACCGGCGCGCTGCTCGCGGCGATGTTCGGTCAGGAAAGCATCTCGGAGGATTTTGCCTCCGCGCTGTTTCGCGAAACCGAGGGCAATCCATTCTTTATCGAGGAGGTCGTCAAGTCGCTGGTCGAGCAGGGACAGATCTACCGGGAGCAGGATCGCTGGGCGCAAAAGGCAACGCACGAGCTCGCAATCCCGCAGAGCGTCAAGGAGGCAATCGGGCGCAGGCTCAATCGCCTGAGCGACGGCGCCGTGGACACGCTGCGGACCGCGGCGGCACTGGGCAAGATCTTTCCATTCCGTGAACTGGCTGCGGTTTGCTCCGCGACCGAAGATCAGGTTCTGGACACGCTCGACGAGGCGAGCGCGGCGCAGCTCATCCGCGCAAGGCGCGACGGATCGGGCGCGGGTTTGCAGGGCGACGATAGCTTCGCGTTCACCCACGACAAGATCCGGGAGGTTCTCTACGAGGAGTTGAATCCCATCCGCCGGCGACGGCTGCACCAGCACATCGGCGAAACGCTGGAGGAGCTCTATGCTCCGGCGAGTCGACAAAATGCAATGTCTACTGACGATCACGCGCCTGATCTGGCGTATCACTTTGCCCAAGCCGGCGCTCTCGATCAGGCGCTCAAGTATTCGCTGCAGGCCGCGCAGAATGCCGAGCGCGTGTTCGCTCACGACGAGGCGCTGGAGTTCCTCGAGCAGGCGCGCGAATCGGCCGAAGCGTTGAATCGGACGGACGAGACCGTGGCGATCGACGAGCGGATGGGGGACATCCACGATGCGCGGGGGACCATCCAGCCGGCCGTGCAGAGTTACGTGCGCGCGCTCGACCGCGCAACGACCCGGGAACGGCGCGCCGAACTCAAGGCGAAGGTTGGAGACGCCTATTCGCCGATTGGCGATCCAAGGGGACTTGAAAGCCTGGAACAGGCTCTCGTCGAACTCGACCCGAGTACTCAGACCAATGCGCTGGCGTTCGCGACCGCTCTGGTGGGCCGGTACTACCACTATCAGACGCAGCACAACAAAGCCATCGAGTTTCTGGAAAGAGCGCGACGGCTTGCGGAACCGCTCGACGATGCTCCGACCCTGTGCAACGTCTACACCTACCTCGCCGGCGCGCACCAGCATCTGCTGCAGTACGATGAGAGCGACCGGTGGGCGCGCACCAGCGTAGCACTTGGAGAGCGCAAGAACTTTCCCCTGGCGATTGCACTGGGCGACGAGTTCCTTGCGGAAAACGCGGCGGGACGCGGGCAATGGAACGAGACGCTCGCATTCGCCGAGCAGGATCACGAATGGGCAGGCAAGATCGGCTCGCTCGCGCGCAGCGCCTGGGCCGGATTCTGTCGCTCTCAGGGACTGCACGGTCAAGGGAAACTGATTCTCTGCCGCACGGCAGTCCTCGAAGCGCTGGCTGTGTGCGAGCATATCGGTGAGGCGCGCCTGGCGACCTGGCTCCAGCCGGTAGCTGCCATCGTTGCTGCCGATCTGGGCGAGCACGAAGCAGCGCGCTCGCACGCCGAGCGCGGTTGGGAGCGCTCGCAGCAGTTGAACCAGCTCTTGCTTTCCGCTTGGGCTCTGAACGGCCTTGGCTACGCCGCGATGATGCGCGGCGACCTTGCCACCGCGATCGACTGCTATGAGCAGTACGTGCCGCTCACTCGCGAGACTGAAAACGGCGTGTCACGCAACATGATCATCGCCCGGGCAGCGGAAGCATTTCTAGCGGCGGGACGGCTTACGGAGGCCGAACAGCTCATCGATCGGGCTCTGCCGCTAGCGCAGTTCGCCAAGGCGCCTCACTACTGGGCTCTCGCTCGCAGGGTGCAGGCGCAGCTATTCCACTCGCAACACAAGCAGAACGAGGCTCTTGGAGCATTCGGCGAAGCACTCGACACGTTCACCCACTGCGGCAGCCAGCTCGAGCTCGGGCGGGCGCTGTACCACCGAGCGAGGCTTGAGCTCGATCAAGGAGATCGCGACAGCGCGCACGCCGACGCGACGTCCGCGCTTAGCCTGTTCAGCGAAGCGGGTGCCGCGGTTGACCGAGCGGCAACGGAGCAGTTGTTGCGCGTGTGAGCTTTGGCCGCCGAAATCGCAGGAAGCTCTGGGAAACCTCTGAAGAGCTTCCCTAGCTCATGAAGCCGAGATCGGCCGACGCGAATTTGGCCAGATTGGGGAACACGGCGTCAAGGCTGGAAGAAGGCACACCGAACCAACTCGCGAGCGTCGCGCCGTACTGATCGACTGCCGTCGTCGGCAACCACCGCCCTTCGCTCTCCGCGTCGCTCGGGCCGCCGAGCACGAGTTGTGGATAGTCGCCGAAGAACACGCCTCCCTTGACCGCGTCTCCCATGACGAAGTGGTGACTGCCCCAGGCGTGGTCGGTTCCGCCACCCGATGCGGGTTGAAAGGTACGGCCGAAATCCGAGAGCGTGAACGTGGTCACCTGCGCGGCGACGCCCAGCGCAGCCGTCGCGTCGTAGAAGGCCTTGAGCGCGGGCGAGAGATCGGCGAACAGATTTTGCTGGCGATTCAACTGATCGCCATGAGTGTCGAAGCTTCCGAGTTGCACGAAAAAGATCTGCCTCCGCGCGCCGGTTGCCGCGCGCGCCTCGATCATCTTCGCCACCTGGAGCAATTGACCGGCGATGTTCGATTTGAGCGCTGCGAAAATCGGCGCCACGATCGAATTTGGGTTGGCGAGTATCGGGTTGACGGTTGCCGAAAGCTGCAGAGCCTGCGCAGCGATCGTGTTCGCGCCCGTCACGAACGCGTTGGCCGAAGGAAGCGCGAGCAGCTGTTGCACCGCGTTAAGGCGGGCTGCGGAAATCGCGCCTGTGCCATAGCCCGCGAGGGCGAAGCTGCCGCTCACGGGGATCGCGAGCGGCGAGGTCTTGCTCCCGGTGGTGAACAGAACCGTGCCATCGAGCGAGGTAATCACCGGGAATCCGGTGGCTGCATTGAGCGGCGCGACCTGGTCGGCGATGCGTCCTCCCCAACCCGTCCCCGAAGCGGCGTCGGAGATCGAGCTCTGCCACTGCGCCTGCTGATCGGCGTGCGAATAGAGCGAATCAGGGCGGACGCCCGCGTCGTACTGTGCCTTGGTGGTCGGTTGGATCAGCGTTCCCACATTGGCAAGAATCGCCAGCTTGCTCTGCGCGAAAAGGGTCGCCACCTCGGCGAGAGCCGGATGCAGCCCGAAGGGTGTGCCTAAGTTCAACGGCTGGATCGGCAGCAGCGAAGCCTGCGCCAGATTGATGCCGGACGAGGCCGGCCGCACCGCGGCGTATTGCGCATAGCCGGCGCTGTCGATAGGTATCACGGTGTTATTGCCGTCGTTGCCACCGAACATGAACACGCACACCAGCGCCTTGTAATCGGCCGCTTGCTGCGCGCTCGCAGCAGTGATCAGGCTCAGCAGGTCGAGTCGCGTCGCGAGCCCGAACGTCGAGAGCGCGCCGAGATTGCGCAGGAAAGCGCGGCGATCGGATTGATCCGTTTTCATGATCAGCGCTCCACTTGATATTCCGCCGAGGTCGCCACCAGGTAGAACGCGGTCTTCGCTCGCAGCATCGCATTGGCAGCGGGGATGGCCTCGACCGCGCCGCGGATCGCCGAGCGCATCGCTCCCGGCATGGTTCCGTGCATCATCAGCGCATCGAGCTGGTCGAGCAGTGCAGTCGTATCGCCGGCGACTGCCGCCAACCACCCGAAATCGGGCGTCGTGCCGACGGCGCCGGGGAGAGTAGCAAGCGGCGCGATAGTCCCGAACGAAAGCGCGTTGGCGAAGTTGTAGCGATCGATTGCCGTGCTCGAATTCTGAATAGCGAATTCCGGTGCGATGTGATCGGTGTCGGGCAGCAGATAGGTCGGCGGGTAATAGTTGAAAACCGACGCCGGATAGAACAGCGGCTGTCCGAGCTGAGCGCTCTGCTGTGCGAAGAACGCACCGTCGCTTTGCGTGTTCACCGCGCGTGCCGCCGCGATCATCCAGAGTACCGGCTCGCGCAGCTTGCCGTACCCCGTAGCAGCCTCTGCCGCGCCGCGCGCCTCCGGGTCGGTGAGAATCGCGGTGACGACTGCCCTCATGTCTCCGCGCACGCCCTGGCCATTGTCGTTGAATGCTGCGGCGACGCGGCTCACGTATTGAGGACTCGGATCGCCGGTTACCAGCTTCTGAATGAGCTGCTTGCCGATGAACGGGCCGACATTGGGATGCATGAAGACGTCGTGAATCGCGGCGGCGAGGTCGGCCTGAATCGTGCGTCCGCCGGGCAGGACGGAGCCGTTGAGCAGCAGCTTCGCGTTTTTGTCGTGATTGGAGTCGACAGGCACCATGTCGCCGAGAAAGTTTTTCGGGTTGTGGATTCGCGCGGGGACGCCGGGCAGCACGGGATAGGTCCAGCCGGTGAACGCGTGGGCGAAGCCTTCGATCTCGTCCTGGCCATACGTCGGAATCGGCGCGCCCGATGCATCGAGCTTCTGCGCGCCGTCCTGATCGAGCTGCCACACGCCGATGGAAAAAAGTTGCATCAGCTCGCGCGCGTAGTTCTCGTTCGGATTCACTCCGGGCCTTGGCTTGTCGTTGTTGACCATGTTCAGGTAGTCGCCCATCACCGGCGACAGCGTCACCCTGGTCAATATGTCCTCATAGTTGCCGAACGCGCTGTCGAGAAAGATCTGCTGGTATCTGGCCATCCCGTACGCCAGGTTGACCGTGATGCCGGAGGTCACGAGGATTTGCGAGAGTGCGAATGCAACCCGCTGTCGGAGCTGATCGGCGCCGTTGAGCGCGTTGGTGAAGAATGCGTTCTGCAGCAGAAACAGCGTGTAGTAGTCGCGAGCGCATGTCGGATCGGGGTCGCTTGGACAGAAGCTCGCCTGCGCTCCAACCGGCACGTACTTGAGCACCGGATACTGGCTCGCCGGCGCGGCATATTGCTCGTCGAGAAACGCCTGCGCGCCGATTTCCATCACGTGGCCAACCAGCGCGGGATTCGGGCCGAAAGTCGATTGCTCGAGCAATCTCACGGCGTCGGCGTAGGCGCTGGCCGCGTCCTGCGCCGCGGCGGAAGTCCACGCACCGATGAGCAAGGCGGCGAACAACAGGACGCGCGCCGCTCCAGCGGATGACGGAAATCGCATGAGTCCCTCCTTGCGCGGCGCTTGCACGGCTCCCTCGGTGGCTTCCCGCAACTCGCGATGGTACGGATAACGGCGGCGTGACCGCCGCGTTGACGCCGGCGATGTAAGTGTTTGTGAGAGGCCCCGTACTACGGGTTTTCAGATCGTGCAGCTTAATGCCAATGGCATGGTCTCGCCTCCGTCTCCTCTGAGGGCTGGGAAGCGCAGACGCCCCAATGATCGAACTTACAAGGAGAAGTTAATAAACGACCTATAAAAAAATACCTAACATATTATTTATCATAGAGATTCATCATTTATGCAACATCGATGCTAAGTCTTTGTTCGGACACCAAAATGTTGTTGACCTGCCGTTTCCACTTCCTTATAGTGGCGATTGGTGGTAAAAAGTGGGTCAAAGTGGGCACTCACCTCAAGTTCAGGCCCTCGGGGAGGATCGAGCAGTGTTTCGGGGTGTTTCTCATCTGGCGCTGGACAGCAAGGGAAGGCTGGCCGTCCCCGCCAAGCACCGTGACGCGCTAGCTGGCGAAAGCGACGGGCGCCTCATCCTCACCGCCGATCCCAGTCACTGCCTGCTCGTTTATCCACTCTCGGAGTGGGAGCCAATCCAGAAGCGCCTGATGGCGCTGTCGAGCTTCAACGAAAAAATTCGCGGATTGCAGCGGCTGCTGGTCGGCCATGCCGACGATGTCGAGCTTGACGGCGCAGGCCGCATCCTCGTGCCGCCGGCGCTACGCATATACGCTGCGCTCGACAAGCGCGTCGTGCTGGTAGGACAGGGCAACAAGTTCGAGCTATGGGACGAAGCGAGATGGCTCGAGCAGACTGCGCACGCCGTCGCCTTCCCGGCCGGTGGCCTGCCGCCCGAGCTCGACGGCTTTTCTCTCTGAAAAGGGCCTGATGCCCCATGCGGGTCATATCCCGGTCCTGCTCGAACAAGCGGTGGCTGCGCTGGCGATCCAAGCCGGCGGCACGTACGTCGACGCAACCTTCGGTCGTGGCGGACACAGCGAGCGCATCCTTCGCGAGCTGGGGCCTCCGGGCCGGCTTATCGCCATTGACCGCGATCCGGGTGCGCAAGCGCTCGCTCGCGGCTGGCGAGATCCGCGTTTTTCGTTTCACCGCGCCTGGTTCTCGGACGTCGCGCGGGTGCTCGACGACGAAGGTATCGCGACAGTCGACGGGGTGCTGCTTGATCTGGGTCTCTCGTCGCCACAGATCGACGACGCGGCGCGCGGATTCTCCCTGCGTCTCGATGGGCCACTCGACATGCGCATGGATCCCGCGCGCGGAGAATCGGCTGCCCAGTGGCTCGCCCGCGCCAGCGCCAGCGAGCTCAAGGGGGTAATCGCGGACTATGGCGAAGAACGGTTTGCTCAACAGATTGCAAGAGCGATTGTTGCAGCTCGCGCGCACGGGCCCATCGTCAGCACGAAGCAACTGGCCTCGATCGTGGCCCAAGCCGTCGGCGCGCACACGCGGGGTGATTGGCGTCAGGATCCGGCCACGCGCACTTTCCAGGCGATTCGGATTTTCATCAATAAGGAGCTTCAGGAATTGCCGCTAGTTCTCGAACGCATCCTGCCGCGGCTCGCACGAGGCGCGCGGCTCGCAGTGATCAGCTTCCATTCGCTCGAAGATCGCCTGGTGAAGCAATTCATGCGTCGTCATAGTGTGCCTTTCGGGGGTGACGCGTCGCTCGCCCGTCTGCCTATCGCCGCCGCGGCGTTGCCCAAGCCGCCGCTTCGCCTGGTCGGTCGTGCAATCCGGCCGGACGCGGCCGAGGTCGCCGCCAATGCTCGCGCTCGAAGCGCCACGCTGCGCGTTGCCGAGCGCACGGAAGGGCCTCTCGCCTGATGTTGCGAATCAACCTCGTCTTGCTGGCTGTCTTGGTCGTGTGTGCGCTGTCGCTAGTCACCTCGCGCCATCAGGCGCGCAAGCTCTTCGTCGACCTCGAACGTGAGCAGGCGCAGACCCGCGCCTACGAAATCGAATACGGCCAGCTGCAGATCGAGCAGTCGACATGGGCGGTGCCGGCGCGAGTGGAGAAGATTGCCCGCGAGCAGCTGCGCATGCAGCTTCCTTCCGCGGACCGGATCGAGGTAATCGAGGGAGGCGGGCGGTGAGAGCGGGCGCGTCGGCACCGCTGAAACTGCCGCCCCTGCGCGCGTCGCTGGTGTTCGGCGGAATGCTCGTGCTTTTCATCGCGCTCATCGGGCGTTCGCTCTATCTGCAGCGGATCGATAACGACTTTCTGCAGGAGCAGGGCAGCTCGCGCTACAGCCGCGCGATCGAAGTGCCGGCGCATCGCGGGCGAATCATGGACCGCTACGGCGAACCGCTCGCCATCAGCACACCTGTCAAAGCGATCTGGGCGTGGCCCGACAAAGTCGAGGCGACGCCGGGGCAGATCAGGGCACTTGCCGAGGCCTTGGAAATGCCGCAGGGAAGTCTTTCACAGAAGCTCGCCGGCGGCGCCGACTTTGTCTATCTGAAGCGCCCGGTGCCACCGGAGGTTGCCGATCGCATCGCTGCGCTGCGCATCGCCGGCGTCCACGACGAGACCGAATACTGGCGCTATTACCCATCGGGCGAAGTGATGAGCCAGGTGCTTGGCTTCACCGGCGATCACGACATCGGTCAGGAAGGCATGGAGCTCGCGCAGCAATCGTGGCTTGGCGGCAAGCCGGGAACGCGGCGCGTCATCATCAATCGCCGCGGCGATGTGGTCGAGGATGTGGCCAGCATTCGCGCGCCCCAGGAGGGACGCGATCTCGCACTCGCTCTGGATAGCCGCTTGCAATACCTGGCATTCCGCGAGCTCAAGGCCGCGGTGGAAGCCAACAAGGCAAAGGCCGGCGCGATGGTCGTGCTCGACGTGAAAACGGGCGAGCTCCTCGCTCTGGCCAACTGGCCTGCGTACAACCCCAACAGCCGCACCCGCGCCGCGCGCGAACGTATGCGCAACCGTGCGCTCACCGACACCTTCGAGCCCGGATCGACGCTCAAGCCGTTCACCATCGCTGCAGCGCTTGAGTCCGGTCGAGTCACGCCGAATTCGGTGATCGACACGGCGCCCGGAACGCTGACTATCGGCGGCGCGACCATTCACGACGCTCATCGCGAAGGCGTGCTCACCGTCGAGCAGGTCATCCAGAAATCATCGAACGTCGGCGCCGCCAAGATTGCCTTGTCCCTGCCACCATCTGCCATCTGGCAGACACTTTCCGACGCGGGATTCGGAGCGCCGCCGCGTACAGGTTTTCCGGGCGAGGTCGGCGGCCGGTTGCGGCCAGCAAAGAGCTGGCGGCCAATCGAGCAAGCGACGATCGCATACGGACACGGGATATCGGTGAACCTCGTGCAACTCGCGCGCGCCTACACGATCTTCGCGACCGATGGCGAACTGAAACCGGTATCGCTGCTCAAACTTGATGGTCCAGTGGCGGGCCATCCGGCAATCGCACCGGAAACCGCGCGTGAAGTGCGACATATGCTGGAGATGGTGGTCGCACCAGGCGGCACCGCGCCCAGAGCCCAGGTCGCCGGTTATCGCGTCGCGGGGAAAACTGGCACCGCCCACAAGCTCGAAGGCCGTTCGTATACCGACAAGTACATCGCGTCATTCGTGGGTTTTGCACCGGCCTCGAATCCACGCCTAATTGTCGCAGTGATGATCGACGAGCCTGCAGCGGGACAGTACTACGGCGGCAGCGTAGCGGCGCCGGTGTTCAGCGTCGTCATGGGAACGGCGCTGCGCCTGCTCAGCGTCCCCACGGATGCGGCGGTCACCAACGTGGTGCTGCCTCCCGACGGCGCCGACATCCGGGAAGAGACGTGAGCACGGCGATCGCTGTCGACGCCGATCCTGCTGCGCTGGTCGAGCGCCTGGGAACGCCGATCTCGCGCCTTACTTCCGACAGCCGCGACGTAAGACCCGGCGACACCTTCGCGGCGTATCCGGGAACGCACTTGGACGGGCGTGCCTATATTCCCGACGCAATCGCTCGCGGCGCCGGGTCTGTTCTCTGGGATCCGCAAGGATTCAATTGGGATCGGAGCTGGACGGTTACGCATCTGCCGGTCGAGCACCTCAAGTTCAAAGTAGGGGCGGTCGCCGACTTCGTCTACGGCCATCCGTCGCGCGAAATGTGGGCGGTGGGCGTCACCGGAACCAACGGCAAGACCTCCTGCGCGCACTGGATCGCTGCCGGATTGCAGGCCGCCGGACGTCGCACCGCGGTGATCGGCACGCTCGGCAATGGAATGCTCGGCGCCATCCGGCCCGCGCTCAACACGACACCCGACGCGACGCTGCTGCACGAGATGCTTCTCGAGTTCAAAAAAGCGGGCGCCGACGCCGTGGTCATGGAAGTTTCTTCGCACGGAGTCGACCAGGGTCGTGTGAACGGCGTCACGTTCTCCGTGGCCCTCTTCACCAATCTCTCGCGTGACCATCTCGACTACCACGGAACGATGGCGGCATACGGCGCGGCCAAGGCGCAGTTGTTCACATGGCCAGGCTTGAGAGTTGGCGTGATCAACGCCGACGATTCCTTCGGCCGCAGTCTGATCGATGCGGCGCGCGCCAGCGGGCGCAAGGTGCTCACTTACGGCTTCGGCGCAGCGGACTTGAGTGGCGGCCGCCTGGTGGCGAGCGCGACAGGACTGGCGTTCAACGTCGCCACCCCCTGGGGCAAAGGCGAGTTGCGTACGCGCGTGGTCGGCGAATTCAATGCGTCCAATCTTCTTGGCGTGCTCGGGGTGCTCCTGGTCAGTGGCATCCCTCTGGAGAGTGCGCTGGCGTTCTTAAGCGAAACTCAAGCGCCGCCGGGACGCATGCAGCGCTTCGGCGGCGACGGGCTACCGCTGGTCGTCGTCGACTATGCCCACACTCCCGACGCGCTGGAGAAGGCCCTCGCCGCCTTGCGCCCCGCCGTCGCAACTGGCGGAGAGCTGATCTGCGTTTTCGGCTGCGGCGGTGAGCGTGATCGCGGCAAGCGGCCGGAAATGGGTCGCCTCGCGGCGCGGCTGGCCGATCGCGTCGTGGTCACCAGTGACAACCCCCGCGGCGAGGATCCTGCCACGATCGCCAGCGAGGTCGTCCACGGCATTCGCGAAGGGGGCAACCGTCGATACGCCGTCGAACTCGACCGCGCCGCGGCAATCGCCACCGCGATCGCCGAGTCCAAGGCCGGTGACGTTGTGCTGCTCGCCGGCAAGGGGCACGAGACCTACCAGGAGACCGGCGGCGTGCGCCAGCCCTTCCACGATGCCGACCACGCGTCGCGCGCGCTTGCATCGAGGAGCCGGCAATGATGGACACCGCGGCTGCGGCCGAAGCGGTCTCCGGCCAGGTGCGCGGCCGTAACGCGTGGTTCACCGGTGTGACGACCGATTCGCGTGCGCTGAGGCCGGGTGACCTGTTCGTCGCCATCAAAGGCGAACGCTTCGACGGTCATGATTACGTCGGCCAGGCGTTCCACCGCGGCGCAGTGGCCGCTATGGTTGCCTCCGATCGCGCCGATGCGTTGAGCGGGTCGTTGATCGTGGTTTCCGATACTGTCCGTGCGCTGGGCGTGCTCGCCGCATTCTGGCGCGGAATCTTCACCGCGCCCGTGGTCGCGATCGTCGGCAGCAACGGCAAAACCACCGTCAAGGAGATGGTTGCCGCGATCCTCCGAGCGGAATTCGGTGAAGACCACGTGCTCGCCACGCCGGGCAATCTCAACAACGCGATCGGGTTGCCGCTGACGCTGCTCCGCCTCGCCGCCGCGCATCGTGTTGCTGCGATCGAGATCGGGATGAATCACGTCGGAGAAACGGCGGAGCTCGCGGCCATTGCGGCACCGACGATCGGACTCATAAACAACGCGCAGCGCGAGCATCAGGAGTTCATGCACAGCGTCGCCGACGTCGCAGCCGAGCACGCGGCGCTGCTCAGCGCGCTGCCGCACCGCGGCGTCGCAGTGATCAATGCCGACGATGATTACGCGTCGTTCTGGCGCGAGGTCATCGCCCGCCGCAACAGCGAAGGCGCGATGCTCGCGGTGCGCGACTTCGCTTTGCGCGCTCCGGCGGCGCTGAGCGCGCGCTATCGC